>OLHM01000369.1_pt1 | contig 15656 bp, 10 predicted proteins | sample 1609611 | NCBI WGS metagenome assembly OLHM01 (sample SAMN05416891, study PRJEB24817) | seawater metagenome | isolation source: Sea water | place: Canada:Atlantic | collected 2013-11 | reverse complement strand
TAAACTTATTCAAGTCCGTTATTGAGGTATATCAATAACATGGAAAGTTTAGTTAATATTAACATCTAGCGTATAAATTAATGTTTTCGTGGTTAACTCACTTTTTATTAATTATACTGATTACAGTCAAACTTACTTTGTGAAACAGCTAATCAGATGTTAATTAAACGAATATTTCATTTTAAAATACTGTTTCCCTTAATAACATTTATATTAAGTCATCAAGCCAGCGCTTATAATACAACCCATTTCGAAGAGATTTTTTCCACTACTGTCGTGTTGACTGATTCAGAAACAATAAGTTTAGGGATTGGTAACTTCGATCCGGACAAGTTATTAAAACCCCGCGAACAAAGTTTTTCCGAAAGCGACTCCATCAAACTTAGAAACGAATTAACCGTTTACAGCATCCCTTATACTTGGCGCTTAAGCGACGATAAACCTAAAGAAAAAGCTAAAACTAATAAAAAAAAGTCCAACTACTTTTATCTTGATGAATTAACCGCATCACTTTCTTATCTTAAGCAAGAAAATACCAATGACTTATTATCTAATTCAGCCATAGAAGATGAAAATAAAGATGAAGTTTTCTCAGTCTATCTCGCCTATAGCCGGCATAGACAACTGACTGAAAATTGGAATTTAAGACTGAGAGTTGGCTCATATCTTATGCACCATAAAAATAATTATAATTATAATAGTGATGAATCTGCACAATATCGACCTGAATTAGATGGTGTTTTTTTGAACCTGTCAGCTAATGCTTTCATTATTGAGCCCAATATGAAGTTAAGCTACAGCCAAAAGAAGGACTGGGGCAAGTGGGAACTTAACAACGACTTAAACGTATTTACTGGCGTAAGCTTTAATGGAGCTAAGTCTAGTCAGGATGCTAAACCTAGGGGCTGGCGCTTAAATAATGGTTTTAAATTTCACTTTAACGTTAATCAATCAAAATTCCATGCTGAATCTATTTATGTAAAAATTCAGCGTTCCGATATTGGCGGAGACATGGTTAATAGCTTAGGTACAAATCATTTCTATGAGTTTGGAGTCGGTTTATTACTCGATACGCGTAAGTTCACTCAGTTAGCTGACAACATAGGGATAGGCATAAATATTCATAAAGGCAGCGCACTGAGTGGCGGCAGTATTGTTTTTTACTTTAATGAGCTTTAATTAGCTTGAAAGTCACTCTTTCGTTTTCCGATAACAACATAATAATCGAGCAAGTTCAGAATCCATACTTAATTAAGTCGTTGATTTAATAGTCATTTAATTTCACTTCAACCTCAACACCTTTGATTTTCTTCAATTAACTAACCATTTTGAATTTGCACAACTAGGTAATAAAAACCTAAAGCAAATATAACAAGCCCAGTCGGTAATTTTATCCTAAAATCATAGGAAACAATTAAATAATATTATCCTGATGAAACAAAAAAGGCCTAAACAATGTCTATTCCACTATCACTATCACTATCAACATCACTTTGATTAATTCGCAGTTATAAACTAAGTCCATTAATAGAAATATTGAAAAGTCGACCACACTTACGGAGCAAAATATGTCTGAATCTACTTATGTACCACCTAAAATATGGCAATGGAAAACCGAAAATGGTGGCCAATTCGCCAGCATCAACCGACCTATTGCCGGAGCAACACATCAAGCAAAATTACCCGTAGGTAAGCATCCGCTTCAGTTGTACTCGTTAGCGACACCTAATGGCGTGAAAATTACGATTCTATTAGAAGAATTATTAGCGTCAGGCATAAAAGAAGCCGAATACGATGCACATTTAATTGAAATCATGGAAGGAGATCAATTTGGCTCTGGGTTTGTCGAAGTAAACCCCAACTCTAAAATTCCCGCGTTGGTAGATACTTGTCCCACGATAAACGAGGATAGTAGTGATACGAGCAATGGCAAAAATAGACTACCTATTTTTGAGTCTGGTGCGATACTGCTGTATTTAGCAGAGAAATTTGATGCCTTTATACCTAAAGATCCATTAATTAAATCACAGTGTTTAGCCTGGCTATTTTGGCAAGTGGGCAGTGGTCCTTATTTAGGTGGTGGTTTTGGTCATTTCTACGCCTACGCTCCCGAAAAGTTTGAATACCCAATAGAGCGTTTTACCATGGAAGTAAAACGACAACTTGACGTACTCGATCGACATTTAGCGAATAATAAATACATGTGCGGCGATCAATACACTATAGCCGATATCGCTATATGGCCTTGGTATGGTGCCCTAATGCAAAATAAAGTTTATGAAGCGGCAGAATTTCTACAAACCCAAGAGTATAAACATCTTACACGTTGGACTGAAGAAATTAGCCAACGAGCAGCAGTTAAACGTGGAATAATGGTCAACCGTACTTGGGGTGAGTTAAACGAGCAATTACATGAACGCCATGATGCCAGTGATTTTGATTTAAAGACGCAAGATAAAATAATCATCACTTAATTAACTCGACTAACGTTTAGATAGATGGCTAGATAATCAACTAGCCATCGAAGATAGCTAGACAGGAATTGACGGACCTACCATAAAAAATAGCACACTCATTGCCTCTACGATGTAAATTTAAAATTACCCTAAAATTAAATAAATCTAGCGAATAGACAGCTTACATGAATTTATACTGTCATGTATTTTATCAATTTTTAAGCTCTTATAGTGACTTAATTAATGTTATTCCCTCGTCGTTATGAAGAGTGTTCGTCACAAAAACACGTGGCAAACACTGGAGTTCTCTAGTTCGACTTCAATCCTTCACTGAAAATTAAGTTGCAATATCATACCTACACACTATAATACGAATCAATCTTATTTAGGTTCGCATTATTAAATATGTATACAAAAAGTTACCTTTCTACCCTGATATTAGCTTTAGCTATTTTTACCTCAACAAAAGCCTCATCGGATCCAACAGATAAAGAACACATAGTTGTTACCGGAACTCGTACCGCGAAATTATTAAGTGACTCTCCGGTATTAGTAGATGTTATTGATGGTGAAACTATTGCCAAAATTAGTCAAGGCACCTTAGCCCAAGCGCTAAACTATATTCCCGGCATTGTGGTAAAACGCAGTGTTAAAGATGGTTACAACATTCAAATGCAAGGATTTGATGGCGATCACGTGTTAATACTCATTGATGGTCAGCCAATTATCAGCCCCACTGGATCATCAGCAGATTTAGACCAAATACCGGCCAATAATATTGCCCAAATAGAAGTTATCCGTGGTGCAGCATCTGTCATGTATGGAAGCTCAGCTATGGGCGGTGTTATAAATATCATTACCCAAAAAACTGACGGCTCCGCGCTTAAGCTTGATTACGATATTAGCCAGTATCAAGGGAACACTATTAATGATGGTGACCTTAATCACACCATTAAAATACACGCAGTTGAAAGCTTTTTAGATTGGCGCACTCAGCTAAACGCATTGCTTATCGATGATCAAGGTTATGATTATGATAGTACTACTGTCAGTCAAGACGCCTCCAGTGTTGAAAAGAAATTCATTACGCTAAGTACCAGTAAAGAGCATGAAAGCCTTGAAACCAATATAAAATATCAATGGCTAAGTGATAAAAAGCTTCGTGACAGCTCCGCAATTCCGGGACAAAGCGAAGTTATCTATTATCAAACCGACGTTGACCAACAACAAATAGATCTGGGCTTAAAGAGCACTGATAACCCCAAAGCTCCATGGCAACTTAATGCCAGATACATTAATCATCAAGAAACCAGCGGTCAATCCAATAGCTTACGAGATACCAACATTATCCTATCGGAAATTAATGGCCAAAAAATTTTTCAATTGGACAGTATCGAATTAGTTACTGGCGGAGTTATTCACGCTGATAAGCTTAATCAAGATAAGCCTGGATCAAATGTTATTGAAATCAATAATGAAAGCCGTGAAAGCATTGAAGCTTTTATCCAAGGTAATTGGATAAAGTCCGATTATCAAGTGCTAGCAGGTATGCGCAGTCAATACGATTCAGACTTCGGCTGGCATAACGCATTACGCCTTAGCGGCATGAAAAATTATACGCTGGGTAAAAGTAAATTACAGTGGCGTGCAGGTATTGGTCAAAGCTATCGAGTACCCAATTTAAAAGAACGCTTTTATGTTTTTGACCACAGCGCACTCGGGTATATGGTTTTAGGTAATAAAGACCTTAAGCCTGAAACCGCAAATTCATTTAATTCGAGCTTAACCTTTGATACCACTCTTGCTGATAATTCTGTCGACATGCGCAGCGATATCAGTGTGCATTATTCAAAAACTAAAGACTTAATTGATTCAGTCATTGATCCAGAGAAATCAGCTGAAACGGGCTTATCCATTTATCAATATCAAAACATTAGTGAAGCAAAAATATACGGTGTTGATATCAGTACTGAATTAACCTTCAAGCATTGGAAAACACAATTAAATTATAGCTACTTAACCAGTGAAGATGAAAATAATGATCGCTTACTTTCACGTCCACGCCATCAAGTAAAATTCAACATCACTTACGACATTGATATTTATGATATTCAACTGATTGCCTATGCGGTTTATCAAGCTGGAGAAGCGGTACCTGATAATTATCAAGGTATTGAAAACAACGCTTACACCACAGTTAATGCGGTATTAAACCAAGTATTAACTGAAAACCTATCGTGGCGTATGAGTGTTGACAATATTTTTGACGAGCATAAAAGCCCTTCCGCAAACAGCGAAAATTTATTTGATGCAAGACCTGTTAGTAGCCGCACTATCAGTGCCGGCATTAGTTACCAATTTTAAGATAATCTCGGAGAACAACATGAAAGTAAATACAAGTTTTTATAATAATTTTAAATTAAGCAGCTTAGCACTTTGCGTTTTATTAACCGCCTGTGGTGGTAGTAGCTCAAGTGATGAGACCGCACCTGAACCAGAACCAAAACCAGCCCCTGCAGCACCTGTGCAAGGGGTTATCAGCGGACCACATAGTACCGGCAGTGTTAGCGAGCCTGTATTTGTTTATTATGATTTAGATAATAAAACGGTTGTTGGATTAACAACAGAGCAAGCCGAAACAGATACTGTCTGGGATATTGCCTTTAAACGCAGCGGTGTTTACTTAAATCAACATAGCGACAATGCCATTAAAGCATACGCTACGGCTAATAATAGTGACTTTTTCTATGCTGACAAGAAGCCAATTGCAGCAAGCTTTATTGCCGCCAATGCTGAAACTGAATTGGATGATTATTTAGCGATAAAAACCAGTGATATTCCTACTGATGAAACCAAGTTTGTCGGCGATGTTACTTCAAATATTATTGAAGGATTTTACGATTATAACTCAACGACTCATGTTGTTACCGCAGCAGAGGCTAAATACTTTATCGCCAATTCAGATGATGCGTTTACTAAATTTAGAGCAACAAACATCATTACTGCCGGTAGAGGTATTGGTCAAATAACCTTAAAAACGGCTTATCAAGGTAGCTCTGATATAGCGTTTGCCGCAGAACAAGAGCTTGTAATCGATGCAGCATTAACCTGTTCAGGTGATGTAACGCACGTTTACATTGATTTTGATACTAATCAAGAAGTAACTATGTCTGATGCTTGGGATATTAACTTCCCGTGTGCAGCGGATAAAACGGGGGCTGACTTTACTATCAACATCGCTGACGACGCCCAAGCTATGCATGACTTTGACAACAGCTACGACGCTATCGATCCAACCGCTGTCGCCTACTATGGTTTACAACAAAATATCTACAGTGTTAAAGCCTTCGATAGCACACCTTGGTACCAATACGGTTTAAATGGTGGACATTTATTATGGTCTCAATTTGATGTTTACTTAATCAAAACGCCAACAAAAACGCATAAATTGCAACTCACTAGTTATTACAACGCTGACGGTGATTCTGGGTATATGAGCTTCAGAGCAGACGAAGTAAATGAGCTTGCTGGTATCACAGGTAATTAGTCAAAAATATAATATCGATTGCTATAAGCTTCATACTCAAGGTGCCCTTCCCTTGCACCTTGAGTCCCTGTTTCATCCCTCTTCATTTATAAGTAGAACCTTCTAGGAAAATATTATGATCGCCCAGATCGAACAAATCATGTACCAGATGTCAGACCTTTTTATGGCCCCTGTACTCTGTCTAATAGCGTTACTCTTTATTTACTCTTTATTTGCTACTGGACAATTTTTTACACAAACAATGCAGCGTCGCCGTCACTATAGATCCTTTATACAATTACTGAATGGCAAGTTAGGTAGTAACAGTGAATTACCATTGAACGGTTATCCAATGGCGAGCCTAGCAAATGAAATGCCTAATATAACTCAAGATCAGCTTGATGTAGCTGCATTAAAAGAGCTTGAAGGTGTTCGTAATGTTAGTCGACTTGCACCTATGTTAGGTCTTATCGCTACCATGATCCCTATGGGTCCGGCACTCAAAAGCTTAGCCGACGGGAATATACAAGGTATCAGTGAAAATCTTATCGTCGCATTCTCAGCGGTTATCTTTGGTTTAGTTATCGCCTCAATCACTTTTTGGATTGCATCAGTTAAAAAGCGCTGGATGGTTGAAGAACTCGTAGCACTGATGCCATTAATCACCAATAAGCCTCACTTAATTTCAAGTCAAGAATCAACCTTACCTTTACAAGCAGTGGAGAAAGATTATGAGGCTGCTTGATGAAGATGAAGGCATTAATCCAGCATTGTCTGTCGTCAACTTAGTTGATGTATTTTTAGTCCTTATTGCTGCTTTATTAATTGCCATAGCACAAAACCCTTTAAACCCCTTCCTTGCCGAAGATGTCACTGACATTAAAAACGCTGGTAAAAATAATATGGAAATTATTGTTAAAAAAGGCAATACCATCGAAAGCTTTAAAAGTGACGGAAAAACAGGGGCAGGTACAGGGAAAAAAGCAGGTACTGCCTATGAAATGGCAGACGGCAGCATGATTTACGTAAAAGAGTAGCGATATTAACCACATGAAAAATCCTTTAATGAAAATTTCCATATTATTATTCAGTATCATTGCTTTTATTAGCAATGTTTTTGCTGCATCGACAACTGCCGAAGTAGTACCTACACCAACAAAAAACACACAAAATATACTCTTTGTCAGTACCGCGCATACCAACACGGCTAAAATCACACTATTAAAAAAAGTTGCCAATGAAAAAACAAATACAAGCTGGCACATAGCCCAAAAGTCATCAAAATCCTTATTAGAAAAAACGAATCAAACCGGCGCACTCACCGCGCTTTTTGATCAATATGACTTAGTCATACTCGATGCAGTATCCGTAAGAGAAGCCAGTGCGGCGTTTGATAATTACGCCAGCGAAATAGCAAAAGTAAATACGGCTGTCGTAGCCTTCAATTACTTGAGCAATGAAAAACTCAATAAAGGTTTAAGTACCGATACTGCAAATAGTTTACAAGATTATTGGGTAAATGCCGGACGTCGAAACCTCGATAATATGTTGTCCTATATCTCGGTGAACATTGTTAAAACCAAGTTTAAAAACTCAGAAGCACAAGCTATAACCCAAATACCTGCACCAATTATTTTTCCTCAACAAGGTATTTATCACCCTAGCCTGCCAAACTTAATAGTTAACGACTTAGCAGCATATAAGAAGCTACGCCAGGTAAAACCTCAGCAAGCTAAAATTGCAGTATTGCTGCAACGAGCACTAATTGAGTCTGAACAAACGCAGTTAATTGATGCGACGATTGCACAACTGGAAGCAAAAGGCGTCTACGTTGTGCCGTTCTTTTTTGAGCTAAGTCCCGTCAGTGGTGATTATAGTCACCTACTGCAGTTGCCCATCGCTGGTGAGAAAAACAATGAAAATAACCAAGATAAATTAACCGCAATGCAAACGGATGTTGACCTGATTATCAGTTTTCGTAATATTCATTGGGCTAACCAACGTAAGGTTGAATTTGAAAAGTTTAATGTACCAGTAATGCATGCCATGACTTATTACTCCGGCGATAAAAAAGCCTGGGAAAATGACATGCAAGGTATCAGTGCGAATATGATGTCTTTCACTTTAGTCTTGCCAGAAAACGCTGGTGTCACTGATCCTATGATTGTCGCCGCGATGAATATGAGTGACCAAAATGTTGAAGTTATCGACTACCAACTAGCGCATTTAGTAAATAAAGCGATTAATGTTGTCAACTTAAAATACAAAGCCAATGAAGATAAAAAGTTAACAGTATTTGTTTGGGGTGACAAAGATGTTGGTGCTTCGTTTATGAATATCCCTGAAAGCATCGAAGCCATTAGTCAACGTCTAGCCAATGAAGGTTATAATACCGCAGAGCGAGACGCTGAATACCTTATTGCAAACGCAAAAAAGATTTTGGACCCTTTCTATCGTGATTTTCAATTAACCGAATTGTTAGACAATGACTTAGCAGAACTGATGCCTATTGATGAGTATCTGACTTGGTTTAATACTTTACCTTCTGAGCTAACGCAAAAAATAAGTGATCATTGGGGCGAACCTCAAGATAACTTTATGGCCGTAGAAAAAGACGGTAAGCACTTTTTTATTCTGCCCCGTATCCGTAATGGCAATATGTTAATTATGCGTCAACCGCCTCGTTCTGATAGTAAAAATGACGAAAACATGATTTATCATCAAGGCCTAGTTCCCATTAACCATTTCTATCTTGCGGCATACTTTTACGCGCGTGAATACTGGAAATCTGACGCCATTGTTCACTTAGGCACACATGGCTCTCAAGAGTATTTAGGCGGAAAAGAACGCGGTTTATCAATTTACGACCAAGGTAACTTAGCGGTTTGGGATACCCCTGTCGTTTATCCTTTTATTGTCGATGATGTTGGTGAAGCAATGCAAACCAAACGACGCGGTCGTGCGACAGTTATATCTCATATGACCCCACCTTTTGCTGCTGCAGGTTTAGAAGGTGAAATACGCAATTTACACGAATTGATGCATCAATATAAACAGCTTGATCAAGGTGGCGTAAAGCAAAAAACAGCTACACAGCTTGCTAAGTTATGTTTCGATACCAATATCTGTAAAGATCTTGGCTGGGAGCAGGCACGCATTGACCAAGAGTTCGATAAATTTATTGATGCGCTTCATATTCATTTAGAAGCATTAGCAACAGCAAATCAACCATTGGGTTTACATACTTTTGGTCACATTCCTGAGCAAGCACTCACCATTTCAACCTTAGTACAAATGTTAGGCAATGACTTTACTCAACGTGCAAGTGAATTCGAGCACGAGCATTACTCAGATAGTTTATTGGGTGAAAAACAAGACGATGATGAAGAGGGTGATGAAAGTATTGCTCATAGCCATACATACCATGAAAAGAACAATGAACAGGGCCATGAAAATGGTCTAGAAAAAGATGAAACTAATGGCTCTGAAAAATCACAAGAAAATGATATTACGCGTTTATCGGGTTATTTAACGGTTAACAACTATATCATTGACGCTGCAGATCAATCAGCCAAACGTCCTGTGCCATTCGCTGAACTATCTAAATCGTTACAAGCCGATATCGAACGCGGTAAAAAACTCTATAAGAGCATGGCTAACATCCATGAACTCGATGCTATGGTAGACTTTCTTAGCGCTAAGTATATCCCGGTTAAATCTGGTGGAGACCCTATTCGCCACCCTGAATCATTATCAACTGGCTATAACTTATTTGGTTTTAATCCCTCTCGTGTTCCAACTAAAGCAGCCTATGAACAAGGTAAAGAACTTACCGAAGAAATGATTGCAAACTATTACCAAAAACATCAAACCTACCCTGACAAAATGGCTTTTTCATTGTGGTCAATTGAAACTATGCGTCATTACGGGGTACTTGAATCACAAGTATTATACGCTATGGGCGTTAAACCTAAATGGAGTAAAAGTGGTCGAGTTATTGGCACTGAAATTATTCCATACAGTGAATTAAAACGTCCACGGGTTGATGTCGTTATATCAGCAACTGGTTTGTATCGTGATGCATTTCCTAATGTTATGCAGATGTTGGCCAAGGCAGTAAATCAAGTCGCCACGTTGAAAGAAGACAACAACTCAATTTGGAAAAATAGCCAAAAAGTTAAAGCTGACCTAGTAGCTGAAGGTGTCGAAGAGAAAGAAGCAGAATATCTATCAACTATTCGTCTTTTTTCAAATCAATCAGGCGATTATGGTACCGGGGTTGATGACGCCGCATGGGCTAGTGATACTTGGGAAACAGATAAAAAAATATCGGATACTTACCTGGGTAAAATGGGCTATTTCTTTGGTGCTGACAATACACGTTGGGGACAAAAAGCAGCGAATAGCCAAGGCAAAGAAGTACAACTTTATGCTAAACAGTTGTCAGGTACAGATATTGCTATGTTTGCGCGTTCTTCAAATCTTTTTGGTATGTTAAGTTCAGACGATCCTTTCGAATATTTTGGCTCATTAAGTTTAGCCGTGCGCAATATTGACGGCAAAAGCCCTGATATGGTGGTTGCTAATTTGCGTGATACTAAAAACGCTAAAGCCGAAGACGCGGGTTTATTTCTTGCTAAAGAATTACGCACCCGCATGTTTCATCCTCGCTGGATAAAAGAGTTACAAAAAGAAGGTTACTCTGGTGCGGTATCATTAGCGTCGAAAATGGATAACTTTTTCGGTTGGCAGGTTGTTGACCCTAATTTGATCAGGAACGATCAATGGGACGAGTATATGGATATTTATGTTAATGACAAATTAGCGCTAGCGCTTGATGAATGGTTTAAAAATATTAACCCCGCCGCCTTTGCTCGTATGATGGAGAGAATGCTAGAAGCTGAACGTAAAGATTATTGGCAAGCTGACCCTGAGCGTTTAAAACAACTTGTTGAGCAATATATTGATGTTGTGAATAACAATGACTTAGTCATTTTAAATGATGCTGTAAAAGCCCATGTTAATGAACTTGCCCAAGGCTTTGGTTTAGCACCACTGCTGGCAAAAACCATGGAAGCCATGGCAGCAAATGCTAAAGTACAACAAGAAATGAATAATCAACAACTTGCTGAGCAACAAAGTCAATCTGCTGCTCCTGCAGAAAACGCTGAACAAAAAGTTGAAGGGCAAAAATTAGAAAAGCAAACTATACAAGAAATGGAGTTTGATAATGCTATTTACTACAGCTTAGCTGGTATCTTGTTACTCATAATATGTGGCGCTTTTTGGCAAACACGGAGCAAAAAGTCAAAAATCCAACAAATATATTTACTGGAGTTAAACCACTCAAAGCCACAAGATTTAGCTGCTTAATTAAAGACTTAACCATGAAGATAATAAAATGGATTACTTTTTAAGTAATCTATTTTTAACAAGAAGTTGCAAGCTCTAGTTTGCATGTATTTACCTCAAGCTTAAAGGCGATTACTAATCAGTAACTGCGCAGTATTATATCTTTCAATAAAAAGCAGTTTACATAAAAAGTGTGGCAACCCACTTATGAGGTTGCCACACTGTTTTCGGTTTAATTATATTTTAGTGGTATAACGGGGATATATCATTAAAACTTAGCGTTTAACCACAGCCATATTTTATCTGTATCAACCTTACCTGCTGTAACATCACCTGCCGAATAAGCAGCTAACTTGATGCCTGCGGTATAATTTTTGGTGAAGCTTTTTGAATAGACTGCATTAATTTCAGAGCCTAAATCATCAACGGTTGCAGAAGCTTCATCGGCATCAAATTTATGATAGATAACGGCCCATTTTCCGCCTGCAACTTTACCACCAACACTAGCATATAAATCCGTTAGACCTTCTTTGGGCGTATTTAAGAATTGATCTGACCAACCATTAAACTTATGCAATGTCGCTAAAGGCGTCGAAAAACCATAATTACCACCATCTGAGCCAAGTAATTCGTAACCAACTTTCATCCCAATTCCTGAAAATGAGCTACTTAGCTCAGCTAAGAGGTAATCTGCTGCATAGGACATGACCGCATTGTCAGCGTCTTGTTGTGCATATTCTAACTGATAAGATATTTTCTGTTCACCAATTGACGTGCCGCCATTAAAACGAATACCAAAGGTATCTAAGCCATTGTCGGTATCATTATCAACTTCTAATAAATATCCGTAAGCGGTAATTTTACCTAATGTGGTTTGATAAGCAGCATTAAGCAGATGATCGTTAGAATCTATATCTTTAGCTTCTGCAAAAATTCTATTACGTTTGGTAATATAACCATAATCTAACGTTAAATCTTCAATGGGTTGAAACGCAAAAGTTACCCCATCAAATGTTTGCCTATCTTGGCGCCAGCCAACATGACCGACAAATCTATGGTTATCCATAGTAATCAACTGACGACCTACTTTGACGGCCAGTGATTTTTGTTTGTATTGCAGCAAAAATTGGTCAAGCTCTGTTGTTTCAGGATCCGCTATCACTGAATAATCGGTATTATTACCTAAAGTATTATTGTAATCATCAATACCAAGCACGGTGCGAGAATCTTCAAATTCAATTAAAGAAGAAAAACCTGCGACATTGCCCGTTGCGTAAGTTAAGCGCGTACGTAACGTAAGGGCATCAGCATCTTTTAGCGCGTTGTCTTGATCTACGGTTTCATAACGTAGGTTTAAATTAATACTAGCTTTACCATTACTGATAGCCTCAGTTATTGAATTTAAATTAGCTGAATTTGACGTAGCTTCTTTGGCAAAAGCCATAGATGAACAACTACCTGCTAAGGCTATAGATAGACATAAAGCGATTTTATTCAATGTCATGTGTTAATTTTCCTTTAATATTTTATTTTAAGTTTGTTTTATTTTTCGTTAGCACGTTTTCTTGGGATTACCTTTGCCGACAAAGTTTTACTGCTTATGTTTTCTACCTTTCTTTGTTTCTCATAGAGGAAGGTTAATACTTCAGAGCGAAGTCGGTTATATTCAATATCTTTGGCAAGGGATAATCGACTGCGTGGTCGCTCGAGTTTAACATCGAGAATTTCGCCCACGGTTGCTTCTGGTCCATTGGTCATCATCACGATGCGATCAGAAAGTAAGACTGCTTCATCAACATCATGGGTGATCATTATTACTGTATTATTTAGCTCATTTTGAATTTCCATGAGTGAATCTTGCATATGTGCTCGGGTTAACGCATCAAGCGCGCCAAACGGTTCATCCATTAATAAAACCTCTGGTTGCATTGCCAAAGCGCGGGCAATACCAACCCGCTGTTTCATTCCTCCCGATATTTCATCTGGCCGTTTATGCATGGCGTGGTCCATATGCACAAGTTTTAAGTTGTATTCAATCCACTCTTTCATCTCTCCCTTTGACATAGTTTTTTTGAAAACTTGTCTTACCGCTAACTCAACATTTTGATAGGACGTTAACCAAGGCAATAATGAGTGGTTTTGAAACACCACCGCGCGCTCAGGACCCGGTTCATTCACTTCTTTATTTTGCAGTAACACACCACCCTTTGTTGCTTGGTATAGTCCCGCTACAATATTCAGTACCGTTGATTTACCGCAGCCAGAGTGACCAATTAGTGAGATAAACTCACCTTTATCAATTTTTAGGTCTACACCTTTTAACGCGGTAAAGCCGCCTGTATCTGTAGGGAAAACCATGTCTATTTGGCTGATATTTAAAAAGGCTGGTGGCTTGTTTTTTTCTAAAGCTGATGAATTCATAATTTTTCCTTAAACGCTTGCGCTTGATTTGTCCCAAGAGACTTTTCGTTGTAGTTCCAGCATGGCTCGGTCTAATAAAAAGCCGATGAAACCAATCACAATGACTGCAGCCATGATACGAGCCAAAGAATCTGAACTACCATTTTGGAACTCATCCCAAACAAACTTACCTAACCCGGGGTTTTGCGCCAGCATTTCAGCAGCTATCAGTACCATCCAAGCGACACCAAATGACAAACGCATTCCCGTGAAAATCATCGGGATTGACGCAGGTATTACAATTTTTTGAATATGCATTAATGTGGGTAAACGCAGTACTTTACTCACATTGAGTAAGTCGCTATCTATAGAAGAAACACCAATCGAGGTATTGATCACCATAGGCCATAAACTACATAGGCTAACGGTAATTAACGATGTTAAAAATGACTTTGATACCATAGGATCATCAGAGATATAAAGCGCACTGACAACCATAGTCACTAAGGGTAACCAAGCAAGCGGTGATACCGGCTTAAATATTTGCACAATTGGGTTTATGGCTGAATTTAAACGTTTATTTAACCCCATCCAAATACCTAACGGGATGGCTATAATTGCAGCGACTAAAAAGCCGCAAGTTACCGTGAATAAACTGGTAAGGATTTGATCAAAAAATGTTTCCTTACCTGTATATGCTCTTATTTTACCGACATAATTAGGGTTCTTTTCTTGTTTTGCTACATTGCGTTTTTCTTGTCGCTGATAAAAAGCTTCCGCCTTTTCTCGTTCTACGACATGCTCGTCATAGAGTGAAGAAAATTGTTGAACAACAGCATTTGGACCAGGAAACGTACCTAAAGAGGTATGAATACTTTGTGCTGAGATGGACCATAAAAATAGAAAGATAGTTATGCCAATTACAGGAAGTAACATCACATTAATTATTGTACTTAATAACTTTTTAGAAAATGTCATCATCAGGTCTGTACTAGTTAATTGACTTAAATTTACTGTTGCTTTATTCATTCGGTTTTCCTTATCTGTGATTAGCTTTTCACGATTCATTTAACGACTTGTCTTAATGAAAGTCGTTAAACGAATTTTGCTTAAAGCTTGTCGCCTTTTTTAAGACCCAGTTTAAATTTCTCCAAATAGGCGTTGGGTTGATTTCCGTCATAAACAATATCGTCTATAAAGTGTTGTTGTGGTGCTTTAAAACCATTTTCTGTACTAAAGTCAGGAAACTCGTCTGCAGGAATTAGCTTATCGTCAATTAATGATTGAGCGGCTTTAGCATAGATATCAGGACGATATACTTTTGCTGCTAAGTCTTTGTACCATTGATCACTTTTATCATCTGAAATTTGTCCCCAACGACGCATTTGCGTTAGGTACCAAATAGCATCAGAGTAATATGGGAAAGTCGCGTTATATCTAAAGAATACATTGAAGTCAGGTACTGCTCGTTTATCACCTTTTTCATATTCAAAGGTACCTGTCATTGAGTTAGCAATAACATCGTAATCAGCGCCGACATAATTAGATTGTGATAATATTTTAACTGCTGCAGGACGGTTAGCATTGCTGTTGTCGTCTAACCATTTAGCTGCTCGAATAAGCGCACGTGTTAAACGAATAGTAGTGTTCGGGTACTTTTCTGCGAAAGCGGCTGTGATACCAAAAACTTTTTCTGGGTTGTTTTTCCATATTTCATAATCAGTCACCACAGGTACACCAATACCTTTAAACACAGCTTGTTGATTCCAAGGTTCACCGACACAGTAACCGTGAATAGTACCGGCTTCCATTGTTGATGGCATTTGTGGTGGCGGAGTGACTGAAAGCAAGGCTTGTGCATCAATCTGTCCTGAGTTATCCCCTTTATGTGGAGCATAATAACCAGGGTGTATTCCGCCGGC
>OLHM01000361.1_pt1 | contig 16004 bp, 17 predicted proteins | sample 1609611 | NCBI WGS metagenome assembly OLHM01 (sample SAMN05416891, study PRJEB24817) | seawater metagenome | isolation source: Sea water | place: Canada:Atlantic | collected 2013-11 | reverse complement strand
GTCTTAAAAAAGTATTTAAATAATCTTATTCTGCTGAAAAATAAATATTTTGATAATAAGATATAGCCTTTAATTTAGAATTATCAGTATCAGTCATTATAGCAATACCCGAAATTTCAGTAACATCAATTTTATGAAGTTTCTTGAAATCTTTTTGCACATTTGCTTTAACGGTAACCCATGTATTTTTGCTGTCTTTTGTTGTCGAAAGAACATAATCAATAGATTTTTTTGTATATGGGCTTGGCCAATTTTTTCCGACATCGTTATTACTAGAAAAAACATAATTAATTGCTCTATTAGATAATGGCGTAGAACCTGTTTTCTTTATCACAAAAACTCTAGCGGCATAATCATGCCCCTTTTTACTAGTTTCTATAATGCCAGATAAATCTTTCTCAACTTTCCATGTAATATTAATAAAAGGAGTTTTTGATAAATCAATTAAAACCTCTTTACCCAGTCCAGAACCTTTACCTTCTGCTTCAGCTTTAATAAAATTACCCTTTTCATTAGAGCCAAGAGTCCATGTTGTTTCACCTTTGTATTTTTTTCCAACTTTTAATGTTTTGAATTCCTCATCTGTAAAATCAAAAACAGTAGTTTTTTCAGCATTAACATTGGTTAAAAGTAAAAGAGAAAAAAATATTGTTATTATAAAATTTCTTAACATAAGAAAACTGTATAGCTAAAATTTTTTAAAAAACAACATTTGAACACACTTTAAACAATCTTAGATCGATATTTAATATTATTAAAGAGAATGAAATCAATTTCTATATTTATACTTTTAATTTATTGGTCAGTAATTTTACTTGCACCAGTAATCTCTAAAGAAGATAAAGTTGATTTAAAAACTTTAACAATTAGTCTTAATAAGTAGATCTACCACCACTAATATCAAAAACAGCAGCTGTTGAAAATGAGTTTTCCTCAGATGAAAGCCAACAAATTAGAGACGTAAATTCTTCAATTTCCAAAAATCTACCTCTTGGTACTTTTGATAACATTCTAGCCACATGTTCTTTTGACATTTGGTCTAATATTCTTGTTTTAGCCCCTGCTGGAGTGACAGCATTAACAGCTATATTCTTATCAGCCAGTTCTTTTCCTAGCGATTTTGTTAAACCAATAACACCCGCTTTTGCTGAACTATAAGCACTTGCGTTTGCATTACCATCTTTTCCAGCAACCGAAGCAACATTAACTATTCTACCATAATCATTTTTAATCATGTAAGGCACCACACATTTACAACAGTTAAATGTACCCATTAAGTTAATTTCTATTATTTTATTCCATTCAACTACATCGTAATCCCACAATGAAGACGTAGACCCAGTAATACCTGCATTATTAATTAAAATATCAATATTTGAAGATTTTGCTATTTCATCAACTGTATTTTTGACATTTTTAAAATCAGATACATCAACAACATTATATGAAAGATCTGGATTGTTCACAGCTTTAACGGCTTTCTTTAATTCTTCTTCATCTATATCCCAGATAATAGCTTTTGCTCCTGACTTTAAAAACCGTTTAGCAATATCTAAACCAAAACCTTGTGCTCCACCCGTGATAATTGCTGTTTTATTTTTTAAATCAAATTGATGCATAAAATTATTTACTTGCTAATAAATAGTAAGTCAATGAAGAGATAAAAGCACCAATTAACCATGAGTAAGAATTAAAATTCATTAAACTTTGGTTCCAAATTGTTGAGGCAGCAAAAATAAAACCCAAAGCTATAGAATATAAAGCTTTTACATGCCATCCATTAGAATAGAAGTAGGCCCCATCAGGTTCTGCTGAAAATATATCTTTATTATCTAAGTTTGATTTTTTAATTAAATAATAATCTACAATCATAACTCCAAAAAGAGGTCCAAAAAATGAAGCAAAAGTATCAACAAAAGATAAAATTCCTATCTGACTTAATAATGGTAACCAAAAAATACCAATTATAAATCCAAAAATAACAATAATATAAGAAGAAGTTTTTAGATTAAGTTTACTTGGAAAAAAATTTAACAAAGAATTTTGGGCTGGCACGTAATTTGCAATTAAATTGGTAGAAGCTGAAGCTATAATAATAAAAAATAAAACTATTACAGTTATATTAATATTATCTAAAGTTCCTATAATGTCAGTAGGATTTGTAAGTATCTTTCCAATATCTTCTAGTTTTTGATGAAAAATTACATCAGCACCAACAACAATAAATACAGCAAAAAATGAGAATATAATAAGATTTAAAAATAAACTCAAATTACCTTTTTTTAATTCTTCTTCATTTTTAACATAACGAGCAAAATCTCCAAAATTTACAAGAATAATTGAAAAGTATGCAAACACTATACCAACTACAGTAAATAAAGGAGCAATATTACTCTTAAGAAATATATTGTTGTAAATAAAAATGTCAGCAAATGATCTTGAAACCTCCTTAACATCTAAAAGAAGTACAACAAAAAAAAACAACAACATTCCAGAGTAAACTGTTATTGCCGAATAATTAATAATTAACTTATTAAATTTATGACTTTTACTAAATAAAAAAGATTGTAATAGAATTGCTATTAGAAAAGAGGCCCAATCAATAATGTTAAGACCTGAAATAAAAATTAAAAAAACATCATGTTGAAGGAATGTATCATCAATAGAAAAGAAAAATATTCGAATTAAATAACTAAATGCTTTTGATAAAAAATATGTTTGAATTCCAAACATGAAGATACCAACAAAGCCTCTTATTAAAGAAAAATATTTTGCCCCAAACACACCTAATGAGGTCCTTAAAATAACAGGAAATGGAAGACCATATTTTTGAGATGGCTTTCCTATCAAGTTAGCTAAAAAATAAACTAGAAGAGATCCAATTAAACTTCCTAAAAAAACAACTGCAACGTTTAAGTCATAAACAAGGTATAATGATGTTATTAGAGAAAAAGCAATAACACTTTGTATATTGATACCCCAAAAACAAAAAATATCCCTCCAGTCCCAAGTTTTATCATTTGGGTTGACCGATACTAACTCCCAGTTAATAAGATTAATTTTATTTTTATGCTGAATCACTAATAAATAATAAACTAATAAGTTAAAATGGAATATCTTTTTTTTTCATTTGTAATAGTATTTTGCATCTAATGCACTTTCTTAAAAAAAATATTGGTTACTTAGCAATGTTTCTTGCTGTAATTGGGTTTGGCTCAGGTCCTCCGTTTGTAAAGCTCGCTCTAGAAGAATTTCAAATTGTTGATCTATTAGCAGTAAGGTTTGCAATTGCTTTTTTGCTTATGTTAACTTTTGCTCTAATAATGAGAGTTGACTTATCAATTAGAAAAATAGGTCTAACACCTTTCTTGATGGGTTTATTAAACCCTTTTCTTGTAACTTTAGCTTTTCATGTAGGTTTAATGCTTACGTCACCTATCAACGGTGTTGCGATTATAAGTACAATGCCAATCATGCAGCCTTTTGTTGCTAAAATATTTTTAAATGAAAAAATTGAGATAAAGGTTTTAATAGGAGCTGTTATAACAATTATTGGAACTTATATCCTCTTATCGAGTCAAACTATTATTGGTCAGGGAAATTATATTGGAGATTTTATTATTTTTGCAGGAATGACTTTGGCTTCAATTAATGAAGTTATTGGTCGAAAAAAAATGCAGACTAATGTTAACCAACTAGGCGTAAATACTTATCAATATTTTACCGGTTTCATTTTGTCATTTTTGATATTATTTATTATTTGGCCTAACTCTACCTTTAGCCGTTCATTTCAATTAGATTTTACACCATCAGTAATAGCTGCAATCACTTTATCGTTTATAACTTTTGGTTCTTATTTATTTTATAATTACGCCTTAAGAAGAGTTCCAGTTGGTAGGATTAGTCTTATGTATCCTTTAACAGGACCTATAGGTGCTTTATCTGCCTGGTTGGTAATAGATGCTGAAATTACTTTTAAGATATTTTTTTCATTAGGAATTATTTTAATTGGAACTGTAATTCCTTATATTAATAAAAAATAAATTCTTAAGGGTACATTACACTAGGTAACCAAAGTGCAATCTGGGGAAATACAATAATTAAGATTAAACCTAAAACCTGTATTCCCATAAACTGCATCATACCAAGGTAAATATCTTTAAGTTCCCACTCTGGCACAACACCTTTTAAAAAATACGCAGATAGAGCTACAGGTGGAGAGAGCCAGGCGGTCTGTAAATTTACAGCTACTAGTATTGCAAACCAAGTTAAGTTGAAATCTAATTCTTTAATTAATGGAACAAAAATTGGTAATACAATAAGAACTATTGGTACCCACTCTAAAGGCCAACCTAACAAGAAAATTACTGCCATTAATATAGCTAAAATAACATATCTATTAACATCAAGATTTAATAAAAATTCTGTTAACAAAGATGGTGTTCCTAATTTTGAGAAAACTGCTCCAAAGAAATTTGATGCAGCAACTAAAAACATTATTAATGCGGTAATTTCTAAAGTTTTAATTAAAGAATTTTTTAAAGTTTTAAAAGTTAATTTTCTATATGATAGTGCTAAAATAATTGATCCAATAGCTCCTATACCAGCACCTTCAGTGGGTGTTGCTAAGCCAAATAATATACTACCTAGGGCAAAAAATACTAACCCTGCAGGAGGTACTAACCCTAAAAAGAATTCTATCCAAACTTTACCCATACTTTTCGGTTGCATATTTTTTGGTAAAATTGGACCAAGTTTTGGATCAAAATAACATCTAACAGTGGTGTAAAGAGCATAAAGAAATGCCAACATTATTCCTGGAATTATTGCTGCAGCAAATAAATCTGTTACAGGAATTTCTAAAACAGGCCCCATTACCACCAACATGATGCTTGGTGGAATTAAAATTCCAAGAGTTCCTCCAGCACATATTAAACCTGCTGATAATCTAGTATCGTATCCAGATCTAATCATAGTTTTACCTGCCATAATTCCAAGAATTGTTACTGATGCTCCAACTATTCCTGTTGCAGCAGCAAAAATTGTAGACACAAACATAACCGCATAAAATAATGCACCCCTTGTTCTAGATAGCATTAATTGTATAGCTGAAAATAGTCTTTCCATAAGACCTGCTGACTCCATTAATATACCCATAAAAATAAAGAGTGGGACAGCAACCAGCGTGTTTTCTGTCATAATCATGTTGAACTGTAGGGTCATTAAATAAAAAACTAACTTTCCAAAACCCCAGTAACCAAACACAAGACCTAAAAATATTAATGTGAATGAAATAGGAAAACCGATAAAGATGGCAAATAGCATTACCCCTATCATTAGTGCTCCAATTATTTCTTGTGAAAAAAATTCCATTATGGCCATCTACCTTTAACAAACGCATAATACGTTTTAAATAATTCTGATATCCCTTGAATTAATAACAAAAAAGCTCCAATTGGCATGCAGATTTTTAATGGCCACATTACTGGCATCCAAGTAGTATCCATTGCTCTTTGAATTCTAACTTTTCCATCTAAGCATTCAGCTAAAATAAATTTACCGCAGATAGAAGTATAAGCATAATCAAAGCTTACCCAAAAAAAGACTACAAAGCCTGGAAAGAAGAATAACAAATATAAAAATAAGTCTACTTTTGCTTGAGTTTTAACTTTCCAATTTCTATATAAAAAGTCAGCTCTTATATGAATGCCTTTTGATAATGCGTAACCAGCACCCAACATAAAAAATGCTCCTGCAATCATTCTGGTTATATCATAAGCCCAAAGAGTTGGTCTGTTAAAAAAATGTCTACCAATAACTTCAAAAGTTATTGCAAAAATTAAAGGAATTACCATCCAGCTAACTATTTTACCAACTCTTAACATGTTAAGGTCGATAAACTCTATAGTTTTTGCCATCCAAGGAGTCATGTCCTTAGGCATTTTAAAGCTAGTACGACGCTCTGCTATTAACTCATCTGTAATATCTAAAGTTTCTTTAACACCAGCAGAATGAGATTTATTTTTTACCATTTTATTGATTTGAAACTTGGATTAAAATTTTTTTATTTAAAAAAACGGGGACTTAAATTATTAAGCCCCCGTTTAAATTATCTATTTACTTTTGCGCGTTTGCAAATGCAGTTCCAATTGATGCATCAGATGTTTCCATTTGAGCAATAAAAGGTACTACGATTTTTGCATGAGCAGTCATGTGCTGGTAAACTTCATCAAAGAACTTATTTTCTTTTGAGTTCTTTAGAATAGTAGCTTTAGCAGCAGCCATATATTCAACAAAGTAATCAGCTGGAGTATCATGAAGTATAACACCGTGTTTGGTAGTTAATTCAATCAACGCTTTTCCATTTTCAACAGCTCTGTTTGTAATGTTTCTAGTTATCATCGCTTCAGAAGCAATTTCCATTGCATATTTCTCTTGGTCAGTTAACTTATTATAAACATCCTTGTTGAAGAACACGTCTCCATTTACAACGTTTTGGTGTAGGCCCTGAAGGTAGTAATTTTTTAATACCTTTTGGAAACCAAATACTAGATCTGGTTTTGGACAACACCATTCAGCAGCATCGATTGTTCCTTTTTCAAGTGCTGGAAGAATATCTCCACCACCCATTGAAACTGATGCAACACCAATGTCTTTGTATGTTTGACCAGGAATTCCCGGAGGAGTTCTGAATCTGTATTTTCTGAAATCAGCCATGCTGTTGATCGGCTCTTTAAACCAACCTAAAGCTTCTGGACCAGAAGATGCCATGATGAAACCTTTTACGTTCATACCCATTTCGTCCCATAGTTGATCGTATAAAGCTTTTCCACCGTTATCAAAATACCATGCTAACCAAGATTTAGTACTTAAACCAATACCACCACCTGCAACTGGCGAACCAAATAACATTGCAGCAGGGTGATAGTTAGACCAATAGTGAGTCCAAGCAGCACCACCATCAACAAGACCCTTGTCAACAGCTTCTAATGTTTCTTTAACACCTACAACTTCTCCAGCTCCTAGAAGTTCAAATTTTAATGAACCACCAGTAAGGCCAGTAACTCTTTCAGTCCACATTCCTACGATTTGTGCATCATAAGAAGTTTTCGGAAAGGTCATTTGTATTTTTAAAGTTTTAGCAGAAGCAGAAGCAATAATAGATACTGCAAAAACTAAACTTAAAATCAATGTTGTGATTTTTTTCATGTTTTTCCCTCTCTGTTTTTTTTATTAAGTCTTAATAAGGATAGAAATAAACATTATTGTAAGAGAAAAGTAAAACTTAAAATAAAATAAACATTAAAGATACAACCTATGGTTTATTATAGTTATAGGAGCTTCTTGGTATGCTTTTTATACTGTTAAATTACTTAACAAATAAAATTTTTATTTATTTCCTTTTGGATCAAATGGGTAATTCCAAGCATCACCACCAATCATTTTAGATATACCTGAATAGTCAGTATCACTATCACCCTCATCACAGAATTTTGAAAAAATTTCTAAAGCAGCTTTACCCAATGGTGTAGAGGCATCAACAGACTGAGCAGCATCCATGGCTAATCTTAAATCCTTCCTCATCATTGCTGCTGTAAAACCTGGTCGGTATTTATTATTTGAAGGAACTCCATCAGTAAGATTTGGTAAAGGTGTATAATTAGTCATAGCCCAATTATTTCCTGAAGCTGCTTTTATTATTTCATGAACCTTTTTAATATCCATTTTTAATCTTTTAGCTAACATTAAAGATTCAGATGCTGCTATCATAGAAATTCCTAAAGACATGTTGTTGCAAATTTTTACCCCTACTCCACTTCCTTGAGCACCTGCATGTAAGATCTTTTGTCCCATAATATCAAACAAAGGTTTTGCTAATGCTACAGCTTCTTCACTTCCACCTACTAAAAAATTTAATTTTCCAATTCTTGCTCCCATCACACCACCAGTAACTGGTGCATCTATCATTTTAATTCCAAGTTTTTTTGATTCATTACCTAGCTCTAGAGAAGTCTCAATATCAATTGTTGAGCAATCAATTATCAAGCATTCTTTTGGAATTTTATTTAATATTCCTTTATCTCCTAAATAAAGAGATCGAACATGTTTACCTTCCGGTAACATAGATATAACAGTACTGGCACCATCTAATAATTCATCAATAGTGGATACAACATTTAAACCTGACTCTTTTGCAATTTTTATTACCTCTGGTGAAACATCAAAAGCTTTTACTTCTTTGCCGGCTTTTACTAATTGATCAGCCATAGGGTTTCCCATATTTCCAACACCTATAAATGCGATATGATTAGTCATCTAAATTTGATTTACCTCTATTAATTAAAACTGTTTTACTTTGTGTGAAGTGGTTAATCATACTATCAAAAGCATATTCTTTACCTAAACCACTCATTTTAATTCCTCCGTAAGAAACATTAGCTCTTGGAGCAGCACATTGATTTACCTGAACAAAACCAGCTTCAATCTCATCTACAAATTGCAATGCTCTAGATAGATTTTGTGTCCATAAAACTGCTGATAAACCAAAGGGTGTGTCGTTAGCACTTCTCATAACTTCATCAAAATTTTTAAATGGAATTGCGCAAGCTACAGGCCCAAATACCTCTTCTTGGCATACAGGAGATTCTACAGGAACCCCTGACAATAAAGTTGGCTCATAAAAGAAACCTTCCTTATAATCTCCTCCTTTAGGTTGATTGCCACCATGTAATACTTTTGCAGATGAGGTTTTTTTTGCGATATCCATATAATGTAAGGTTCTTTTGAGCTGTTCATCAGATATTATTGCACCAATATCAGATTTAGTATCAAGTGCATTTCCCATCTTAAGTTTACTTAGTTTAGAAACCACACCTTCTAAAACTTTATCATAAATTTTTTCATGTATATAAACTCTTGATCCAGCGGTGCACGCCTGTCCTTGACGAGTATACCTCATACCATCAATTACTCCTGGTATTGCTATATCTAAGTCAGCATCACTCATTATAATATTTGGGTTTTTTCCACCTAATTCTAATGTAACAGGACATAATTTTGGAGCAGCCTTCATTGCAATAATTTTTCCGACAGAAAACGATCCTGTAAAAGTAACCTTTCTAACTTTAGGATGATCAATTAATGGTTCACCACACTCTTCTCCATAACCTGAAATGACATTTAAAACTCCAGGAGGAAGCTCTTGTTGTAATATTTCACATAAAAGCAAAGCACAAAATGGTGCTTGCTCAGCAGTTTTTAACACTACAGTATTTCCCGCTACAATAGCTGGTGCAATTTTTGCAACAGTCAAAAATAAAGGAGCGTTCCAAGGAATAATTGCACAAACAACTCCAATTGGATCTTTGGTTGTGTAATGAATTGTATTTGGAATATTTGGTGGGTAATTTTCACCTTTTATTTCTCCTGCAAGTCCAGCAAACATATGAGTTAATTCAATTGATGCTGCTGTCTCTGGTATGGCTTGAGTTCTAAGTGCGTTACCAGTATCTAAAGCTAATAGTGTTTCAATTTCATTTTTTCTATCCTCTAATTTTCTAGCAGCAGCCGTCATTATTTTACCACGTTCTCTCGCAGGTACTTTTTTCCATTTTTGAAATGCAGCTTCTGCTGAATCAACCGCTATATTTACATCAACCTTATTACACTGTGGAGCTTCACCAATATTTTCACCTGTACTTGGATTTAATACACTAATTTTAGCTTCAGCTTTAGCTGGTGACAATTTTCCATTGATTAAAATTTTATTAGATAATCTTTTTGCATTACCTAGTGCTAGTTCTAAATTATTTTTAAAATCATCACTCATTAATTGCTTATTTCACCTTTTCTTGTTTTTGCAGCTAACCATCCACCGTCAATTTTTATCTCAGATCCATTTATAAAATCGGCATCATCGCTAGATAGAAAAACAGCTGCACCAGATATATCAGACGGTAAACCCCAACGTCCAACTATTGTTTCTTTTCCCCAAGCTTCTCCATTGGTAGGGTCTTCAGCAAATTTTTGATTGAAGGGTGTTGAAATTAGCCCAGGACAAATAGTATTAACATTGATATTTTTCCCAGTTAAATCGACCGCTAAGGCTCTCGTTAAACCAAGTATACCAGATTTTGCAGCAACATAGGCTACTCTATCAGGTCTACCCATAAAACTTGCAATAGATCCAAAATTAATAATTTTTCCTTTACCATTTTTTATCATATGAGGAATAACAGACTTACAGCATAGATATGGTCCAGTTAAGTTTACTGATATCATGTCATCCCATTGCTGTTTTGTATGATCTAGAATATTGTTAATATGTCTTATACCAGCATTGTTAATAAGAATATCAATCTTACCAAATTTTTTAATAGCCGCATCAGCCATGTTATTTGCACTGTCTTCTTCGGCAACATTTGTTTCTACAACAATTGCTTCACCATTATTGTCTTGAATTTTTTTAGAAATTTTTTCACCATTTTCAATATCCATTTCAGCTATAACAATTTTTGCTCCCTCACTTGCTAGTCTTAAACAAATCTCTGCACCAATTCCTTTTCCACCACCTGTGACTATTGCTATTCTATTTTTTAGTTTCATTGAAATCCTGTTATAAAAATTTTTAATTTTAATTAGGCTATTACTTTTTAAAATATTAATCAAAAGAATTAATAAATATAAAATTTTTTTTGGTATTATAACTAAACTAGTATACTAAACATACTATGGTAAATAAATTAGAAATAAATAAGGATCCATTAAACAATGCATTAAAATTAATTAGTGGAAAGTGGAAGATTAAGATTCTTGAAAAGTTAATTAATAAACCCATAAGATTTGGTAAACTCAAGAAAGATTTAGATACGATAACTTCTCAAATGTTGTCTAAACAATTAAAAGAAATGGAGAATGACACTCTTGTAAAAAGAAAAGTTGTGAAGTCAAACCCAATAACTGTTGAATATTCATTAACACAATTTGGAAACTCTAGTTTACCAATAATTAGATCATTAGTTAAATGGGGAAGCATTAATAAAAGAAAGATGTCACGTGTTATTGAAAAAGATCAAGAAAGAGTAATCGACTTATTACATGATGAAATTAGATTTAAAAACTTACAAAGAAAAAACTTCTACGGATAAAATTATATTACTTATGAGGGCCAAGTTTTTTATTTTCACTCTGCCAAGCTTTAATTCCACCTTTTAAAACCGAAATATTAGTAAAGCCCAAATCTTCAGAAAATGAATTAGCTAACATTGATGCAGTCTCTCCATCATGACTTATAAAAATCAGATTAACATCTTGAGATTGAGAAGCTGCTAATGCTCTAATTTTATCCATAACATAAACTTGAAATTTACCATTTTTATCAAAAGCTGTTTCTGGGAATGAACCTTTGATAACACCTGTTTTATCCCACTCTTCTTCTGTTCTAATATCAAGTGCCACAGCATTATTTTCAATCATGTCTATTAATTCATCTGATGAAACTGATTTATAACTAGGATCTAAAACGTCAATTACTTCAAATTCAAATATCAGATCTGTATTAGGTGGTATAATATCTCCACCACCCTTTTTTCCATAGGCTAATTCAGCTGGAATTTTAATTTTTCTTTTAGTTCCTTTGGTGGTTCCCATTATTCCTTGTTCAAAACCAGGAATTACCTCTTTCATGCTCATTTGCACTACTAAAGGTCTATCTTTACCAATATTTGTATCAAAAACTTTTCCATTTTCAAATGAGCCCGTGTATTCAAGTTGAACCCATGAATGTTGTATAATCTTTTTTCCCGTACCAGGCTTATCAGTGATAATTTCAATTTCAACAGACTGAACATGAAATGATAAAGATAAAAAAATTGTACATATAAGTATTAATATTTTTTTCATTATTTTATAATTGTTCAATTATCAGAAATAAATATGATTTTCTATATATTATTAGATTATTAATAAAAATTAATTTATAAAAATATATATGGATAATTTTGACCACATCATTATTGGAGCAGGATCAGCTGGGTGTGTTTTGGCAAATAGATTGTCTGAAAACCCAAAAAATAAAGTTCTTTTAATTGAAGCTGGTGGCAAAGACAATTATCCATGGATTCATATTCCTGTTGGATATTTTAAAACCATGCACAATCCAGATGTAGACTGGTGTTATAATACAGAGCCTGATGAGAGTATGAACAATAGATCTATAAGGTACCCTAGAGGTAAAACTTTAGGCGGAAGCTCTTCAATTAATGGTTTATTATATGTTAGAGGTCAAAGTAGAGACTATGATATCTGGAGACAATTGGGTAACAAGGGTTGGAGCTGGGATGATGTATTACCTTATTTTATAAAAGCAGAAAATCAAGAAAGAGGCGCAAGTGAATTCCATGGAGTTAATGGGCCTTTATCAGTTTCAGATCAAAGAATACAATTACCACTGTTAAATGAATTCCAAAAAGCTGCTGAAGAATTTGGTGTTCCAAAAACTAAAGATTTTAATACAGGAGACAATCATGGTTGTGGTTATTTTCAGGTAACTGAAAAAGATGGCTTTAGATGTAGCACTGCTGTTGGCTATCTTAACCCTATAAAAAAAAGACCTAATCTAAAAATAGTTACAAAAGCTCATGTTAAAAAGATTAATTTTGAAAATAAAGTTGCTAAAGAAGTTGAGTACTGGATTGAAAATGAATTATTCACTGTAAGCGCTAATAAAGAAATCATCTTATCTTCAGGCGCAATTGGTTCTCCACAATTATTACAAGTGTCTGGAGTTGGTAATTCAGATAAATTAAAAAAACTAGGAATTGAGATGGTACATGAATTAAAGGGTGTGGGTGAAAATTTACAAGACCATTTAATGTTTAGACCAATATATAAAATACAAAATATAAAATCTCTTAATAAAAAAATTAACAGTTTATTTGGGAATTTATTAATTGGATTAGAGTATGTCTTTAATAGAAGTGGACCTATGACTATGGGTGCAAGTCAAATGTGTATGTTTGCAAAAAGTGATCCATCTTTAGAACTACCTGATTTACAGTGGCATGTTCAACCAATGAGTATGGATACATTGGGTGCAACTAAAAATCATGATTTTCACGGTTTCACTCCAACAGTTTCACAAATAAGACCCACTAGTAGAGGGCATATCAGTGTAACAGATAAAGATTCCAGAACTTATGCAAAAATAAAAATGAACTATTTGTCAACTGATGAAGATAGAAGAATTGCAGCAGCTGGTCTTAAGTTAACAAGAAAAATTGTTTTAGAGTCTGAGACTTTCAAAAAATTTAGCCCAGAAGAATATCGTCCTGGACCTCATTTAACAGAAGATGAGGATATATTAAAAGCAGCGGCAGATTATGCTCAAACAATATTCCACCCTGTTGGAACGTGTAAAATGGGTCAAGATGATATGGCTGTTGTTGATGATCAGTTGAAAGTTCATGGAATTAAAAATTTAAGAGTAATAGACGCCTCGATCATGCCCAATATCACTTCTGGTAATACTAATGCACCCACAATAATGATTGCAGAAAAAGGTGCTGATATGATACTAAGCAGTTAATGTTTGCAGAATTATTCGGACCTGAACAACTTGTAATCTTAGGTCAAATTATATTTATAGATTTAGTATTAGCTGGTGACAATGCGATTATTATTGGAATGGTTGCTTCTAAATTTCCAGCTGAACAAAGAAAAAAGGTAATCTTTTGGGGAATAGGTGGTGCAGTAATTTTAAGAATTATCTTAACCATGTTAACTGCCTATTTATTACAAATAACAGGCTTAAGATTGATAGGTGGATTACTTCTTCTTTATATAGTCTACAAACTCTACACAGATGTAATCAAAGGTCAGCCAGGCGACGAAGACGTTAAGGTAGATAACTCAAGTTTTATGAAAGCTATCTGGACAGTTTTACTTGCTGATTTTACAATGAGTTTGGATAATGTTTTAGGTGTAGCTGGCGCTGCTGGTGATCACTATGTATTGCTAGTTTTTGGTTTAGCTTTATCAATAATTCTTATGGCAACAGCTGCAACCGTAATATCAAGGTGGATTAATGAATATAAATGGATAGCATGGATTGGTTTGATTGCTATACTGGTTGTTGCAATTGAATTAATCTATACTGATTTAAAATTATTTATTTAAATGTACTTACAAAAAATAAATCTTAAAAACAAATATGCATTAGTTACAGGTGCTGGTAAAGGATTAGGAAGAGCCTGCTCTATTGCTCTTGCTGAAGCTGGTGCAACAATCATTGCATTAAGCAGAACTCAATCAGATCTTGATAAACTTGAAAAAGAAATAAAAAAGATAAAAGGTAAAGTTATCAAAGTTAATTGTGATGTAATGAATTACAAAGATTTAAAAGAAAACCTAGATAAGATTAAAATTATAGATATTTTAGTTAATAATGCTGGGACAAATATTCCGGAACCCTTTGAAAAAATTAAACAAGAAAGCATGAACTACTTGGTAGATTTAAACCTAAAAGCTGCTTTTAATGTGGCTCAATTAGTTGTTAAAAAAATGTTAAAAAATAAAAAAAGAGGTGGATCAATTATTAATATGTCCTCTCAACTTGGTCATGTGGGAATGGCTGGTAGAAATGTTTATAATATGACAAAATTTGGAATTGAAGGTTTAACTAAAGGTATGGGTGTAGAGCTTGCAAAAAATAATATTAGAGTAAATACAGTAGCCCCTACTTTTGTTGCAACACCAATGGTTAAAAAATTTTTTAAAAACAAAGAATTTAAAAAGCTAGCTTTAGGGAACATACCCATGGGAAAATTAGCAACAGAAAGTGATGTTGCAACAAGTGTTTGTTTTTTAGCTTCATCAGCATCATCAATGGTTACGGCCACATCAATCTTAGTAGACGGTGGATGGACTGCAAAGTAATATATAGATTACTTTTATTAGTAGCATTATTTTTTTCAACTCAATCTTTTGCAGTAGAATTTCAGGGAAAATTTATTCAAGGACATTTTATTATTGGAAAAACTGAACCTGGGTCATCAATTTTTGTAGATAAAAAAAAAATTAAAGTCTCAAAGGATGGTTATTTTGCATTTGGGATTGAAAAAGATAGAAAATTTGACATTACAATCACTGAAAACAATAACAAAATTGTAAAAAAAATAAAAAAAAGAAAATATAATATTCAAAAAATTGATGGCCTACCTAAAAAAAAGGTAACACCACCTGAAGAATTTTACGTGAGAATTAAAAAAGAAAATAAATTAATAGCTGATGCAAGAGAGATTGAAAGTGACTTACAGTTTTTTAAAGAAAAATTTATTATTCCTGTTGATGATGCAATAATTACTGGTGTTTACGGCAGCCAAAGAATTTTAAATGGTATACCCAAATGGCCTCACTATGGTTTGGATTTTGCCCAAAAAAAAGGTACTCCTGTTAAAGCAATGAATAATGGTATTGTTACTCTAGCTGAAAAAGACTTATTTTATACAGGTGCAACTTTAATATTTGATCATGGTCATGGAATTTCAACTCTATACATGCATATGGATGAAATTTTTGTAAGTGTAGGTGATCATGTTAAAAAAGGAGATATTATTGCAACTGTCGGATCTTCAGGTAGATCGACAGGACCTCATCTAGATGTAAGGCTTAATTGGTTTGGTACTAGACTGGATCCTGCAACAATTTTAGAAATCAACTAGGTCTTTAATGATAATTTCTAAACAATCTATAGGTATAGTATTTGGAATTCTTGCTTATTTTTCTTTCTCCATATTAGATGCTACACAAAAAACATTAATTTTATATCACTCCGTATTTCAATTATTGCTTGTTAAGTACTTTTTTGTTCTATTTTTAAGCCTAGTAGAATCAAAAAGAAAAAATAATATTTATTTTTACAAATCAAAAAGAATTAAGTTACAAATTTTTAGGAGTTTATTATCTGTTATAGAACTGTCTCTTATACACATCTCCGAGCCCACGAG
>OLHM01000356.1_pt1 | contig 16085 bp, 14 predicted proteins | sample 1609611 | NCBI WGS metagenome assembly OLHM01 (sample SAMN05416891, study PRJEB24817) | seawater metagenome | isolation source: Sea water | place: Canada:Atlantic | collected 2013-11 | reverse complement strand
AGATCTACACGTAAGGAGTCGTCGGCAGCGTCAGATGTGTATAAGAGACAGCCGTGAAGGTGGTCGTACTGTAGGTGCTGGTGTTGTAGCAACTATCGTAGAGTAATAATTAACTTTTAAGTTAATTATTAGAAAAAGGTCACTCAGGTGGCCTTTTTTAATGCCTGAAGAAAAGTGTCATATGAAGGTGGTGCTCTTACCTTAGGCGTAGGTGCTTTGTAGCAACGATCAAAGAGTAATAATTAACTTTTAAGTTAATTGTTAGAAAAAGGTCACCCAGGTGGCCTTTTTTAATGCCTGAAGAAAAGTGATTTGCTCCTATATAGCTTTATTGCCGTAGCTTGGGTTGAGTTTTGCGAAGCCTGAGGAAAAAGGTTGCTGAAAATAACTGAGCTCTTAAATATAAGCACGGCTAGGCCGCGCTTATATTGAGTTAGCTCTTGGTCTTTTAGCCAATTACTAATATATGATAAAAGCTTTAGTGTTTCTTCGCATACTCTTGCGCTTGTTTTAAAACTCTTAATAAATTGCCACTTAAAATCTTTTTAATATCTTTGTCGCTGTAATCTCTATCCATTAAACCTTGGACAAGATTAGGGTAGCTAGATACATCTTTTAAGCCGATAGGCAATGAATCGCCAACTCCATCATAATCAGAGCCAATACCTACATAATCAATACCAATTAGCTCAACTACGTGATCAATATGGTCAAGTACTTGCTCAAGACTTGCAAATGGATACGGATTTTTAGCACGGTACGCAGCATCAAAATCTTTACTTAACTTAGTACCTTCTTTTTTAGCTGACTCTTTTGTACTTTTTAATTGCTTGCCCCAGCTACCTGCTTTAGCGGTAACAAAGCTTGAGCCAAAATTGATTTGAATAACACCGCCATTTTCCTTCAGCGCTAATAGCATATCGTCATTCATATTACGCTCAAAGCCAGGCGTGTATTTACGAAGTGATGAATGAGAGGCAATTACTGGCGTTTTAGAGAGCTCCATAACCTGATAAAACGCATCATCAGAAATATGCGATACGTCAATTAGCATGCCTATATTATTCATTTCAGTGACAAGCTTTTTACCAAATGGGCTTAAGCCTTTCCATTTACGGCGTATATCGTAAGACGAATCCGAAATATGGTTGCTTTGCGAGTGCGCTAGCGTGATGTAACGAATGCCACGGTCGTAAAAGTGCTGAAGGTTTTTCATATCACCTTCGATTGGAGAGCCATTTTCCATACCCATGGCTATAGACAGCTTACCTTGTTTAAATTGCTCTTCAATATCAGAGCTTGAGCTCGCAATAGCAAACTTATCGGGTGCGCGCTGGACTATGGCTTCCATACTATCAATCATTTGATTGGCTAGCTGGTAGCTTTTTCCTTTACCCTCAAACTCTAAATGCGCAGGAATATAAATCGACATAAACGGTGCGTTTAAACCGCCTTTTACAGCGCGAGGATAGTCAAAATCGCCATCACTAGTTGCTTTGGTTACATCAACCCAGCTTTCGTGAATTCGATAAGGTACGTCAATATGGGTATCAATTAAAATGGTATCTTTAGCGAGTTTAATTGCCTTATCAGATGCTGTTATTGTTTGTTCTGCTTGGGCTTGGCTAGTTAAAGCTAGTGATATGGCTACCACTAGAGTGCTGAGTTTTATCATGTTTTGGCTCTTTGGGTAAAAAGCCATTGTGTACGTTCAATTCAAAAGTTACAAGTACTACGCCCTAATCAAACGACTGTGCTTGATGCTCTTCACTTTGCAGCGCTTTAAATTCACCTTTTGAAATTATAGTTACAGACTCGTGTAATTCTGAGAAAAACACCATCGCTTCGCCATTTTTAAGCTGCAGCTTTACTTGGCTTACTTTAGATTCGATGCTTGCCTCTACTTCACCATAATCGGTACCTTCGCGTAATACGTAGCTTTCGATTAAGTTATAAAGGGTGTCTTGATCGAGTTGTTCAAAAGGGATAATCATTACTGCTTGTTACTCGCTTTATTTGATACGTGCTGGCTAAAATAATGAGGGACGGCTTTTTCTAACCAAAATATAGGTTTAAACGGATTTTTACCGCTAATAAAACCAACATGCCCGCCCTTGTCAGAGATGCGCAGCGTAACATGCTCACTTACGTCTTGCCTACTCGGTACGGCTTTAATTGAGAGCATAGGGTCGTCTTTGGAATGAATGATAAGTGTGGGTACAGCGATATCTTTCAAATACGGCATAGCACTGGCTTTACGGTAGTAATCGTGTGCGTTTTCAAAACCGTGTAGAGGGGCTGTTAACTGATTATCAAACTCTAATAAATCGTCAATTTTCATTAACTGTTTTGGCGTTAATGAAATTTGCTGCTTAATTTGTGGCAGCTTTCGCTGCATTGATTTTTTCATCCGATCGAGCAGATATTTTTGGTAAATTTTACCTAAGCTTTTACGAATAACATCGCTCGATGACGACAAATCATAAGGCGCCGATACCACTGCAGCTGCATTGAGCGGGCAGTTTGTATTCTCTTCGCCTAAGTACTTAGCAAGCACATTACCACCAAGCGAAAAGCCTACGGCAACCATCGCTCTATTTGGGTATTGCTGCTTTAAATGATTTATAAAAAAAGCTAAATCGGCGGTGTCACCGCTGTGATAAGCACGTGGTAGGCGATTTACTTCGGTTGAGCAATTTCTAAAGTGCATAAGCACAACTGCATAACCTTGTTTTTTTAATGCCTTCATCATGCCTTTGGCATAAAAGCTATTTATATTGCCTTCGAGTCCGTGCAAAACAACAGCAAGTGGTGCGGTTTCATTATGTGGAAGTGACCATGCAAGCTCAATAAAGTCACCATCAGGTGTATCAAGTTGCTCAAGTTCGTAGGACGTATTGTGAAATGGGCGGAAAAAACGCGGCATTATGGTCTGAATGTGACGATTGGTCATCCACCATGCTGGTTTGAACTGAGAGATCATGTTTGTACTACGCACTTTGTATTAAACGAAAAGCTAGTGTATCAAATTTTTCGCTTCAGAAAATAAAAAGCGCCTAACTAGTAAACTAATAAGGCGCTTTAGTGCGTCGTGCTTAATTTTGTTCAGGAATTTCTGCGTCATGTATTTTTTTCAAAAAGAAAAAAGCAAAAAAGATACACAAAGAAACAACGATGGTTAAAAATCCAAAAGACATAAATAAAACTGGATCTGTAAAAAAGTCTCTAAAGAATACGTTCATGAGTTGCTCCCCTCGTTGTTGATGGGTTAATCATAGGCTGTGTTTGCAGGTCGCAACGTGATCGAGATCAAGTTATTTTTCTAAGCAACTGTAGGAGTGACGCTAAGTTGATTTAGATCATGTTTTAAGGGTTGGTAAGTTATTATCACTGAGAGCTAAGAGAGTTTTTTCTTAAAATAGTGAGCTGATCGTAGCTCATTTTTTTTCACTTTATCTAAAAGCGAAACGCTTTAACCTTTTTGTGAATAAAGTACTTAAAGACCTTTTGCACAAAGAGAAAAGAATGAGAAGTAAATGCGGGGAGAGCAATAAACTACTTGAACCAAATAACTGCTCAATATTTATATTTTTACCTGGATAATTTAGTTTGTTTTCCTCTAAAAGCGAAGCGCCTCTTAACCTCTTTGTGAATAAAGTACTTAAAGATTTTTTGCACAAAGAGAAAAGAATGAGAAGTAAATGAGGGGAGAGCAATAAACTATTTGAGCCAAGCAACTGCTCAATATTTATATTTTTACCTGGATAATTTAGTTTGTTTTCCTCTAAAAGCGAAGCGCCTCTTAACCTCTTTGTGAGTAATTACTTGAAGTTTTTTTGCACAAAGAAAAGAGTATAAAAAGTGGAGGAGGCTACAAAAACTAATACCCTAAGTGGCTTTCACATATAGCTCAATGTTGTTTGGCTCTGAAAGTTTGACTAATTCAAGCTCATTTACTGTTTCAATCAACATATGTTGTTGCTGTTTTTCAAGCTTCAGCTCAGCGCTTAGCAACTCTGCACGTATTGTGGCGTAATCACTTATCGCATTCTGGTTAGCTTTTAAATAGCTACGAGCGGCGCGCAGAGGTTGTAATGCGCGAGTATCAAAGTCACTAACTACTTGCGTTAACTCGTTTAGCTGTTGGGTATTAATACTTAAATTTAATGAGTCTAAATAAAGCAGTAATAAGCATAAATTAACGTTTTTTCCTTGCTGGTTTTGTAGTGCCAGCAAGGTTGTTTGTTGATCAGGCTTTGTGTACAAAGTGCACGCAAATTGCCAAAAATGGTCGCTATTGAGCAAGTTCATCGGCGAATGCCTGCTCTTTTTCTTCCATTTCTTCAAGTGCCATAAGTAACTCTTCTTCAACGTCGTTAAGTTTAGGCGTAAGGGTTGCTTGCTTAGCTAATAACTCTTTAAGCTTGGCTTTGTTATCGTCGTTGTAGAGTTCGTTATCGCCGAGTGCTTCTTCAACTTCAGCTAGTTCTGCGGTGAATTTATCGAGTTGCTTTTCAAGCTTTTCAATTTGCTTTTTAAGTGGCTGAGTGGCCTTTCTAAACTCAGCCTCTAAGCGTTTTTGCTCTTTACGGTTAACACCCGGATTTGCTTTAGGCTCGTCGCTTTGCTGCGCTTTAACCGCTTCTTTATTGGCATTGAGTAACCACTGGTAATACGCATCTAAGTCGTAACCAAACTGGGTTACTTTGCCGTCATCTACTAAGTAAAACTCATCGGCGGTATTTTTAAGCATGTGGCGGTCGTGTGATACGGTAACCATGGCGCCTTCAAAGCCTTGCAGTGCCATAACAAGTGCATGGCGCATTTCTAAATCAAGGTGGTTTGTAGGCTCATCGAGAAGCAGCAGGTTTGGCTTTTGATATACCAACATGGCAAGTACTAAACGTGCTTTTTCGCCGCCCGAAAAAGGGGCTACAGGTTCAAGTGCTTTATCGCCAATAAAGGCGAAACCACCTAAAAAATCACGTAGTGATTGCTCAGTGGCTTTTGGGTCGAGGCGTTGTAAGTGCATTATTGCACTGGCTTTTAAATCAAGAGATTCAAGTTGATGCTGCGCAAAGTAACCAATATTTAATCCGTGATGCTGAACAACTTCACCAGCTTGCGGCTCTAAATCACCAGAAAGCAGTTTAATTAACGTTGATTTACCCGCGCCATTTCGACCAAGTAAAGCAATTCGGCTGCCTGGTACAAGGTTTAGCTCTATATTATTTAAAATGGTGACGTCACCATAACCCGCTTTGGCTTTATCTATTGTCATTAGTGGGTTTGGTAATGCTTTTGGCTCTGCAAACTCAAAGTTAAATGGCGAGTCGGCATGTGCCGGCGCTAGTTTTTCCATGCGTTCAAGCGCTTTCACACGGCTTTGTGCTTGTTTAGCTTTACTGGCTTTTGCTTTAAAGCGCGTTATAAACTGCTCAAGGTGAGCAATTTGATCTTGTTGCTTATCAAACATTGCTTGTTGTTGTAGTAAGCGCTCAGCTTTTTGGCGCTCAAACTGCGAGTAGTTACCTTTGTACACGTTAATAAGTTGCTTATCTACATGCCAAATTTGATCAACCACCGCATCTAAAAACTCACGGTCATGCGATATAAGTACAAGGGTGCCGGTATAAGCACGCAAAAAGCGTTCAAGCCAATAAACGGCATCTAAATCAAGGTGGTTTGTTGGCTCATCGAGTAATAGTAAATCGGCGTCGCGTATTAATGCTTGGGCAAGGTTTAAACGCATACGCCAACCACCCGAAAACGAGCTTACAGGATTTTCTATAAGGTTATTGGCAAAGCCTAAGCCGTGTAATAGCTCACCTGCGGTTGATTCAATGCTATAGCCTTTAATGTTTTCAAGCTGAATATGTACTTTAGCTTGTGTGTCGCCATCGTTGTTTTTCTCGGCCTCACGCAGTGCTATACGCATTGCGTAGTATTCTGGGTGGCCTTGAAGTACATAATCAATCGCGCTTATTTCAAGGGCAGGTGTCTCTTGCTTAACAGAGGCGATAGACCAATCTTTTGGAATGCTGCAGTTACCGGCATCTAGTTGTAGTTCTGATTTTAGTAAACCAAATAACGTTGATTTTCCACAGCCATTAGCGCCAACAAGGCCTACTTTATGTTCTGGAAATAACGTAGCTGATGCGTTTTTTAATAAGGCTTTACCGCCACGAAGTAGTTCTATTTCTGAGATTTGGATCATGAATGCGTTACTTTGCTGTGCCCTTGTTAAGTTGGCGCTATCATAACATAGAACTTAATGCTCTTATCAAGCGTATCAACAAGTGAAGTTATACGATAAAATAACGGCAGTTCAAACCACAGGAAAAATGTTGTGAGACAAAAGAAGCGATTTATTGCTGGTGCATCGTGCCCTGACTGCAAAGCCATGGATACCATGATGCTATACAGAGAACATGATGTTGAAAAAGTAGAGTGTGTTGAGTGTGGTCATAAAATGGCGCAACCCGATAACGCTGTTCAGGCGTCTACTCGCCAATTTGAACAAGTAATTGGTGTATTTAAACCGGGCGACTAACCCGGTTTTTTATTGCCTAATTTTTACCGGTTTTAGTAATGCGGTGGAGGTGGCTCAGGTACTTCAGACATCATAGACGATGATGACTGAGACTCTTTAATTTTTTCTGCTAGCAGCTCGGTTTGGCGTTTCATTTTTGCTAACAGCTGTTGGTGCACTTTTATTTCATCATTTAAGACTTCAATCGTTTCGTCTTGAAAAGCCACTTTGGCTTCAAGTTCCATTAAGCGATGTTCAATTGTGTTCATTATTCTCTCGTATAATAAATCGCTCTGCGATACCGCTGGAGCTTTCGGTTAACAACGACTTATCGTTATCTGTAAATGTCACATCTAGCACCACCGCCGATTTAGGCTTACTGCCTTCGCGCGGGGTAACCTGCCAAGTTTGAATTTTTTCACCGCTTGGTATTTGCCACAAATCTACACGCTTATTTGGCGAGCCGGTTGCAAGCAAAGTGCCTTGTTCGTTAAAACGCACAGCAGTAAAAATTTTCTGACGCGCAATATACTTCAGTTTACTCACAAGATCACCTGTAGTCAGCTTCCATACATTTGCTTGTGCCATACTATCGGCCGTAAACGCATAGCGACCTTGTGGATCGAGCGTTACTTGGGTAACACGCGTTGGGTGATTAAAACGATGAATTACTTGTCCGGTACGTGTATCCCAAAAGTAAGCAACATAATCGTTAGAACCACTTAAGGCAAAGCGTCCGTTAGGTGACAGGTCAACGGTGTTAACTTTATCTTGATGACCTAAAAACTCAATACGACGCCCAGTTTCTAGGTTTACAAATACGACAACGCCGTCGCTACGACCGTATAAAACACTACGGCCTTGATTGCTAATAGCAATATCGCGAATACTGGCTTTTTGTATTTTGTAATAACCTTTATTTTTGCCTGTGGCTATATCCCACACAGCAAACGTGGTTTTTTCGGCGGTAACAGCCACGCTGTTATCAAAAGCAATGGCAACAGCGTACACTAGGCTGTCTTGTGACTGCTGCTGAAACCATTGGTATTTTAGCACCTGCTGTTGATTATCCCACAGGGCGACCCCATGGTTGATAGAGGAGATCAAACTGTATTTACCATCGTTTGAAACTGTTGATGAAAACGCACCTTGTGCAGCATGTTCGTAACTTGCTACAGCGTGTTGTTTTTTATCGGTACAGGCGATGGCTAAAAAACAGCTAAATACGATTAAAAAAGTACGAAATATCGACATATTACAGGTATTTCCCCTTAACTCTTAGTGACTGAGAGGTTAGACTAGGACGCGTTAAATGCCTAGGTTGTTTGTCTAATCACTGGATATGTTTTTAGTTTAGCTAACAATATGGAATTTAGTCATTAAACAAGCAGCCTATCATGTGGGCCGTTAATCTTTCACTAGTAATAATACATTAAAATGACAACTGCAAAGTATGTCGGAGATTTAAAATGAAAAAGACGATTAGATTGTCATTGATTGCAGCGTCAGTTTTAGCGCTTACAGCTTGTAATCAAGAAGCAAAAAAAGAACAAGCTGAAGTTAAATTAGACACTGTAGAACAGCAACAAGCATACGGTATTGGTGCATCTGTAGGTAACTTTTTAAATAAAGACCTAGCAGACAAAACAGAAATTGGTATTGAACTAGACCAAGCACTTTTAATTCGTGGTTTTGAAGATGCGCTTGCTGGCAATGCAAAAATTGACGAAGAAAAAATTCGCGAAGTATTAACTGCACTAGATACATCAGTACGTACTAAGCAAGAAGAAAAAGCTAAAGTAGAGTCTGAAAAAAGTAAAGAAGCAGGCGCTAAATACCTAGCTGACAACGCTAAAAAAGAAGGTGTTACAGTAACTGAGTCGGGTCTACAGTACGAAGTACTTAGCGAAGGCGATGGCGAAAAGCCAGTGGCAACTGATGTAGTTAAAGTACACTACAAAGGGACTTTATTAGACGGTACTGAGTTTGATAGCTCATATGCACGTAACGAACCGACAACTTTCCCTCTTAACCGCGTAATTGCGGGTTGGACTGAAGGTTTACAACTTATGTCAGTGGGTTCTAAGTACAAGTTCACTATACCTTCAGAACTTGCTTACGGCGACCGTGACTTAGGTAAGATTCCAGCTAATTCAACACTTGTATTTGAAGTTGAATTACTTGAAATTCAAAATGAAGAAGCACCAGCACAATAATAAGCTTATTGTGTAAATGCAAAAAGGGACCTTAGGTCCCTTTTTTTAATACGTGTAAGTAACGTATTAATTCGTGTGATTAGAAAACAAGTTATCAATAAGCTCATCTTCAAGTGCAAAACGAGCTTCTAATGCCTCACCAATAACAGATAAGTCATTATCAAAGTCTTTCAATAAGTCTTCTTTGTCTACTTCTGCGTACTTATCATTAAAATCTAACGCCACATCGGTTGTGCTAGAAATACGCGGGTAAATAGAGTTTGCAAGCTCTTGGCTTTGTAAGCCCTTTTTTTCGCATGCTTTTGCTATATCGTCATATACTTCAAAATGGCCTGCAGATAGGTAATCCATTAAAAGCTGGCAAAATGATTCAATTAGTTTTGGCTCTGGCAATGCTTGATCTTGCTTTTCGTACGGCGTAAAGCCTGCAATTTTGCAGTAAAGTACAATAAGTTCTTGGCGTTCGTTTAGCCATTTATCAATTACTGTGTGGCTACCACCCCATTTTTGTTGAGCTTTTTCTACACGCGTCAGCATAACTGTTCTCCTAGCTGGGTTGGTTTTTAATTTAAATATAATAAGTTTATGTACATCAAGATATATTTAATTTGCGCGTATATCAACAAGTAAAGTTAAGCTACTTTGAGGGGTGTACCTTTTTATATAAACCGAGGTGAGAGATTTTATTTTAGGCAAGAAAAAACCACCAGTTACGGTGGTCTAATTTCTTTCAGTGACTTGTTATAACAAGCTTTCTTATTTTTATGAGATGATTTTTATTGTTATTATTTTAAAACATTTATTTTTATTGTTTTAAGATTTTTATTATTGTTTTTGTTAACGCGGGACAAACAATAACAAGGTTTTTGCAATGTTGCAAACATATTAATAAAAAGTTTTAAATGTTATTTATTTTTGTTTATTTTATAGTCAAAAGGGATTAAAAAACTCCATTCTATTGATCTACCTCTAGGTAAAGCTGTTTTCGTCCCTAAGCAATAGAGGGTCGGAGAATATGGTGGTACAATCTTGCACAATTTATACAAGTCTTAGGATCATTTACGCCATGAGCGAATTAAAAAACGACCGTTATTTACGTGCACTTGCAAAACAACCTGTTGATGTAACTCCGGTATGGATGATGCGCCAAGCAGGACGCTATTTACCAGAGTATCGCGCTACACGTGCACAAGCGGGCGATTTTATGAGCCTGTGCCGTAATGCTGAGCTTGCATGTGAAGTTACACTGCAGCCACTACGTCGCTACCCGTTAGATGCCGCTATATTATTTAGTGATATTTTAACGATTCCAGATGCGATGGGCTTAGGCTTGTACTTTGAAACTGGCGAAGGCCCTAAGTTTGAACGTCCTATTTCATCACTTGCTGATGTTAAAAAAATTCCAAAGCTAGACCCTACAGACGAACTTGGCTACGTAATGAACGCAGTAAGCACTATTCGTCGTGAACTTAAGGGCGAAGTACCACTTATTGGTTTTTCTGGTTCACCTTGGACGCTAGCAACTTATATGGTTGAAGGCGGTAGCAGCAAAGTATTTGGTAAAATCAAAAAAATGGCGTTTGCAGAGCCGCAAACACTTCATTTATTACTCGATAAATTAGCTGATTCAGTAATTGATTACTTAAATGCTCAAATTAAAGCTGGCGCGCAATCGCTAATGGTATTTGACTCGTGGGGCGGTGTATTAAGTCCGCGCGATTACAACGAGTTTTCACTGCAATATATGCATAAAATTGTAGATGGTTTAATTCGAGAATACGATGGCCGTAAAGTTCCGGTTACTTTGTTCACTAAAAATGGTGGTCAATGGATTGAAGCAATTGCAGCAACAGGCTGTGATGCAGTAGGTCTAGATTGGACTATTAATATTAGCGATGCTAAACGCCGTGTAGGCGACAAAGTAGCACTACAAGGTAATATGGACCCGTCAATGCTTCACGGTACACCAGAGCGTATTCGCCAAGAGGTAGGTACTATTTTAGAAGACTTTGGTACAGGCAATGGCCACGTGTTTAACTTAGGCCACGGCATTACACCAGATGTAGACCCTGAAAATGCTGGCGTATTTATTAATGCAGTACATGAGCTAAGTGCTAAGTACCATAAGTAATAGTCACTTAAACGAGCTTTAAAACTGTTTAAAAGTAAAAAACCCGCTAAGTTGCGGGTTTTTTGTTACCTATTTATAAAGGCTTTTAAAACTACTTATTTAAGCGGTTATTTAAATAAGCGATTTAAGCCATTTAATGCCGCAACACGGTAGGCTTCAGCCATGGTTGGGTAGTTAAATGTGGTATTTACAAAGTAGTCGATATTATTGCCACCATTTTTTTGTTCCATAATAGCTTGGCCAATGTGAACAATTTCAGAGGCACGTTCGCCAAAACAATGTACGCCAAGTACTTCTTTGGTTTCGGTGTGGAATAATATTTTTAAACTACCTACTTCAGTACCAGCAATTTGCGCGCGAGCCAAATGCTTAAACTGAGCACGGCCTACTTCATACGGTACTTTAGCGGCTGTAAGCTCTTGCTCGGTTTTACCTACTGAGCTCATTTCTGGAATGGTATAAATACCAGCCGGAATATCAACAATCAGCCTGTCATCGCAGTTACCACATGCAATTGCATCAGCAGCTATACGACCTTGGTCAAACGCAGCACTTGCAAGGCTTGGATAGCCAATTACATCACCTACAGCGTAAACGTTATCAATTTCTGTTTGGTATGTTTCGTTAACTTTTAATTGGCCACGGCTATCGGCTTTTAAGCCAATGGCTTCAAGATTTAGTGTATCAGTGTTACCAGTACGACCATTAGCAAATAAAATACAGTCAGCTTTTACGCGTTTACCTGATTTTAGATGCATTATAACGCAGTCGTCACGCGTCTCAATTCGGTCAAACTCTTCGTTATGGCGAATAACAATACCGCTATTCCAAAAGTGATAGCTAAGTGCGTCAGATATTTCTGCATCCATAAAAGCAAGTAGTCGATCGCGTGTATTAACCAAATCAACTTTAGCGCCTAAACCTTTAAATATTGACGCGTACTCACAACCAATTACACCTGCACCATAAATCAGTACACGATGAGGGTCATGCTCAAGGCCAAGTATTGTGTCACTTTCGTAAATACGAGAATGCGTAAAATCTACCTCTGGTGGGCGATAAGGGCGTGAACCCGTTGCTATAACAATCGTTTTAGCAGTCAGTCGCTCAGTTGAACCATCATTTCGTTTTACTTCAATTGTGTGCTTATCTACAAAGCTCGCATCACCTTGAAACATATGAATGCGGTTACGATCGTAAAAGCTACTACGTAAATTAGATTGCTTAGAAATAACAGAACTTGCGTGACGTAAAATATCAGGAAATGTTAAGCGGCTAGGGCGCTCACCAACATTAAATAACGGATTTGCTTTGTATTCAATATAGCGGCTAACAGAGTGGCGAAGCGCTTTTGAAGGAATTGTTCCCCAATGTACACAACCGCCACCAACTGATTCTTGGCGTTCAATAACCGCTACTTTTTTATCGTTTTTTGAAAGGTTCATGGCGGTACCTTCACCGCCAGGACCCGTGCCAATAATTATTGCATCATATTGGTATGTCACGGGTACTTTTTTTTGTTCTGGTTGTTTGGCCACAGCCACTCCTAAATTAATTAAAAGAGGCTTTTAATAACCTCGCATTAAGTGCTAGCCATGCCTGTTTTTGATTTTCCCAGGCGGCTTCCAACTCATGGTATTGTGCCATTAATGCTGAGCGTTCACACTGCTTTGCCATGTTATTTTTTTTAACTTCTAACACTTGTTTTTGTAGTGAACAATAATTTTGCAGTTTTTTCAGCAGTAAATCGTACTCTTGTTGTAATAATGTAATCTTATCTTGTGCTAAAGGCAATTTTGCAAGACGCGTTTGCGTTTTGCTCATGAGCGTTTCGGCCTTCGCTTTTTCGATACGTTCAACAGGAGTACGCTTTAACTTATTGGCTAAACCAACAGCTGCTAAAGAGCGGATCATCCATTTTGTTGGATCGTAATGAAACCATTTAATACCGTTACGGTAGTCGCTTGCAAAAATATGGTGGAAGTTGTGATACCCCTCACCGTATGTAAATAACGCTAAAAAGCCGTTATCACGTGCCGTATTTTTTTCGGTGTATGGGCGAGAGCCCCAAATATGTGCAACTGAGTTTATAAAAAAGGTAAAGTGTTGACTCAGTACTAAGCGTAGTAAACCTGCAAGAATTAACATACCCCACACATCACCAACCAATAAACCAAGTGCTAGAGGCAAACCTACGTTCATAGCAATCACAAGCTTTAAGTAATGTTTGTGTTGCCAGATAACTATTTTATTGCGCTGTAAATCACGACAATTACTATAATCACCGTAGCTATCGCCTTGGTAGTCACGTAACATCCATCCGATATGGCTATACCAAAAACCATTGGTCGCCGCGTAAGGGTCTTTTATTGGGTCGTCAACTTGACCGTGATGTATACGGTGATCGCTACTCCAATGCAATGCACTGTTTTGCAGCGCAAAAGCACCGCCAAGCGCAAAAATAAATTCAACTGCAGGGTGTGCGTTATAGGTTTTATGTGCCCATAATCGATGGTAGCCGGCAGTAATTGATAAGCCTGCATAAAACATGCAGCCAACAAAAGCAATCCAATGCGCGCTGGTAAATCCGTAGCTAATGGCGTACCAAGGTACAAGTGTGGCAGCCGCCAAAAAGGTTAGGCTAAAAAATAGGACGTTTGTCCAAATAATCGGTGGTTTATTCATAATTCTCAATCTCAGCGTACAACTGTAAGCTAAAATAGTATTTCAAACTCTCGTCGTCAAGTATTAGACTGTACAATTGAGCTAATATCACTAAATATTCATATAAAATAATTCAGGGAGCTGTTGATGTCGGGTGTTAGAGCGCAACAGAAACAAAAAACACGACAGGCGTTAATTCAAGCGGCATTTAATCAGCTGAGTGCTGATCATAGTTTTTCGAATTTAAGTTTACGCGAAGTAGCACGAGAAGCCGGTATTGCCCCAACGTCTTTTTATCGTCATTTTAAAGACATGGATGAGCTAGGTTTAACCATGGTAGACGAAGCCGGTTTAACCCTTCGCCAACTAATGCGTCAAGCACGCAGGCGAATAGCGAACGATGGCGGCAGTGTTATAAACACCTCAGTGGTTACGTTTATGGAGTTTATTGATAACTCAAGTAACCAGTTTAGGTTGTTGCTGCGAGAACGCTCAGGGACTTCTAAAGCATTTAGAGCCGCTGTAGCGCGCGAGGTAAAACATTTTATTTTAGAGCTGGCTCATTATTTAGAAAGTGAAACTAAGTGCAACGCTATGCATGCCTATATTCAGGCGGAATCTATGGTAACGCTCGTATTTAATGCGGGTGCAGAAGCGCTCGATATAGAAGGATTGCAACGCGACGAATTGATTGAGCGCGTTATTTGGCAGCTGCGTTATATTACTCGTGGAGCCGGGCATTACGTAAGAGAAACGAGTAAAGAAGCATAGCTTAAAAAAATTGTAAAAAGTTAATATAAGCACGGTATATTGCAGTGCTTATTAATTTAAGCGTCACTAGTCATGTATTTGTTATTTTAATTCTTAATAGGTGCCTTGGTTGAATTAAAAAACCCAATTGAATCGTTTTTAAATCTGTTTTGTGGAATTTTTATGCTTGCTTCCGTCGCTTTGTAATGTTAAAAATAGGCTTCACTGAACACACACACAAGAAAACAAGATGCATATTATTCGTTTAATTACACTAAAACTTAACCTCTTACTGCTATGGCAAGTAAGCGGGGATTAGTGTGTTTGCATCGAGTTGAACACTAAAAACCCCGCAATTGCGGGGTTTTTTTTATCTCGCGGCTGGGATTAATTGAAATTTGGGTAACATAGGAATGAGGGGCAGTTATGCAAGAGCAAGATAAAGTATGGATTTTTGATACCACCTTACGTGATGGCGAACAGGCGCTTAAAGCAAGCCTTACTGAAGATGATAAAATTCAATTAGCGCATACAATTAGCCGCTTGAATGTGGATGTGATGGAAGTGGGTTTTCCAGTTTCGAGCCCTGCTGATTTTCGCTCGGTGCAACGTATTGCAACCGAAGTAAAAGGCCCGATTATTTGTGGCTTAGCACGCTCAGTTGCTAAAGACATTGAGGCCTGTGGCGAAGCACTTCGCACAGCTCAGCAAAGCCGTATTCATACTTTTATTGCTACAAGCCCTTTGCACCTTGAACATAAATTACGTATGAGCCTAGATGATGCAACGGCAATGGCTGTTAAATCAATTAAATTGGCGCGTAACTATACTGATGATGTTGAATTTTCGTGTGAAGATGCTGGTCGTACCCCGCATTGGGATTTATGTAAAATTGTTGAGCAGGCAATTAACGCCGGAGCTTCAACTATTAACTTGCCAGATACCGTTGGTTTTGTAACGCCAGATGAGTACGCCGCGATGATCCGCCATTTAATGAATAACGTGCCAAATATTGATAAAGCGCGCTTAAGTGTGCATTGCCACAACGATTTAGGTTTAGCAGTAGCAAACTCGGTGGCTGCAGTGCAAGCCGGCGCACGCCAAATTGAGTGTACTATTAATGGCATTGGTGAGCGGGCTGGTAACTGCTCGCTTGAAGAAGTGGCAATGATCATGAAAATGCGCAAAGACCACTTAAAAGTATACACAGATATTAAAAGTGAAGAAATTTACCGCGCATCTCGCCAAGTGGCTAAAATTTGTAATATGCCAGTACAACCAAATAAAGCGATTGTTGGCGAAAACGCCTTTGCGCATAGTTCTGGCATTCACCAAGACGGTGTATTAAAAGCGCAAAATACTTATGAGATTATGTCGCCAGAAAGCGTGGGTGTGCCAAGTAACCAATTAAATATGACTTCGCGTTCGGGTCGTCATGTTATTGAGCATCGCCTAGAAGAGTTAGGCTATCAAAAATCTGATTACGATATGGATGGCTTATATAAAAGCTTTATTGAGTTGGCTGACCAAAAAGGCACAGTATACGATTACGACCTTGAGGCGATGATTTACTTTAATCAAATTAACGACAAAGACGAAAAATACCAATTAGAATTTGTTAACTCAGCTTCTAACTCACAATCGGTAGCAAGCTCTACGATAGGAATGCGAATTGATGGCGAAGCTAAACAAGAAGCCGCGACAGGTAATGGCCCAGTTGAAGCTTCGTTTGCAGCCATTGAGCGCTTAACCGGTATGAGCGTTGAAATGATTGAATATAACTTAGAAGCGA
>OLHM01000351.1_pt1 | contig 16205 bp, 14 predicted proteins | sample 1609611 | NCBI WGS metagenome assembly OLHM01 (sample SAMN05416891, study PRJEB24817) | seawater metagenome | isolation source: Sea water | place: Canada:Atlantic | collected 2013-11 | reverse complement strand
TTGCGGTTATGTTAGATCACCTAACGCCGCCTTTAGCGACTACTGAGCTCTATGATGGACTACTACAACTACGTCAGCTTATTGAAAGTGCTGAAGCCGCCTCAAATCAAGATACCAAGAAAAAAGCTATTAAAGCGCTGCGCCACAAAATTAACGTGTTGAATTTAACGGGTGAGCTTGTCGCCAGTATGGATGAAGAATTACAAGTACGTGGCATTGGTTTTGGCGAAGTTGATGATGACTTTTTACTACACGAAGTTGGGCATTACCTTACCAAACTGCAAGAAGACTTTATGCCGTTAGGTTTGCATGTTTACGGTAAAGATTGGCAGCAAGATGCAATTGCTACCATGATGATATCAATAGAAAAAGGCGAGTTAGATTTAAGTGACAGTCAACGTAATGAAATCAAACGAAATCTGATTAAATCACCAAAGAGTGAAATGTCAGCTTTTATCAATGCATTAAATGGTGGTTTTGTTGCACCAGGTAAAGGTAATGACCCGATAAGAACACCTGATGCACTCCCAACAGGACGTAACTTTTATGCCCTTGATGGCAGCTTGATCCCCTCTCAACTTGGTTTTAGTACCGGGCAACAATTAGCAAGTAAAGCGCGACAAGAAAACCCTATTATCGATAAAAATCACAAGGAAGCTGTTATTTTATGGGCATCAGATGCAGTACGTGATGAAGGCGCCATGATTGCCTTTGGTATGGATATGATGGGCGTAAAACCTGTGTGGAATCGTCGCGGAATTTTGAAATCTTTACAACTTGTTCCACTCGATGATACGCGGGATGAACGTCGTGATATTGTTTTTACCACCTCAGGTTTATTCAGAGATTTATATGCTCAGCAATTAGCTTGGCTTGATCGTTCAGTGCTTCTGGCACTTGCCGCGAGTAAAAAGGTTATTGAACGTGATCATCCTGCATTAATCAGTGCATTACGCGAAGCATTGCAACCCGTTGAGCATATGCTTGAGCAGCAAAAACATGACTTTAATGAAAGCCTAAGCAGTAATATGGTTGCTAGTAATTGGCTACGTGAAGCGCAAGCATTATTACGGGAAAATAGAAATATTAGCCCCGAGTTATTGGGTCGTCAGGCAAGTTATCGTATTTTTGGAACTGCACCTGGCGCTTATGGCGCAGGTATTAACCGTTTAGCTGAACGCTCTGGTGCTTGGCAAGAGCGCAAGCAATTAGGTGAAGCGTATATTAAACGTATGAGTCATGCCTATGGAGTGCCTAGCGCTACTGGTGAAATGGGCAGCAATGTTCAGGCATTATTTCGCCAACAGTTAGCGCATGTTAATAGCACCTATTTAGGTCGAGCCAGTAACCTGTATGGCTTAATTGATAATAACGATGCTTACGATTATCTTGGTGGTTTAAATCTGGCAATAGAAACGATTGCTGGAGAGCAGCCGGAGAGTTTTGTTATTTCTCACGCCAACACCAAGCAACTGTCAATAGAACCGCTGCAAACCGCTTTATTATCAGAACTACGTGGGCGCTTTCTTAATCGACAATGGATTCAACCGTTAATGAAACAAGGTTACGCTGGCGCAAGAACCATGGGCAGTGAATTCATTGAAAATCTGTGGGGATGGCAAGCCACTAGCCCTGAGATTATTCGTTCGTGGGTATGGCAAGATTTAAAAGCCATTTATATTGATGATAGCTTAGAGATAGGTTTGGATGAGTTTTTGCAGCAGAAGCATAATGTACATGTGCAAAGCAATATTTTAGCGGTAATGCTGGTTGCCATCGAAAAAGGTTTTTGGCAGGCGGATCAGCAAACCCGAACAGAACTTGCAGAAAAATTTGCTAAGAATATTGTTGAAAATGGTATTCCAGGTAGTGGTCATACTCATGCTAATCATCCTATTTATGACTTTATTAAACCACTGTTGTCCTCACAATTAAATGCTCAGTTGTCAGAGGTGTTAGCCGCGGCGAACCATACCCCAGCAGGTGATGTTGGCTCTGGCGTACAGCATATTCAAGAAATAAGCACTGAGATTATGCAGCAAAATGATAATGCTTTGAAAGCAGTTTCATCTAGAGAAATACCTGACAAAGCATTTGAAGAAACACCTAGCAAAATATCGGATGAAGCCTCTATGGAAAAAGACTATTTATTTCTAGGGTTAATTTTTGCCATCGTACTATTAATATTAGCGGGATATCTTCGTTCTCGTCGTCAGTTAGCTAAGTTGGAGAACTAATATGTTGTATGGATTTTCATTAGAATTGATGCATTTAATTACCTCATGGTTATTACAACCTGTTGTTTGGGGACTACTCTTTTTTACGGCGTTAGCAATTTATGAATTAGGTATTGCTGCAGGAGAACGCTTTTCTGTTATTCCTGCGCTAGTTGCAGCGAAGCAAAGGCGACAGTTAATTGAGCAAGGCAAAAAACGTATAGAACGAGCTGACTTTATTACCCGAATTGCGCCAATGTTGGGCTTGATGGGAACATTAATTCCTTTAGGACCTGGGCTATCTGCGTTAGGAACGGGGGACATTAGCATCTTAACAACAGCGATGACGGTAGCCTTTGATACCACCATTATTGGTTTGCTAGCGGGGGTTATTGGTTTTATTTTGGGACGTATGCGCAGGCGTTGGTACGATAATGCGATGCAGCGTTTAGATGATGAGGCCCTAGAGCTATTACCCGTTGCTGATCACGAGCCAAAAAGTCAAAACATTTTAGCAAAGAGTGCTTAGGTTTATGCTCATTGGTCATAAAAATAGTATGAAAAGTGCCATAAAAAAGTAGTGAATAAGGTGATGAGATGAGTAACGCATGGCGCAGTAGCCAGTTTGATAGTCAAGAGCATGAGCCTTTAGGTCCGCTGGCAAACTTAATTGATATTATGCTCGTATTTTCCTGCGGCTTGATTGCGGCACTTGTTGCGTTGAGTCCTGATTTAGAACAACATTTTCAAGTAAATCAGCAGCCTGTGGTAAATACAGAGTCTTTAGCCAGTAAAGCACCACCGGCAAAAATTCAGCCGGTAGATTCTGTTGGTAAAGAGCTAACGTCAACGCCAGAGGCGTTGAAAAATAAACTGCAGAGCCAAGAAGGTTATCAGTCTATGGGGCAAGTGTATCGCGACCCTGAAACCGGTAAGTTAATCTTGATTAGTAATGACTAATTACTCATTAATGAGTGACTCGAGAAAGTTTTAGACGAAAGACATAGATAAATAAATAGCCATCACATCAGGTTAAATAAAAATGAGTAATAACATGAGCAATATAGAAATAGACGTCGTTAAAAAAGAGTGCGATAACAAAAGTGAAAGTAAGGAAAATAATGAAGTTCAAACGCAAGATGAAAGTGCGAAGATAAAAAAACAGAAGCATATTGAACGACAAAAAAGAATTAAAGCGAATGTCGATCAACGCATTGCGCAAGCCACAGAAGAGCGTGGTGTATTGGTTGTGATAACAGGAAATGGTAAAGGTAAAAGTACCTCTGGATTTGGTACGGTATTACGTGCAATTGGTCATGGACAAAAAGCTGGTGTGGTGCAATTTATTAAAGGCACTAAGTGGGAATGTGGCGAAATGAATATTTTAAAGCAATTTGATGTTCAACACTATGTTATGGGGACAGGCTTTACTTGGGAAACACAAAATACTGAAACAGATACTATTGCAGCCAAAGTTGCGTGGCAAAAAAGTAAAGAAATGTTGAAAGATGAAAGCCTTGATATCTTGTTACTGGACGAAATGACCTACATGGTAAAGTACGGTTATATTGAATTAGATGATATTATCGATGCGCTAAATAATCGACCTAAAATGCAGCATGTATTAATTACTGGACGTGCCTGTCACCGTCGACTGGTAGAGTTGGCAGATACTGTTTCTGAAGTACAACCAATAAAGCATGCATTTAAAGCAGGGGTAAAGGCGCAAAAGGGCCTTGATTGGTAATCATCATCGATAAGATATACCCGTTCCACTTGAAGATGCTCGTTTCAGGAAGTCTGAGCGATTTATAGTCAAGGCGCATTTTTTATTAAGGGTTATTCAGGAGAATATGCTCCTGCATTCTCTAAAAAGTCACATCCATGTAGCGCCCTTAAAAAGAATGGTAACGCAGAGTATGAATTGCTCAAACATTCCCGCAGGGCTTTTTTATAAAGGCTTTAAGCTACGTTATTGATATCGACAATAGAATTACTATTATCTTCAATCAATGCCTTGCCTAAAGACGTTTCTAATTCCTGCTGAATCATGCATATTAAAGAGGAGCGGGTATATAATAAGTTGCCTGTTTTGTATTACCGATTTTTATGTTTAGATGAACAAATATTCGATCTTTACCAATCTGCGCAACTATTTGCTCATTTGCTTCAAGAAAAAGTAGCTTATTTAATGAAGCAGATTGGTACTAATTAAATTTATTGTAATTTTTAATCAAATAGTAGAATGAGTTATGACATTAGAGTTGTGGTTATCGTTAGTTGTTATCTGTGTATTAGGGGCTTTATCACCCGGTCCTTCATTGGCATTAGTTGTGCGTAATACTATGTTGGGCGGGCATAAACCAGGTTTAGCTACCGCTATTAGTCATGGTTTTGGTGTCGGTTTGTACGCAGCTATTGCAGTGACGGGTATTGGCCTTGTGATTGTGCAGTCACCGCTAGTTTTTCAAATTATTCAATATACAGGTGCAGCTTTCTTACTGTATCTAGCGTTCAACGCGCTGAAAAGCAATGGCAGTAATATTGACCTTGATGTTGTGAAAGGTCAAAACGATAAACAGATAAATGGCTGGCGAGATGGATTTTTATTGGCTTTTTTAAACCCTAAATTAGCGATATTCTTTTTAGCTTTATTCAGCCAATTTGTTGATGTTAATGCCAGTCTAACTCATAAATTGATTATGATTTTTACTGTCGGTGGGCTCGATACATTATGGTACTGCCTTGTAGTCTTTGGCTTAACAAGAGGACCCGTATTGGAAAAATTGAAAGCGAATAGTCATATTATTGATAAAATTACTGGTGTAGTTTTACTATTGCTTGCGGTACGTGTAGTCATCAATTAGCAATATTGAATCATAGTGATTACTCGCTTTGGTGTTAGCGATTAAGTGCGGCGTCAAAATTAGGTAGCGTAATAACCTCCCCAGCAATCAAATTATTGATTCCGACTTCGCCAATCCGAACTCTAACCAGTCTTAATGTGGCAAAGCCCACAGCAGCCGTCATTTTTCTTATCTGACGATTTTTTCCTTCACAGAGAGTTATAGAGATCCAGCTAGTCGGGCCATGTTTTGGATCGCGGATTTTACGACCACGTGCCGGGAGTTGAGGTTCACCGTCTAACTTGAATGCTTTACAAGGCATAGTTAGGTATTTAGTGCCATTGATACCAATCACAACACCATTTTGCAGCTGTGATATTGCATCTATCGTGATCTCTCCATCAACTTGTACGTAGTATTCTTTTTCTATACTTTTATCTCTGACTTTGTAGCTCATCATCCCGTCAGTTGTCAGTAATAATTTTCCCAATTCTAACTTTAGCCTACAAATGTTGTCAATCTTCTCTATTAATCAATCAAGACCACTTACAAAATCATCCTCTTTTTTACCTTGCTAAGCCGAATGGCTCGTAATACCGAAAACCTTCTCATACTTGTTAAAGAATTAACTGATAAAGGAGCTAAACTTATATTCCACAAAGAATCCTTAACGTTCACTGGCGAAGATGATCCAATCCAGCAATTAATGCTAACAATGTAAGGTGGTATCTATCAATTTGAACGTTCTATGATGTTTGAACGTCATCGTGAATGTCTAGCGATTGCTAAGCTGAAAGGGAAATATAAAGGCAAACCAGTCAATCTCGAATTAAATGAAAGTATCTGTGCACTTGCCAATACAGGCATTAACAAATCTCAAATAGCTAAACAGCTTAATTGTTCTCGCACAACCGTTTACAAGGCACTGTCATCTTAACTCATAAGCTATATACCTATGCTAATTTTAATTTGTGCGTCACTATTAGATATGAAATGCGTACACAGCTAAATTAATAAAATAAGGAGGGACAGACTCCGATGAAAGTGGCAAGGCTCGGGACAGTCCCCCCTGCTTTTCAACGGATAAAAAACAATGAGCTTGTAACCTATTGATAGCAATCTAGTAAAAAGGTAAAGTATAAATATTCAATAATAAGTTAGCGGTAAGCTTCAGCTACAAAGGCTAAAATTTATCTTGTTAATGTAACTGTTAGACCTCTAGGGTGATGTATGAGCAATGACTATTATGATGACGCAATGAATGATTTTTATGACAGAGTAAGTGAAGAGCTTTTTCCTGAACATAAAGAAATTGCCATAGAGCAGTTTGTTGAAGAAAGGATGCAATCATATTACTTAAAGCATCCCAACATAATAAAAGCTCCTATGGATTGCTCTAATCACGCGAATGAATTAATGGATGTATCGCCACAATGTGCACTTGTAATGTACACAACGGCGATTGAGCTTTACTTGAAATCTGTACTTCTAAAGCCTGTTCTCTATGGAATGGTTCACAATGAAAGTGTAGCTGTTTTAATTATGGAGGCGTCCACAGGTCAAAGTGGCTTCAACAGATATAATAAATTATTAAGCGCACTTTGCTTACAAGCGGCTAATATTGACCTTTCATCTATAAAAGGTATGCAAGGCAAACCAATATTGAAAGAAGCAGAAGAGATTCAAAGTATAAGAAACAAAGTTATTCATCAAGGGTACAAGGCTACTGGATCTGAAATGGGAAAGGCAAAAAATATCGCGTACCTTATGCTCACGGAAGTAGTTGAGCCCGTTTTAAATAATTTAGAATTGATAATTAATAGCAATGTGACTGGCTTTTATGTGAGCAAGGCGTTATGCACCATAACAAAGTAAAGGATTTGAGTTTTGATTTTAGGAACGAAAACATTAGAAAGACTTCGGACTCTTATAAACGAAGAAACAGAATACAGATCAGGCCCTAAAATAATTCAATTCTTTAATGAGTTAGGCTTTAGTGATACTTATGGGCAAGGCTTTCCATCTCGCTGGATATTTACGGACGAAAAATTAAACGCTATCAATGGCACTCCGAACATTGATAAATGTATTAAGAACTTGTTTTCTCCTATTAGTTTCATCAAAAACCCTGAAAAATTAGACTTACATATTTCAGAGTTCAACAAATATCTAGCATTTGATAAATGGCAAGTAATTAGAAACCATGCTGAGATTTCATTTAAAAAACTGAATAAAGTTGAATTTACCGTACCTAAAGAATCCAATGATGAAGAAGGTTTTCTTAACCAAGAGTTTAGTGATTTAAAGTTATCTAACTTACGGTTAGATAATTCTATAACAAGCGTGCTTGAATATAGAATCAAGGAAATTGAAAATTGTTTTTCTGCTAATGCACCGTTGTCTGTAATAATTTTAGCAGGAAGCACTCTTGAAGGTATTCTACTTGGGGTTGCTACTCGAAGTCCTCGAGCATTTAATTGTGCTAAAAGTGCACCTAAGAATAAAGAGAGAAAAGTTAAACAATTTCATGAATGGTCTCTATCAAATTTTATAGACGTTTCAAAAGAAGTTAATTTATTGCATCATGATGTTCATAAGTTTAGCCATGCACTTAGGGACTTTAGGAATTATATTCATCCTTTTGAGCAAATGAGTACAGGTTTTACTCCTACAATACATACTGCCAAAATTTGTTTACAAGTATTAAAAGTCGCTATACACCAAATCAATGAAAATATGCGGAGTGTAAGTGCATAAGCAATTAAAATGGACGTTAAACGGTTGGTTAGCGCTCGTATCTCACACATTTTAGCCAACTATTTATCGCGGCTTAGTAAAGCGTTAGATTCAAGGATGACCGTGCACGTTTTAGAAGCCGATTATGGTATAGGCCCATTAATAGACGTTGAAGATGCAATTAATGCTGGAATTGAAAAGCTTTTGGTGAGAAATAAACAGGAACCATGGTTTGATGGGTTTTGGATGAATGAATATGGGGAAATGTTGTTCGGTTCTCTACTTGTTGTTAGTCAAGCGTATTGTGTAGCAAGTGTTGCCGATATAAATAAAATTAGAGAGAGTTTAGGTCTTGTTAAACTTAGTAAAAAAGACGCATACAATGATCATCACTCGGCTAATCAAGGTTTTTCATTAATCGAATTACTTAATTCAGCGGCCAATTGTTTTAAACATCGAGATGAGTGGGAAAATGGTTGGCCTAATAATTATACAACTAAAACTTTACATGCTTTTTCCATAACGGCTGAAACTGAATTTCCAATTAATGTTGTTCTGCAATTAATTGAGTTTGATAGTGGTTATAAAAAAATCACTAATTTAGTATCAGAATGGCGTGAGGGACTGATTGTTAAAGCAAAAAATAAAAACTAAGTCATTCAACGCTAAGTCTCCTATAGCTGCGTTCTGATTATATGCTTAATATTATATATATCATTTTCAGTTAACGGCTCATTATGCTCTAGAAATAACTCACTGTTAGGAAGCTGAAAAGCTGATATGTAGGCTTCGTCATACTGGTGATTTGTCGATGGTTCAGCTTTTAAAAAGTCATCAAACTCTTTGGTATTCCATTCATTTTTTTTTCTTAATGTATTTCTATTAGAAAAGTAACTTATTAAACCGCCAGCACTATAAAATTTAGTAACACTCTCAATATGCTTCATTACTAATACTGCAACATATTCAGTTTCAGATAAAAGATGTGCTTGCTCTAATATTTCATCGGCGCTCGTAACATCAACAAATTTATCTTTAACTATTGAAGTAACCACTTCACTTTTCTTTTCTTCATGCATGAAGTGGTCGTAGTAATTACAATACGTCTCAGTCTTCTTGTATTTCTGAATAGCATCTAAGCCAATATATTCTTTGATAAATTCATCAGAATAAGGGAATGTCATCATATCGCCTGTTCTAGCGTAAATCTCTTCGTCATTAAGCAGTATAGGCATTGGATCTATTGCTAATCTCATAACCGCTACAGTACCTATGCATTGTTTTACGTAACCAATGAAGTTCTTTGTAAAGCTTTCATCATCAAATTTAGATATGGCAAGTGGATGGTTTCTACTTGCGTAAAGCTTGTCAAAGCCTTGCTTGTGAACATATTTATTTAGACGTTTTTTAACTATCTCTGTTTTTTCAAAAAACTCGGGCAACTTTTCTTTTATGTCTTTAAATTCACTCTCATGACTTTCTAAGTACTTAATCATTCCTGAGTACATTGGAAAATGCTTTTCGGATTTCCACTTGCCCAATACTTCCTTTTTAGTTTCTTCGTCTAAATCGTACAAATACATCATTGTCATAGCTACTTCTAAAGACTGACGTAATGAGTAAAAAGCACAGTCAAAAAAGCCTTGCTCAAATAAGTTCAGGCTATTAATGATCATATAGCTAGCTTCGTGAATAAAAGTATTAGCAATGTTTCCATCAATTCGACCTGTAAAACTATCTTCTATATTAGAAATATCGATATGAAGTCTATCTTTATTGGGAATAGTGAGGGGCTTAAGGTGCTTTGTTTCTTTAAATTTACCAAAATCCATGTGTTCTGCTAACCAAATTTTTCAAATTTATCGGTAAATTAACAACATACATAGATAAACACTAGCTATTCTTTGGAACTAGCTTGCTCTTTGGTAAATCAATCTAATAACAGTTACTGATTTCTGCTATCGATTTGAAAGCCTGCTTCTGGACAAACCGTTCTTTTGAGACTGTTTTGTAGTAGCTGAAAAGTGTCTGTAAAGATGTATAAGTGACTATTAGCATAATTTATTGTCTGGGAATTTTTTACTACTTTGAATGGCTAACAAAGTGCGCTTAATTGATATGACCTAGTGGTGGATATTAAATACAACTGATTTGTCTTAATCCTTTTTTATAGACAAATCAATAATGACAAAACACTCCTTGCATTAATGTGAAAATCTCATTATCTTGTTAATAATTAAGTAGATAAGTGTTGTGTTTAGGATGATCAGTAGTCAAAAGAATAAAAAATCTTGGCGTAGGATTTAAAAAAATAAAATACACGTTAATAAGTTCCATACTGGAAGAGAAGCTTTAGCTTTAATGACCCACAAAGTGACAAGGATATAATGTGCTTTTACTGATTGATAAATCTATACCTTCAGTCTTTGATGAAATAACTGATTTTACTGTATTTACCTTAAAGAGTGATGAATTTGATAATCTGAAAAGTGCGCTGATTGGGGCATTACCTGATCACTACATAGACCCTCAATCAATCGCGGGGACTTTAGCTCGTTTAGGTAAATATGCAGCAGCACAGAAACTTTTAACCAAAATACCTGAAGCAAAAAAGATTAGATCTGGCGATTTAGGTGAAGTGCTAGCCACTGACTATATTGAAGAATCAACAGAATATACTGTGCCCATTCGAAAGCTTCGTTGGCGCGATCATAGAAATATGGCTATGCGTGGTGACGATGTAATAGGTATTGCTGTTGATCAACAACATCAAACCATTAAATTTCTTAAAACAGAAGCGAAAGCTAATAAAGCATTAAGTAGAAAGGTTTTACAGGAGGCTCGTGATGAGCTGGATTTAGATGATGGTTTTCCAGCACCTCACGCTTTAGAATTTGTTTCTGAAAGGCTGAGAGAAACCGGTAATCAAGTACTTTCTGACCTAATAGAAAAAGTACAATTGGTAGACGGTATCCGAGAAAATCAGGTAGAGCACCTTCTGTTTACCTTCACGGCATCTAATCCTGCAACCTTACAAAAAGAATCTTTTGATGCTTATGACGGTAATATTAAGCAAACATCTGTTGGGTTTAGGGTTACAGAGCATCAGGAATTAATAGCAGGTGTATATCAGGGAGTGATTGATGGCCTCAACGATTGAAGAAATAGAACAAAGTATACGTGAAGCTATAGCACCAGGATTTAGAAACAGATTACTTGAACGTGGTTTAGCTCGTTCAATGATTTGGGTAGATGGTGAACTTCCTGAAGGGGCACCGAGATTTGCAGAGAAGCTTTCTTATGACCTTTTATCCTATGGCTATTCAATGTTATCACTTGCCATACGTTTGCGGGATTTAGATGGTAATGAGGTTCTCTGTCGTGCAGCATTTGAAAAGTCAGCAACAGCAATTACTGATGTTATTCATAATGGTAATCCTGAAGATCCTGAAAAAGGCTTTCATAAAGTATTAGCATCATCTGCTTTTCATCTAGGCCGTTTTTCTGCTAAAGCATTTTCTTTAATTCAAAGTAACTTGGATAATCAAAACTTAAGTAAAATAGAAGAATTATTTTCTTTATTGATGTTGAGACAGTTTGATCAAATTGAAGTAATGGTACTGCAATGGAAAGCATCAGGAGAAGGCTCTGATGAATCACTTGCGGAACGTTTAGAAACAGAAATTGATCAACTAAATCAAATTACAAACACTGATGATGAACCCGAAGAATATGGTATTTCATCAATAGAAATACCAATTGTACAACAGGCAATTACTGACAATTATTTTTCATCAATCTTCGAGTTCTTATTTTCTTTAGAAGCAGGTAGTCAAGATCTCCTTGAACAATCTATACTTAGAATAGATACCAGCTTAACTATTTGTGGTGAGTTAAACCTATTGCCTCAGTGGTGGGTGTTAAGAATAACCAAGCATCTATTAAAAGATCTTTGGGATTCAAGCTTTCATAAAATCATTCCAGGGCCGCAAAATGATGGTCATGATACGGATTGGAATTTACTACGTTGGTTATTTATTACATCTCTTTATAAACGTAATAAAGCAGAAATCGAAGTGTGGCCGTCACAATTAGAAGGAGCTAAACGAGCAGTTAAAGATGATGATGACCTTGTCGTATCTTTACCAACAAGTGCAGGTAAAACAAGAATAGCTGAGCTGTGTATTCTTAGGTGTTTAGCTATTGGGAAAAGAGTTTTATTTATTACACCACTTCGAGCATTATCAGCTCAAACAGAATATTCACTAAGGAAAACATTTTCACCTTTAGGCAAAACGATTTCATCATTATATGGAAGTATGGGCACTAGTGACTTTGAACAAGATGTTTTAAGAACTCAAGACATTGTAGTAGGCACACCAGAAAAACTTGATTTCGCTTTAAGAAATGATCCTACTTTAATTGATGATGTTGGCCTTGTGATTTTAGATGAAGGTCATATGATTGGCCTGAGTGAACGTGAAATAAATTATGAAGTTCAAATTCAACGCTTGCTAAACCGTCAAGATTCTAATGAGCGAAGAATCGTTTGCCTTTCTGCTATTTTGCCAAGTGGTGACCAATTTGAAGATTTCGTTGGTTGGCTTAGACAGGATAAAGAGGGTGATGCTATTCAATCAGATTGGCGACCTACCGATTTAAGGTTTGGTGAAATTGTTTGGCAAGGTCTAAGTCAAACTGCAAGAATTGATTTTACCATTGGAGAGGAACAACCGTTTATTCCAGGCTTCATAACTTCATTTATCCCGCCTTTACCTAACCCAGGATTACGTAAAGCCCAATTCCCCAGAAATGCTCAAGAGTTAACGTTAGCAGCAGCTTGGAAATTGACTGAAGATGAGCACTCTGTATTAATTTATTGTCCTTTAAAGGTTTCTGTAAATTCATTTGCAACTGTAATAATGGACTTGCATAAAAGAGGGGCTTTACAATCGGTTTTAACAGTACCCGTAGATAAAATCGAATTTGCAAAAACACTAGGAAGTGAATGGCTCGGCAGTGAACACCCTATTGTTCAATGTTTAAATATTGGAGTTGCTGTGCATCATGGCGGATTACCAACACCCTTTAGAAAAGAAATGGAAAAACTTTTAAGGGATGGAATTTTAAAAGTAACGATATCCTCTCCAACTTTAGCCCAAGGTCTCAATTTATCAGCTACCGCTGTTGTTATATATTCTTTGTGGAGAAACCGTAAATTAATCGACGCATCAGAGTTTAAAAATGTAATAGGAAGGGCAGGAAGAGCTTTTGTTGATACCCATGGCTTAGTGCTATATCCAATATACGAAGACTATGCTCGACAAAGAGGGTTGTGGCGAGGGCTTGTTGAAGATACTAATGCAAGAGAAATGGAAAGTGGCTTAGCTCTGCTTGTTGATTCACTTCTGAATATGATTGGCGAAAGCAGTGGGAAAGCTGAGTACAGTGATATTAAAGAATACATTTTAAATAACAATCAAAGCTTGGAATTTCCCTTAGTTGTAAATGAACTATTAAGTGATGCAGAAGAGCAAAGAACAGAATGGAATACCAATATCGTAAGGTTGGATACAGCACTTCTTAGTATGTTAGGTGAGGAAGATGTTAACGATGCAAATATACCAAGTATTCTTGATAGTGTTCTTCAATCTTCATTGTGGCAAAGAAGATTAAGTCGACATGAAGAAGATGTACAAGATACATTCTTTTCAATTTTGGAATTACGAGCTAAGCATATTTGGAATTCAACTACATCCCTTCAGAGAAAAGGATATTTTTTAGCCGGAGTAGGATTAGAAACAGGACAGAGATTAGATCAGATAGCACCAGTAGCAAATAAATTACTCGTTAAAGCAAACGCTTATATTCTAAAAAACATTCCTGATGATGCAATCCAAGCAATAACTAGATTAGCTGAATTAGTATTTGATATATCACCATTTACTCCTTCTACATTACCCGATGACTGGCGACATATCTTGGACATTTGGTTAAAAGGAGCTGCTTTTAATGACCATGAATTTAACTCCATTGATGATGCATTGAAGTTTGTTGAAGATGGTTTGATCTATAGGTTACCTTGGGGGCTAGAAGCCTTAAGAGTACGAGCAAAAGCTAATGAAGATGAAATTAATGAAACATTCGATATAGATGGTTATATGATTGTTGAAGGAGGAGTCATTGATGATCAGTATGAGCTGGGATTAGTTATCCCTGCAATTGAAAGTGGAACTTTAAATAGAAGTGCGGCAATGTTAATGCAAGCAGGTTTTGGCTCTCGTTTAGAAGCTATAAGTGCTATTCAATCGACTGGAGGCACTTTTTCCAATAGTCGTGAATTTAAAGAATGGTTATCGTCAGATGCGCTCAAGGCATACGTAGCAGCATTAAATTTAATTAGTGAAAATACTGCAAAACTGTGGAAAATGTTCCTTAAAGAATACCAACCAAAGTCGGACACTGTTTGGAAAGGAACCATTGCTAATCTCCCTGTAAATTGGGAGCCTGGTGTTAATGCACAGATAGGTCAACTTATTAAGCTGCATAATGAAGATGTTGATGTGACTAAGGTACTTAGTTCTGATGGTGAAGTAATTGGTAAGCTTAGAGAAAGATATGAGTTATTGAAAAATGGAGTTTATCGGTCACAGGTTGAAGCAAATAACTTTTTGCAGATAACTTATTGGGGCGCGGGTGAAATTCCTTTTGAGGTGACTTAATCTGAAAGGTCGTTATCTAGGGTTAACTAACTGGCGGTTAGAGATATTACCAAACATTATAAGTTGTAGGGTAAGCGAGCCTTAAATATTTCAATTGTAAGCATTGTAGCTACCTCAACTCACTTAGCCCTAAGGCGATAGATTCTTGCTGGAACCGACCAAAGATATTGACCACTTTTTCATAAGAGTTTGTCAAAAAATGATCATCAACTGCTGCAGTAGACTCGTCAAAAGCTGAATGTTCAATAACACTTTCAAACCCCTTCATTTTCAGCTCTACTTTAGGGAGGGGCGTTTTTTTATTGTCGAAAGTAACAGTGCCTGAAACTTCATCATCAATATCCTCTTCAATACGGTTAGTCATCTTTTCAAACTTAACTACATCAGCCTCAAAAGGGACATCTTGCTTAACTCGATAAGCATATTCCAACAGCTTAGGCTCAGCAGGCATATACATAACAGCTTCTTGATTCTTTGAATTTGTCATCCTAAGTATTCGCCCCAAAATCTGTCTAAAATGCATTTCCGTTTTTATATTGGTGAGGTGGCAACAAACCTGTAATCGGGGGATATTAGTTCCCTCGCTTATCATGCCTACGGAAATAATCCATTTAGTTTTTGCGTGCCTGAATTGTTGAATAATACTTGTTGGCTCACTTTCTCTGTAAGTAACAACAACAACAGAATCTTCGTTAAAACAGGCTTTCATTAACGTTGAAATCTGTCTTGCATGCTCAACTGATGACGCAACAATTAATCCTGCGGCGTCTGAGTTTTTCGCTCTAATTGAACTTAGTTTTTTCTGTGCAGACGAAATTATGTATTTAATTACCTTTTCATTTTCAATAATTTCCTGATACGGAATGATTGATTGCGATAATAAACATTTAAAACTAGTAAATGTTTTAGTCTCATCGTCATCAACAACAGAAATATTATTATTATCAACTGCAATTATTTGCGGTATACGACAAACATTATCTTGAATGGCCTCAGCAAGCCCATAAACGTAATCACATGATATTTTGTTGCTAGGGTGTATGTAGTTTGAAAGAACGATAGGAGCAGCATCTGAGCGCCAAGGTGTTCCTGTTAACGCCAATGTGTATTTAGCTTTATCTTGAATGTTCAGTATTATCTGTTCACCCCATGCGTTGGCATTATCAATATTAGATCCCGCACAATGATGGATCTCATCAAAAATCACGAATACTCGATATCTATGGAATAGCTGCCAAAAGTTCTCATCGAGATACTGTAAACTTTGGTAGGTAAGAGAATGCCCCTTAGCTCCCAGTAAACCATCGAATCGTTCATTAATTCTCAACTGTAAACTTTGACTGAAATCTTGAGAAACAATGGAAGAAGGTGAGAAACAAATAATTAAATCAATCAGATTGTTTTTTAATAACTGATCGGCCAATTCAGATGCCATCAAGGTTTTACCGGCGCCCGGTGTTGCTAAGGCTAAAAAATGGCTATTGCCCCTCAGATATTGATCCATTGCTAAATCGACACATTTTGTTTGCCACTTTCTTAGTTTCATTCTTTCTCTATCTTTTTATTTTCATTAATCAAGTTTTCTACCGCTTTTATTTTCCCAAGTAATCTAGAGTTATGCTCTCGGGCACTATTATATTGAGGTTGCAAAAGCTTATGTAGGTTAGGAAAGTCATTGAAAAGCT
>OLHM01000343.1_pt1 | contig 16530 bp, 13 predicted proteins | sample 1609611 | NCBI WGS metagenome assembly OLHM01 (sample SAMN05416891, study PRJEB24817) | seawater metagenome | isolation source: Sea water | place: Canada:Atlantic | collected 2013-11 | reverse complement strand
GCGCCAGAAGGACATACGTTCAACGCTGAAACAGTATGTCCATGCACTATTACACAGTAAAAACCTTCACATCAGATAGTGATTCAACTAGTACCGTTGACGCATAAATGCTCTGGTCAAGTAATTGTGCGACAACATATTTTCTTTAAGCGCGTAAATACGTTGAACCGCGCATAAACTTATCCTCAATGATAACAGGCCTCCACTCCGTATGGTCTCCGCCTCACTTTGATCAGGCAATAATCACAAAATCGCGCTTCAAATGTCTAAATATTTATTTAAAATATAGAATGAGCTTTTAAGTTCGCAAGAATCGGGTTGAGTAACAAACGTCCTTGGTTAAGAATTAACATATTATTATGTTTTAGGATCTTTTATGTCACCAACAAGCTTATTCAGATTACTCATCGTAGCCGCTTTATCTGACGGTACTTGTGATATTTTTAAGAAAAGGATATTGAAAAATGGATAACCTTGAGGCACACCGTCACTACCAGATTGTTGAAAAAGCGATACAGTTTATCAATACAAATTTTGATAAACAGCCGACACTTCTAGATATTGCTGGTTCGGTACATATGAGTGAACATCATTTACAACGAGTGTTTTCTCAGTGGGCAGGCATTTCACCTAAACGCTTTTTACAGTTCATTACTAAACAAGCGGCATTAGATGCTCTACAGAATACCAATAACTTACTTGAAGCAAGTCATAGCATAGGGCTTTCTGGCTCAGGAAGATTACATGATCTTTTAGTCACATGCGAAGGCATGACCCCCGGTGAATTGAAAGGAGGTGGTGAAGGTGTGATGATTCAATACGGTGTTTGTTCAACGCCTTTTGGTGAAGCTGTTTTAGGCTGGACTTTACGAGGCATTTGCTATCTTCAGTTTATAAAAGATACGCAAAAAACAGTGATTGATGAGTTATACCGGCAATGGCCTAACGCGAGTATTACCCCCAACAGAGAAGAAGCGGTGCAAATGGGCAATGACATTTTTTCATCATCGCTTGAACGAGGAAAAATTCATTTATTGCTTAAAGGAACGAACTTTCAAATAAAGGTTTGGGAAGCATTAATCAATACCCATTCCTCACAGCAGCTTTCCTATTCACAAGTTTCACAACTAATAGACTCACCAAAAGCTTCGAGGGCTGTGGGCACGGCCCTCGCAAATAATACCATTGCTTACTTGATACCTTGTCATCGTGTTATTAAAAATAATGGCGAAATTGGCAATTACCGCTGGGGCACTGAACGAAAAACCGCCATGCTTGCTTGGGAGCAAGCTTCATTAGAATAGAGTATTCCTTTTTACAGCTTAAAACATTGTGACACTATTGCTTCAACTTTAGAGACAGCAAAGTAGCCATTGCAACAAATACACTTGATATCCACAAACAGGCTTCCAAACCATAGTTTTGATATACCCAACCTGACAGCACGGTACCTATTAACCTGCCCATGGCATTAGCCATATAATAAAAACCAACATCAAGGGATACACCATCACTTCCAGCATAACTAACGATAAGATAACTATGTAGGGAAGAATTGATAGCGAAAACTGCCCCAAAGATGAGTAATCCGATAATAAGAGAAGCTTGCACGTGAAAATTAAAATGTAATGCCAAAGCAATAGCCGCAGGTATTAGGGTTAAATAACTCGCCCATAAAAATGCATCTCTGCCTGTAGGAGCGTTACCTTGCTGTTTTCCAGTGTCCTTACCTATCGCTTTTTCGGTAGCACTATTTGAACCTCTGTCTTTACCTCTATTTGTACTTCTAGTAGTAATATAGGGCGCAGCAGATTGAACTAGACCATAGCCGATGACCCAACTTGCCATAAAACCACCGACGGCCCAATGGTCCCAATTAAAAGATACCGCTAAAAACACAGGTAACGCGACAACGAACCAAACATCTCTCGCGCCAAATAAAAACAGTCGTGCAGCCGATAGTATGTTGATTGACGTGCTTTTTGAGAAAATGTCTTTAAATTTAGGTTTGTTTTTCGCTTTACCTAAATCTTCTTTTAAAACGAGTAAACTAAATAACCACACTATAGTTAACAGTGAAGCCATTAAAATAACGGCGCCGTTAAATTCAAGTAAAGTCAGTAATAATCCACCTAAAAAGAAGCCAACACCTTTCAAAGCATTTTTTGAGCCAGTAAGGATAGCCACCCATTGATAGAGCTTACCTTCTGCCCCTTCAGGCACCAGTAATTTAATTGAGCTTTTAGCACTCATTTTATTCAAATCTTTAGCAATGCCTGACAATGCCTGAGCAACCATGACATAAATAACAGTCAACATTTCAGCAGGTACAGCAAGCATAACCAGTGCGATTATCTGCAAGGCTAAACCAATATTCATGGTTTTATTTAACCCAAGCCTTGCGCCTAACCAACCGCCAATAAGGTTAGTGATAACACCAAAAATTTCATAAAATAAAAACAGCATGGCAATATTGAAAGGACTGTAGCCTAACTGATGAAAATACAGCACAACAAGCATGCGTAATGCACCATCGGTTAAAGTAAACGCCCAATAATTACCTGTTATCACCAAGTATTGCTTCACTTGAGGAGACAAGGAGGGTGATAGCCCTTTTTGTGATAAAAGCCCCATTATTTATTAAACCTTGTCCGCCAGTCCAACCATAAGAGCCAACTCGGCTGTTCTATTGGCATAACCCCATTCATTGTCATACCAAACATAGAGTTTTACTTGAGTGTCATTTACCACCATAGTAGACAAGGCGTCAATAATGCTTGAACGGGGATCCGTTTTATAATCAATTGACACCAACGGACGTTCTTCATAGCCCATAATGTCTTTTAACTCACCTTCAGCCGCTTCTTTAAGTAGTTGATTCACTTCTTCAACGCTTGTTCCACGAGCAACTTCAAAAACACAGTCAGTAATTGATGCATTAGCTAAAGGAACACGTATTGCGTGACCATTTAGTTTTCCTTTAAGCTCTGGGAATATATGGGTAATTGCAGTAGCAGAGCCAGTAGTTGTCGGAATTAAACTCATGCCACAAGCACGTGCTCTACGTAAGTCTTTATGCGGTGCATCTAAAATAGTTTGCGTATTGGTGATGTCATGAATAGTCGTCATAGAGCCGTGCTTAATACCTATCTTTTCATGAATAGTTTTTACCACAGGCGCTAGACAGTTAGTGGTACATGAAGCTGCCGTCACAATAGGATGAATAGCTTTATTGTATAGCTCTTCATTCACGCCCATAACGATATTCAATACACCTTCTTCTTTGACTGGCGCTGTTACCACAACACGTTTTACACCCTGGGCAAGATAAGCTTTTAATAATGCTTTGGTTTTTATTTTGCCCGAAGCTTCAATAACCACATCACACTGCGACCAATCGGTGTCGGTAGTCGCGGTATTTTGGCTATAAGCAATTTTTTTACCGTTAATAATGATTGAATCACCTTGATGAGACGCCTCATGGTGCCAACGCCCATGAATTGAATCAAATGTCATCAGGTGTGCCATTGTTTCTGCATTGCCGGCAGGATCATTAATTTGAATAATTTCTATATCATCCCAATCAAATGCTGCTCGCATTGATAAGCGTCCCATACGGCCAAAACCGTTAATACCAATTTTAATAGTCATAAGTCTGTCCTAAAGTTGCGTTAAAGCGGTTTAACATAATTGTATGACTTAACGTCATCACTAAAGTCATAAAGTAAAGAATCAAGTTGTACTCGTTGTTTTAGTCGATGTTTTTACATCTAGCGCTTGGCTTGCGCCAAACCAATGTGATGTACGGTTAATGATATAAACTAAAGACAACATAACAGGCACTTCAACAAGTACCCCGACAACCGTCGCTAGGGCTGCACCTGAGTGCAATCCAAACAACGATATAGCCACCGCGACGGCCAATTCAAAAAAGTTAGAGGTGCCGATCAAACAAGCAGGAGCAGCAATGTTGTGAGGCAATTTCATCCAAATTGCCGCTATGTAAGCAATAATGAAAATACCGTATGTTTGGACCATTAGAGGAATAGCAATCAAACCAATTGTTTCAGGCTCAGATATGATGGTGTTTGCCTGAAAGCCAAACAATAAAATGACCGTTGCTAATAGCCCAATAACCGACCATGGTTTCATTGTCGATAATAATTGATTTACTTTCTGCTCGCCTTGACCATTATCCAGCATCTTACGCGTTAAAACCCCTGCAATTAAAGGCAGTAAAACATAAAGAACGACAGAGATTAACAATGTTTCCCACGGTACTTGGATATCACTCACCCCCAGTAAGAATGCTGAAATAGGCGCAAAGGCAAAGATCATAATAACGTCATTCACTGACACTTGAACTAAGGTGTAATTTGGATCGCCTTTGGTTAATTGTGACCACACAAAGACCATCGCAGTACAAGGCGCAACACCCAGTAAAATCATGCCTGCAATGTATTCTTGAGCAGATGCAGGATCAACTAAATCGGCAAAAATAAAGTTAAAAAATAACCAGCCTAAGCCTGCCATGGTAAAAGGTTTAATCAGCCAATTGATGACAATGGTAAGCACAAGTCCTTTAGGGTTTTTACCAACATCTTTTACCGCCGAAAAATCAATTTGCACCATCATTGGATAAATCATCACCCAAATAAAAACGGCAACGACAATGTTAACGTGTGCAATTTCAAAATCGGCAATCATTTGAAAGGCTTCTGGCTGCCATAACCCTAACACCACACCAAGAACAATGCTCAAACCAACCCAAACCGATAAGTAACGTTCAAAAATACCCATGATTAAATCCTAAAACTCATTATTTACAAAAATTAGCTCTATCAGGTCTATTTTGCATTTTAGCTAGACGCTGAAGTTCGTGATGTATCTGCGAAATATTATTTTCTGTCGTCTGTGCAATCACAGACTTAGCCCATAGCGGCAGTTCAGGATTAATACGATAGAACACCCATTGTCCGTGTTTTCTATCAGTAATAACCTTGGCTTTTTTAAGGACAGCAAGGTTGCGAGATACTTTAGGTTGGCTGTCTTCTTCCATTGCTTCCATCAGTTCACAAACACAAAGTTCACCGTGATAATGCGCTAACATCACTGTTTTTAATCGAATATTATCCGTCAGTGTTTTATAGAAAGAAGTGGGATCAAAGTTAGTGAGTTGACTACTTTCGTTATCACTACTTTTTTCATCAAGGCCATTAGCAGTATTGTCTGTTTCACTTTCAACAAGAAGAAACATAGATAATCGATTGTTAAGTTCACTTAATGTAGTAGAAAAAGGATCATTACCCGCACGTTTTTTTGGATCAGGAAAGTCCCATGCTAATTGCTTTGCCGCATTAGGATAGCTTCTACATTCATCGTTGGCTTTATCACATAGTGTGATGACGTAATCAAAAACAATATTTTCAAAGGTAGTTACATTTTTAGAAACTAAGCCTTTAGTCTCTATGCCGAATTTGACTAATGCATCCATTGCGCGAACATCAACGTCTTCAGGTTGAGTGCCTGCACTATGAACCTCATAGCAGTCACCCGCTCTGTGTTTCAGTAATGCTTCAGCCATTTGTGATCTGGCAGAATTACCCGTGCAAAGAAAAAGAACTTTTTGCTTATTTGAATTTGAATTTTTCATAGATAATTCAGTAAAAACCAACATGTCAAATATTGTATATATGATTTTTCACATATACAAGTCATTTCATCCTTATTAGTATCGACCACGATGGAGTCTAATTAACTTTAATGCTGATACACATGGATCAGAAACGTCATCCTTGTGATGTACTAATCGGGGATCCAGCTTCTAAAAAGGGATGAAACTCAGATCAGAAACTTCGAAGATGACGTTTACAGTAAGATTCAAAGTAAACGACATCAACATATTAACTTTGAAGATATATCAGCTTAGCTACAAAAAAAGCCCTGCTATAGGGCTTTAATTTACGAAGTAGTACTTGATGGCAGAAAGCTTAAAGCTTAATCACCGCCATTTTATCTTGAGACATATCGTGCATGGTATAAGCAATGCCGCCAGTATTATAGCCAGACTGTTTTCGCCCAGCGAAAGGCATCCAATCAACGCGAAAAGCCGTATGGTCATTCACCATTACCGCAGTAGCGTCTAATTCACGTATTGCCTTGGTTGCAACATCAAGGTTTTTGGTGAACACCGCAGCTTGAAAGGCATAATCTAATGAATTAGCTTGCTCAATGGCATCATTAATATCGTCATAACCATAAACACAAACCACAGGGCCAAAGATTTCCATAGTCGAAACTTTCGCATCCGCAGGCGGCTCAAGCAACACGGTTGGTGCATAAGTGCTCTCCCCTAATCGTTTACCTCCAGTAACTAAAGTTGCGCCAGCTGCGACGGCTTCATCAACCCACTCGGCAACGCGATCAACTTCTTTAGGGCGAATAAGCGGGCCACATTCAGTTTTCTCATCAATCGCATTACCGACAACAAGTTTTGCGGCGCCGTCAGCCAATAATTGTGCAATAGTTTTCGCCATCCCTTTAGGCGCATAAATGCGCTGCACCGACACACAGACTTGTCCCGAATGATAAAAGCCGCCTTTGAGTAAACTTGGGATCATTGCTTCAACATCGGCACTTTTTTCGATAATAACAGGGGCAACTCCGCCATGTTCTAGCGCGCAACGCGTACCGGGCGCTAATTTAGAACGTAACATCCAACCAATTTTAGCCGAACCAATAAAACTAAAAAAAGCGACTCTTGGGTCAGTGATCATTTTTTCAGAGGTAGGAATATCACAGGCAACAAAACGACACCACTGTGGCGGTAATCCTGCTTCATGCAAAATATCAACAAATGCCTTACATGATAATGGCGTATCTCGGGCTGGCTTAACTAACACAGGACAACCTGCAGCAATGGCAGGAGCCACTTGATGAACAATTAAATTTAACGGATGGTTAAACGCAGAAACAGCGACGACTACACCAATAGGCTCTTTGGTGGTAAAAGCTATTCTGCCTGCACCCGCTTGGGTTAGGTCCATCGGGATTTGAGTACCGGTTAATTTTGAAATTTCTTTTGCGCAAAGCTCTACACCATCAATAGCCCTGGTGACTTCAACTCGCGCATCAACCAGTGGTTTTCCGCCTTCATTAGCAATTAAAAAGGCTAATTCATCGGATCTTTGTGAAATCAACACCGCAGCTTTTTTGAGAATACTGACACGCTCAAATGCTGGGATCCATTGATTACAATCTTTATAAAGTTGGTGAGCAGTTGATAAGTATTTATCAATATCATCCCACATTACTGTTGGTAGAGACTCTATGTAAGCTTGATCGTAAGGATTAACCACATCGAGTGTTTCAGGTACCTTGTTTTCTTCCGCTACCTTATTTTGTTCTATATTGTCCATAATATTACTCCTCCAAAATTAGGAAAATAAGTTAAAAGTTGTTTGATCTAGTAAAGTGAGTCGTTATATCAAACAAACCTTTTTGGCCAATTCATCAATTAACACTTTTTGATTTTCAGAATAATCAACCGGCAATTCAACAAGATGAACACCTCCAGTTGAAAATGCTTTTTCATAAGTGGGAACAATATCTTTGGCACAGGTGACTCGATGCCCTGTTGCGCCATAACTTTCTGCGTATTTAACAAAATCAGGATTATTGAACTCTAAACCCCAATCAGCAAAACCAGCACTGGCTTGCTTCCAACGGATCATACCGTATGAATTATCATTTAAAACCGTTACCACTAAGTTCAACCCCAGACGAATCGCTGTTTCTACTTCTTGTGAATTCATCATAAAACCACCATCACCACATATTGCCATCACCCGTCGATCTGGGTTTAACATTGCCGCCATCATAGCTGAAGGTAATCCCGCTCCCATGGTGGCAAGGGCATTATCAAGTAATACAGTATTGGACTGATACGCTTTATAATTACGGGCAAACCAAATTTTATAAATGCCGTTATCTAACGCAATGATATCTTCATCCCCCATAACCTTGCGTATATCAGCAACAAAGCGCTGCGGAATAATAGGAAAACGCGCATCATTTGCCCCTTCTTCAATATGTACATCAATAGCGTGCTTAATCATGTCAAAATAGCTCCGATCAAACTCAACCTCTCCACCGAGTTTGTCTTTCAAGGTTTCAACAGAGGCAGCAAGATCGCCAATCACTTCTAATTGTGGAAAATAAACTTGGTCAACTTGTGCCGATTTATAATTAATATGAATAACTTTCTTACCGCCCTCTTCCATAAAAAATGGCGGTTTTTCAATAACATCATGTCCAATATTAATAATCAAATCGGCCCGTTCAATCGCACAATGTAAATAATCGCCAGCTGATAATGCTGCGGTACCTAAAAACAAACTTGAGCGTTCATCTACAACCCCTTTACCCATTTGAGTAACAAAAAATGGAATACGCGTTGAATGAACAAAATCACACATTGCTGTTCGAACATTTTGACGATTAGCGCCTGCGCCAATTAAAATCAACGGCATTTTGGCGGCTTTTATTAAGGTAACAGCCTCGTCTATAGAGACATCACTCGGGCTAGCGTAATAACGTTTATGCGGCGTCATAACATGCTCAGTACAGTCTTCAGCGGCAATGTCTTCAGGTAACTCTAACAGCACAGCACCGGGTCGTTCTTCTTCTGAAAGACGAAAAGCTTCACGTACTAATGAGGGAATAGTATCTCCATGCACAATTTGTTTAGACATTTTACAAATAGGCTCAAACAAACCAACTACATCAATGATTTGGAACTGGCCTTGCTTCGATTTTTTAATGGGCTTTTGCCCGGTAATCATCAGTAAAGGCATGCCGCCCAAATGAGCATAAGCCGCAGGAGTCGCTAAATTGGTTGCGCCTGGTCCCAGTGTTGCCATACAAACCCCTGTTTTACCAGTAAGGCGCCCATAGGTAGCAGCCATAAAACCTGCCCCTTGTTCATGGCGAGTTAATACCAGCTTAATAGAAGAATTACGTAAAGATTCAACCATATCTAGGTTCTCTTCACCGGGTACCGCAAAAATGTGATCGACTCCTTCAGCTTCCAGCGCTTGAACGAATAAATCCGATGCTTTTTTCTTATTATTCTCACTCATAACTTTTCCCTAATCACCCTAAATACGGTAGTGTTAAATAAAATACTCTCCATTCATTAAACGGACTGTATGATGCTTTGCAATACGCTTAACGAAAACGAAACTTTCCTTACTATAAGATTCTAGACCATAGAAAAAATGCTTCCATCAAAGTGAGCATTAAAGACAACTATTTAATTGTAAATTTTAGAGGGTAAGAATAAGTGCACGCTACACCGAGCAAAGCCCAATCAAACATGGTTAAACCGAATATGACTAAACTAACTAATAAAATCTTAAAAGCCCTAACGCCATTATGTCTATTGGCTTTTTTCTTGGTTGATTTTACGAGCCAATTACACGCCAATGTTATGGGCTCGTTAACAGCAAAAACAATAAGTGACTTTCATCAGTGTGATAAAGACTTTGAATATGATGTTTATTTTCTTGGGAAAAAAGTGGGTTATTTACACCGACAAATAAAGTGGGATAACAGCAAGCCTACAGCGACTAAAGCAACCGTAGCGTCATATGGTGAAGTGACTTTTTTGTGGCTTGATTCAACCTATCAACAACAGAGTGCTATGCACTATTCTCCTCAGTATCAGCATTTTTTAACACCCCGTTTTTCACAAAAGCTAACCGGTATTAAATCAAGAGAAATGGTCGCAGAAATATCTGATAACGGGCTATCATCAAGGGTAACGCTCGATACTAAAGTGTCTCAATATCAACAGAAAAATGAAGAAGAGAATAACAAAGAAAACCATGCATTATATGATTTAGATACCTTAGGAGCACAAATTCGGTTGAATTTACTGCAGGGAAATACCCGTTTTAATTTATCTCGCCAAGCCAGTAAAAAAGTAGAACGGTATCAATTTGAAGTCGCCGAACAAGAAGTCATTATTCATGAAAAGTGGGGGGAATTAACAGCCATTAAAGTCGTTGAAGTGGGAGAGCACGAAAATATCGTTTTGTGGTTTTCAAGTAAACATGACCATCAACTGATCAAGGCAGAATTGGACATGATATTTTCCCCGGTAGTTTGGTTATCACACTTTAGTAAGCAGTGTGATACATAGAGAAAACGTGAGTATTACTAAGTTTTTTGGTTGGTAATAGTCCAAACATCAACATCAAGATTATTATCTGAAATAGCCTTATTTAAACGCTTTAAATACCTCTCTTTGGTTCTTGGGTTAACAATTAAAACAATGCCTGCTTTTTTGCCTGTCATAGCGGAATAAAATAACGCCTGTCCTAAAGACTCAGCCCATTTTTTTCCCCAATCATACTCAATCGCGTGAGTAGCCGTTAAACAATCAACCCGCGTTCTATCCGCCAAGACGTACTCAATTTCCCCCTGACAATACGCATCAACAAAATCTGCTTCATGCCACTTACCTGACTTTGCTGGTTTAGCAGACTTTGCCTGAGCCAAAGAACACGTAGACAAAAATGCAATCACAGCAAATAATTTCAGTGATACAAAGAACACACGCGGTATAGAGGGTAATTGTTTAATCATTTATTGAATTCAAATCTTTTATTATTATTGTTACGTATTGATATTCAGACGTAATGAGCTTTGATTACATAAAGTTCATTATTAGCGGCCTATTGTAACCTAGTACACTTATTTTAGCGCTTTTATTACCCGCATAGGTTTACACTTTCATACACTTTGAGTAGTTATCTCACCATTGTGATGAAATTGTGATATTTCAGTGACTTTATAGCGATATCAGTCATTTATACTTTAGGTTAAGTTTAACAAATCAATCGCTCTTCACAGGTTGAATCAGGATAAAATTATGAAAAATATATTGTTCATCATAGCCATCGCACTAATCTCAGTACTTACCCTTTATGCTGTGGCACCAAAATCCACAGAGTATTCAGCGACAAATTCGACGAAGGCGCAGAGTGATATAAAAGCAATGATGCCAGAATCATCAAACTCAACAAAAGAAATGCCTGCGACAACGCATTTAGACAGCATAGTGCTTGGCGCTGGTTGTTTCTGGGGAGCTGAAAAAAGGTATCAAGCTATTCCAGGTGTTATTGATGCTGTTTCAGGTTATGCCGATGGTAAAAATGTCAGAGCTAGTTATCGTGAAATCACCAAAAGAAAGAATAAATACAATGTAAATAACCATGCAGAAGTTGTAAAAGTCACGTTCAATAGCTCGTTAGTCAGCTTAGAAACTATCTTGCAAAATTACTATGAAGGACATGATCCAACTCAGCTTAATCGCCAAGGTAATGATATTGGTACACAATATCGTTCAACTATATTAACGAATAGCGAACAACAAGATAATATTGCATTAAAAGTTACTGCGCAGTATCAAAAACTATTAAATGACGATGGTTATGGAAAAATAGAAACAAAAATAAACTCACTTGACGAATTTTTTGAAGCTGAGCAGTACCATCAAGATTATCTAGCGAAAAATCCAAATGGTTACTGTCCAGATCATTCGACTGGCGTTAAGTTTAATCCTAATGCAAGTAAAACGGGACTAGCCAATCAAAAATTTGATAATACGCCTCTATTAACAGGCAAACATATTGTTGTCATTGAATCTGAAAATTACTGCCCTTATTGTGAGAAATTTAAAAAGAATGTTGCGAATGATTATAAAGGTTCAATTGCTATAAATTATCGTCTAGCGAGCCAACTTGAAGGGTTAACTATAGAGACTGAAACTTGGGCAACCCCGACTATTTTATTTATCCAAGATGGTGAAGAAGTATTTGGTAAACAAGGTTACATGAGCCCTGACTATTTTTATAAAGCATTAGGTGCTTTTAAATTAGGAAACAGTGAAGCCTTTAATGTGGCGTTTGATGAAGGAACTGATGGGCGTTTTTGTAAAGAATATGAAATTTTCAAAAATACACCCGATGGCGTTTTTGTAGATAAACTAAGCGGCGCACCATTATTTGATACTGATGACCGTTTTAACTCGGCTTCTGGTTGGTTATCTTTTACTAAAGCAGTTGATGGTTCAGTTATTGAAAAACCTGATAACCGTTACGGTATGATACGCACAGAAATTCGCTCTAAAACCTCAGGCATTCATTTGGGTCACGTATTTCCAGACGGTCCAAATGGACAACCAAGATTTTGTATTAACGCCACAGTATTAGAGTTCCAAGCAAGATAATAGCTTTAAAATTACCTTCAGTTTTACGTTAAGTGTCACGTAAAGTATTACGTAAGTTAATAGTAAATGTTTCAATGGTCATTCTCTGCCCTGTGCTAAGATGTGAGGTTAATCTTACTGCAGGGCTGACAATGCTCACATAGCGTTCAAACAACAATAAATTTTCTTCATTTCAGTAACTATTTCCAGCTTTGCTATACTTATCTGTAGAGACAAATGAGTAAAGCAGAGGTAATTATGACAACACTTTCTTTGGTCGTTGGATTATGTGCAATAGCACTTATCATAGGGTTTTCGGTTCATGCTTATTATCACTACTTTAAACACTCCGATCACCACATCGATAAGCACCATTAATTCATTACTACCTTATAGTCTTGTCGCTAAAAGCAGCTTAGCGAACACCATGCATACCCCGTTTTAATAGCGGAGATATCAGTAGAAGTAATACGCCTGTACCAATACCAATCCACATTAAAAACTCAAACAGCTGGGTATAAATAATAAGATTATCACTAACACTGCTAAGCTCCCCACTATGGGTATCAATAGCTGCTAATTTACCTAAACGCATGGCTAGCGTTTCAGACAGTGCCGTAGCCAAAAACCATACCCCCATTGATAAACCTACCACGCGATGTATCGCAAGCTTAGTCACTGCCGAAAGGCCTACTGGCGAAAGACACAACTCACCCGTCGTATGAATAAGATACGCTAACACTAACCACCATAAACTGATTTTACCGGCCTCATCGGGAAATTGTGCCCCGAACACCAACACACCAAAACCTAAACCTGCTTGAATAATACCCAAAGCAAATTTTATCGGAATATTAGGATTTAACCGATACTTCTCTAACCATACCCACAGCGCAGCAAAAGGTAAGGCCAACATAATAATAAAACCTGCATTAAGAGCGCCAAATTGCCCCGCAGTTATCTCTATGCCAGCAATATTTCTCTCAACAACTCTGTCGGCAAATAGCGTCATCGACCCCGCAGCTTGCTCAAACAAGGCCCAAAATACGATGGTAGAACCGATTAACACCATCAACACCAGCATTTGCTGGAACTCTTCCCTGCTGCCTTTTAATGCTGCGTAAGCAATTAGCCCTACACCCGACACAATCAATAAAATTTGTTGAGCAGCAAAGACTACGGGCTCATGTTGAATAACGAGCCAAAATACCGACAAACTTAAAATAGCCGTTAAATAGATTAAATGCTCTCTACTGATCAAACCCCAAATTTTCTCACTCAATACTTCAACATTGGGTGGCTCTGCCAAACCACGTAAATATTTAAGGCCCTTAGTAAACGTCAGTAAACCAAACAACATGCCTATACCAGCAGCACCAAAACCGTAACGCCAACCATAGGTTTCACCTAAATAGACACAAATAATAGTAGCGGCAAAAGAGCCAAGGTTAATACCCATATAAAAAATGGTAAACCCAGAGTCTCGACGAGGATCGTCTTTACTATAGAGCTGGCCGACTATGGTAGAAATATTGGGTTTTAAAAAACCAACGCCAACAACAATCAGCGATAGTGCCAAGTAAAAAACATTCAGCGCTGCTAAATCTTGAATTTTAATCGTTTCAGTTAATTGTGTACCCGCACTCAGTACAGTACCGTTATTTAAGATTAAATCTGACGTTAAAATAGTACCCGCCACATATTGCACTGCTTGATGGCCCTCTACCGCCATCAATAAATGCCCCAAACAGAGTAAGGTCCCACCGAATATCACCGACTTTTTCATGCCAAGGTAGCGATCAGCTAACATGCCGCCAATAACAGGCAAGGTATAAACTAAACCCGCATAGGAGCCTAATACCTCCAAGCCTTCTCCATCAGAGAATAAATGGTATTTTGTTAAATATAAAAGCAGCAAATACTTCATGCCATAAAATGAAAACCGCTCCCAAAGTTCAGTCGCAAAACAAATATATAAACCTTTAGGGTGACCAAATAACTCATCTGTATTGGTTTGATTATCAAGATCAATGTCGTTTGCTTTATCCATATTTTTGTTATGCCTTGCAACGGGGAAAGTCTTAGACGAAGTATAGAGTGACTCTCAAACTTATGCTAAATCCGATATAGACAAGTCGAATAATTAAGCAAAATAGTTGAGTGAAAGTGCTGGTATCTTCATTTCGTGGAGCTGTTCAAATACCTTTATGAATACGTATGTAGGGGGATTGATAACTATCTTCGCTTAATTTACGCTCAATTAGTTGCTCGCTCAGCAGCCCAGAAAGTTTACAACAATAAAAATAATATAAACGAGGAATGCATGAAAACTACCCCCCTATTGAAGAAATTTACCCAAGCATCAATCATCGCCAGCACTCTATTATTCAGTCAAGGATCATACGCTGATACCATACTGCATGCGTTTAACTGGACCTACGATGACGTTGCTAGCAAAGCACAAGAGATTGCTGACTTAGGCTACAAAAAAGTCCTTGTTTCACCAGCATATAAATCCTCAGGCGATCAATGGTGGGCTCGTTATCAGCCACAAGACTTTAGAGTTATTCATAGCCCTTTAGGCGATACCAACGACTTTAAAGATATGGTTAATGCCCTAAAAGCCAAAGGCGTTGAAACCTACGCCGACATCGTATTCAACCATATGGCGAACGAATCATCTCAACGCTCAGATTTAAACTACCCAGGTGCAACGGTACTCGCTACCTATGCGGCTGATAGCACTTATTACAATTCAATTAAGCTATTCGGCGATTTACAACAGGGTAGCTATGGTGCAAATGATTTTCACCCAGCAGGATGTATTACTGATTGGGGCAACCCCGGTCATGTACAATATTGGCGACTTTGTGGTGGTAATGGCGATGTTGGACTCCCTGATTTAGACCCAAATAACTGGGTAGTATCTCAGCAACAAGCTTACTTAAAAGCGTTAAAAACTATCGGTGTTACTGGTTTTCGTGTTGATGCAGCAAAACACATGAGCAATTATCACATTAATGCCGTATTTAATAACGACATCAAAAATGGCGTACATGTTTTTGGTGAAATAATTACTTCTGGCGGCGCGGGTGACAATAGCTACGACGCTTTCTTAGCGCCTTATTTAAATGACACTGGCCATAGTGCTTATGACTTCCCATTATTTGCCTCACTGCGTGGAGCCCTTGGTTTTGGTGGTTCAATGAACCAACTTGTTGACCCAGCAGCCTATGGACAAGCATTAACACCTGATAAAGCGGTAACCTTTTCAATAACTCATGATATTCCAACCAATGAAGGATTTAGATATCAAATACTGGATGCTACCGATGAGCTGTTAGCCAATGCCTACATTATGGGCCGCGATGGCGGTACGCCGATGATGTACTCAGATCATAACGAAAGTAATGACAACAACCGTTGGTTAGATTTATACAAACGCTCAGACATTGCTGGCATGGTGAAGTTTCATAACACCGCGCAAGGTCACGGCATGCAAGTAATGAGCTTTAACGATTGTGTGATTTTATTCAAACGTGACCACATTGGTGTGGTGGGTATTAACAAATGTGATAACGGCCAAGATGTTTGGGTAAATACCGCAGAGCACAATTTATGGTGGAATAAAAACTACCGTGATGTTGTTGGCGGTGTCGATGTTCAAAACATTAATAGCCAGTGGCACAAGTTTTACTTACCAGGGCGTAAAGCCAGAATGTGGTTAATGGAATAGATTCCAAAACCATTGGCCCAACCACAAACGCTGCTTATAGCTTTAACATTAACGTAGCGTTTGTCATTTCAGCCATTCTATTTTTTAGGCGGCATTACGGTTGCTAACCCTTCAGCGACCACTTTGCCCTTTTGATTAACTAAGCTGCAATGTAATTTAACGATGTTTTTCTCTTTGATAATTTCAACTACTTCACACGTTGCTATTACCGTATCACCGATAAAAACTGGCGCTATAAATTTACTTTCTTGCCCCAGATATATCGTGCCTTCTCCTGGCAGCTTTTCCCCTAACAATGCCGAAACAGTACTTAATACAAACGCGCCATGAACAACACGATGACCAAAGACACTATTTTTTGCGGCAATATCATTAATATGTACGGGATTCCTATCTCCTGAAATTTCCGCAAATAACATCACATCGGAATTGGAGAAGTTTTTTTCGAAATGATCTTTTTGACCTAGATGTAACTGCTCAATTGTAAAAGACAAATTAACTCCTTTAATTCATACAATGG
>OLHM01000328.1_pt1 | contig 17173 bp, 15 predicted proteins | sample 1609611 | NCBI WGS metagenome assembly OLHM01 (sample SAMN05416891, study PRJEB24817) | seawater metagenome | isolation source: Sea water | place: Canada:Atlantic | collected 2013-11 | reverse complement strand
GGTTGATACGTTCATTAAGTGATGCACTAGGGTTAACCTCTATAGTGGTTTCACATGATGTCCCTGAAGTGATGAGCATCGCAGATTATATTTATATTGTGGCTGAAAAGAAAATTATTGGTCACGGTACACCTGAACAAATACGCCAAGATAGTTCTCCTCTGGTTCAGCAGTTTATTCAAGGTGAAGCTGATGGCGCTGTGCCTTTTCATTATGAAGCACCAGCTTATAGTGATGAACTCATTAAAATATCGTCAAAAAGAGTTAACTAAATGAATCAGTTTCAAGGCGGAAAATAGTGCAGCAGATACAGTTTTTAGGTAGACAAACGCTCAATATGATAAGTGGTTTAGGCCGCGCAGTAATTTTGTTGTTCTCTGCGTTAATGCATATTCCTAACATTCGTAAAGGTACGCCTTTGTTGATGCAACAACTGTACAGCGTTGGGGTATTATCATTATTAATCATAGTAGTGTCAGGCACGTTTATTGGCATGGTTTTGGCCTTGCAAGGCTATACTATTCTTGTAGGTTACGGCGCCGAAGCTAGTTTAGGCCCTATGGTTGCCTTGTCATTATTACGAGAGCTTGGCCCTGTGGTTGCTGCTTTGCTATTTGCTGGCCGAGCAGGCTCAGCACTTACTGCCGAGATAGGCTTAATGAAAGCGACTGAGCAGCTATCAAGCTTGGAAATGATGGCAATTGACCCTCTAAGAAGAGTTATCGCACCGCGTTTTTGGGCTGGGTTTATTAGTTTACCCTTGTTAGCGGCTATTTTTTCAATGGTAGGTATACTTGGCGCTCATGTAGTTGGTGTGGATTGGTTAGGTGTTGATGGCGGAACTTTTTGGTCTGTAATGCAAGATCAGGTCGACTTCCAAAAAGATATCCTCAACGGTATTATTAAAAGTGTTGTTTTTGCTTTTGTTGTCATGTGGATAGCTGTATACAAAGGCTATGATTGTGAGCCGACCTCTGAAGGTATCAGTCGAGCGACTACCTCAACTGTGGTGCAATCATCATTACTGGTGTTATTTTTGGATTTCATTTTAACGGCATTAATGTTCGTCAAGTAATTAAGGCCCATAAAGTAATTACTGAACATTGTTATCTCGTTAGAATTTTATTAGTGAATTTTTTATTACAAGGCGTTGGTGAAAGACATGGTGTCTAAGAAAGTAGAATTATTGGTAGGTTTTTTTGTTGCATTAGGTCTAGCTGCCTTATTAATGTTATCACTTAAGGTCGCAGATTCAGGTATTGGCGGTGGCGGTGAAAGTTATCAGCTTTTTGCTAAGTTTGATAATATTGGCGGCCTAAAAGTTCGTTCGCCTATCAAAGTTGGTGGCGTTGTTGTCGGACGAGTCAGTAGTATTTCATTAGATGAAGAAGACTATACTCCAGTGGTTACTCTTGAAATTTATACGCAGTATAATAAATTTTCTGGAGCTACTTCTGTTGCAATATTAACGGCTGGTTTGCTAGGCGAGCAGTATTTAGGTGTACAGCCTGGTTTTGTAGATGAATCCGTTGATACTTTACAACCAGGTGATTTTATTGAAGATACTAAACCCGCTTTAGTATTAGAAGAGTTGATAGGACAGTTTTTATTTAGCCAAGGAAGTGGTGAGGAGTAAATAGGTGAGCATAAGTAAGTTTCGTACACATAATGTTATTTTGAGTTTAGCCATAAGCCTGACGCTTAGCCTGAGCATTAGTAAGAGTGCTCTTGCTAAAGATGGAATAGAAACAACTCAGCTACCTTCTCAGGAAAGTGAGTTATCTAACGAACCAACACAACAGGTTGTTGATCAAACTAACCCATACTTAATGGTTCAAGGTGCAGCTGAGCAGACTTTTAAACGTTTTGCACGCGAGCAGAAAGCTATTCAAGAGAACCCCAATATATTGAAAAACATCGTTCGAGAAGAACTGATGCCTTATGTCAATTATAAATACTCGGCCTTTAAAGTCATTGGTAAGCATTTAAGAAAAACGACAGACGCCGAACGTCGCGCTTTTGTACCTGTATTTCGTGAGTATCTAGTGAGCTCTTATGCTCAGGTATTTACTTTATATGATAATCAGGCAGTGGAATTTTCTCCAGAAAGATCCTTTGCGGGTAAAAAAATAGTGGCTGTGAATACACGTATTATTATGGTGGGCAGAGATAATATTGATGTTGCATTCAAAGTTAGGCTAAATAAAAAGACTAAGCAGTGGCAAGCATTTGATATGGTTGCAGAAGGAATAAGTTTACTTGACTCAAAGCAAGCAGAACTAGGTAGTATCATCAGACAAAAAGGCTTGCCTTACGTTACTGAATTATTAAAAAGCAAAAGTACTCGAGATATTGTTTTTAAAAATCGTTCGGTAAAGGATGAAAATAAAACTGTTAAACAAGAGCAACAAGGATAAATAGTGAGTAAAGCGAATATAGTGCTTAATCATGGGACTCTTGCTGTCTCTGGTCAATTAACTCGACATAGTGTTGCGCATATCAAAAATAGTGAATATGTAAATTGGTTTGCCCATGGTGCTATTAACGTTGATTTGAATAAAGTTAGTAAAGCAGATACCGCAGGACTTGCTTGGTTATTTTACCTTTTAGAACAAGCCGCACATCACTCTTGTCAGCTAACTTTTAGCAATATACCTGATAAATTAACTAAACTTATCACCTTAAGTGGCGTTGATGGTTTATTACCTATACCATGTGATTAATATCATACATACCCAAACCATTTTAAGATGAAAGTCTCAGCTGGAATTAGAAGCGCCTTGATCATGAATCGCTCAAGCGTCTTGAAACACGCATCTTCAAGTGGCTTGGGTATCAATAACAAATGAAGGAGACTCCCTTGGAAGTTGGCGAGATTGAAGAATTAGTAAAAAAATTAATAAATGATGCCCTTGAGCTTGATGAAATTTTTGTGGTTTTTGACGGATCTCAATGCCGAATCAACGCAGTAAGTGACATGTTTGATGACTTAAGTCGTGTAAAACGCCAGCAAGCGGTTTTAAAACCACTAGCTGACATTATAAAAGATGGCACAATCCACGCAGTGACAGTGAAAACATTCAATAAAGCGCAGTGGCAGCGTGATAAATTATTTAATAGTTAGCATTAATTAGAAATAGTGTTACTAAATTGTACTTTTAATGCCTAGTTTTTTAATGCTGGGCATTTTTGTGTATACTGGCTCGATATTTTTTAATCATTTTAAGTAAGTAGTAGTTATTTTGGACGCATTTAAAGTTATTGGTGGAAAACCACTTCGCGGCGATGTCGTGATTTCTGGAGCAAAAAACGCTGCTCTTCCTATTTTGATGTCGGCGCTGTTATCTAAAACGCCTATTGTTTTTAGTAACGTACCGCAACTAAATGATATTCTGACAACAGTTAAGTTATTAGGACAGTTAGGCGCTAAAACAAAGTGGCTTAATGAAGATAAACTTATGATTGATGCTAGCAGCATTGATGTTTGTCGTGCCCCTTATGATTTAGTGAAAACAATGCGTGCGTCGATATTAGTGTTGGGCCCTTTGTTAGCTCGTATGGGACATGCTGAAGTATCTTTACCTGGTGGTTGTGCAATTGGCGCAAGACCTGTAAATCTGCACATTCAAGGTTTAAAACTTATGGGGGCAGATATTACAGTTGAAGACGGATATATTGTCGCTACAAAGGAAGGCAGGTTATCGGGTGCGACTATTTTCATGGACACGGTTAGTGTTACCGGTACTGAAAACTTAATGATGGCTGCAGCGTTAGCAGATGGTATTACTGTTATTGAAAATGCTGCACGTGAGCCTGAGATTGTTGATTTAGCTAATTGTTTAATTAGTATGGGTGCTAAAATTACGGGTGCCGGTACCGATACCTTAACCATCGAAGGTGTTAGTGAGCTTTGTGGTAAAGAATACTCAGTTATGCCTGACCGTATTGAAACGGGCACTTTCTTAGTGGCTGCTGCGGTAACCCAAGGCCATATCAAATGTTTAAATACTGATCCATCTTCGTTAGAAGCGGTAATCAGTAAACTTCAAGAAGCAGGTGCTACCATCACTACAGGTGATGATTGGATTGAACTTGAAATGTCTGCACCAGCAAAAGCAGTCAATGTTAGAACGGCTCCACATCCTGCGTTTCCTACTGATATGCAAGCACAGTTCATGACTATGAATGTATTAGCAGAAGGTACAGCTACTGTTATCGAAACTATTTTTGAAAATCGCTTTATGCATGTTCCAGAGTTACAACGTATGGGAGCAGATATTGCTTTAGAAGGCAATACAGCGATAGTTAAAGGCGTAACTAGCTTAAATGGCGCTCAAGTAATGGCTACTGATTTACGTGCTTCAGCAAGTCTTGTTATCGCTGGTTTAGTGGCGAAATCACCAACCCAAGTAGATAGAATCTATCATATTGACCGTGGTTACTTGTGCATAGAAGGTAAGTTGCAAGGTTTAGGTGCAGATATTACTAGAATCAAAGTTGATTAATTGTTTGCGATGATTTTAACTCATTGTCATATTAGTGACAGTGGTGAAAAAGCTAGTTCTTTATAGGAACTGGCTTTTTTTGTATTCAGAGCTTGGGGAATGTATAGATATATCCCAAGCCAGTTAGGATAGATGTTTTAAAACCACTAAGAAAAGTTATCGTTTTTATTGTAATTGTAACTTTGAATAACTATGGGGAGTTATCTCATAGTCGACTTAGAGGTAGTGTGGTGTGCTTTAATGGAGAAGGAAATCGGAGCTGATGCTTCTTAGTGTCTGTTTATATAGGTTTAAAGTGAGGAACTAAAGGTGAGAATAACAGCAAGGGTATTTTTAAACAGACAATAAAAAAGGACATCCAATTAAGGTATGTCCTTTCTTTAACATCTTTAGGTTTGTTATCGAATAACTAACCTAAATATTGCAAATTAAAGTGCAACGATGTTTTCAGCTTGAGGTCCTTTCTGACCGTCAGTAACTGTAAATTCAACTTTCTGACCTTCAGCAAGAGTTTTAAAACCTTCACCAACGATAGCGTTGAAATGAGCAAAAACGTCTGGACCGTTTTCTTGCTCGATAAAACCAAAACCTTTAGCTTCGTTAAACCATTTTACTGTACCAGTAGTAGTAGACATATGTGTATCCTATTTATATTTAAGAGTAATTGTACTAACAATCTTTGCCATAAGCTAAGTTGTTAGGGGTTTGCTAAAAAGAGTTGCTATTACTTATAAATCAGGACGTGTTACAGATATCTTATCTAAGGTAAGCATGAGATAACATCGAAATGGTGTACAAAAAAATAAAACTAACTTCAAGCTGGGTGCATTATATAGCTAGAATAATTCTTGTCAACTATAACAGTAATCTAAACGGCAAGTTAAAGGTAAATATGACTTACCGTTTAGGTTAATTTTTATAGTTTAAACATTTGCACTGATTGTTGTAATTCTTCAGCTAAACGAGCAACTTCACTGCTTGATGTTGCTGTTTGTTGTGAGCCAGCGGTAGTTTGTTCGGCAATAGTAACAATAGATTCGAGGTTCTCACTGATTTCATGAGCAACAACGCTTTGCTCTCCTGCTGCGGTCGCAATTTGTGAACTACGATCGAAAGCTTCGTGTACCGCATGAGTAATAATTTCAAGTGCTTGATCTGCTTCTTCACTTTGGTTTACACAATCACTCGCTTTAGATTTACCTGCATCCATAACCGTTACCGCTTTACCGGCACCCATTTGTAATGCTTCTATCATAGTTTGAATTTCAGATGTTGATTCTTGTGTTCTACTTGCTAGAGTACGAACTTCATCGGCAACGACGGCAAACCCACGTCCTTGTTCCCCAGCTCGTGCAGCTTCAATAGCAGCATTTAAAGCTAATAAATTAGTTTGCTCCGCAATACCTCGAATTACATCTAATATGCCACCAATTGAGGCACTATCCTGTTGCAATTGGTTAATAACTTGAGAGGCTGATTCAACTTCATTAGCAAGCATTTCGATTGTTTGACGATTTCGTGCAGAAATACCTTTAACACGTTCAGCTTCTTCATCAGCATGTTTAATTTCGCCTAAGGCATCGTTGGCACTCGCCAGTACACTTTGTGAAGTACTACTCATTTCAGTTGTTGCTGAAGCCGCCTGTTCTACTTGATTACGTTGTTCTTCAATCGCGGTAGTACTTTGTGCTGTAACGGCTGAAGTTTGCTCAGCAGCAGCAGCTAATTGTGCTGAACGATTAACAATACTTTCAATTAGGTTACGTAAACTATCAATGAGTAAATTACAGTTTTTTGATAATTGAGCGAATTCATCTTTACCACTTTCATCTAGTTTCAATGAAAGATCACCAGAAGCCACAATACTGAGCATTTCATTAACTCGCGCTAGTGGACGTGTAATACCGATAAGGGTAATACGAGCAATTATTAGTGCAACAGCAATAGATATCAGCATTATGATAGTGGTATGAGTCGTACCATTACTTACTGAGTCTTCAATTCGTTGACTAGAGTTGATAGTCGTCTGGTTAGCCAGTTCAATTTGCTTATCTAATATTTTGTTAACTTGTTTAGCAACCTTTTCTTCTTCTAAAAGATTAAGTGAAGCTTGTCGATTAGACATTAACTCTTTGCTTTTGTGCGCTATGATGCCATTTTCTTGCGATAGTAAGCTTTCTATTTCATTGAAGGCTAAGGTCACTTGCTCAGAGATATTTTTGATATTATTGCTATCTAATTCAAAGATAATATTATCAACAGAATGTCTTGCATCACTCACACTACGTGTAAGTTCGCTACCGATAAATTCTGCGGTATTATCATTTAAAACATCACGATATTCTAAGGCAGAAGAGACAATCGAGTTCAATTGGTTTTCGAAGTAGTCACTTAAGTTGATTGCACGTTGGAGTTCGGTATCTGCAAGTTCATGGTCGGCCAGATCAAGCAATAACATAATAGTGTTATCAGCTTTTTCTTCTAAAATATCAATCTTCTCAGTCAATAACTGCTTTTGTTCTATACTCACTTTGTGATGGTTAAATAACTCAACACTAGCATTATGAAAGTTTGAATATAGCTGATCTACTTGAGTTAAGTTAGTCAGCAAATCTTGTTCCGACGCAACAATTTGTTTTAATTCTGATAATTGTTGTGTGAACACTGCTTCTAATTTTTTATAATTTTTAAGATCACCTGATAAAAGAGTTAAATCTGTTTGATAATAACCTTTTAACGTTAAATTACTCATTTGACTGATCTCAAGAGCAAGTTTATTACTCGCTTTGAGTGTTGGAATAGCTAAAGTGTTCTGCTGCTGAGTCGACTCGCTGATGGTACTTAAATTCGATAAGGATATGGTGCTAATGACTATCAGTAAAGTTGAGATGATGGCAAAACCACCAATAATTTTTACAGCTACAGTTAAATTCATTGAATCCACCCAATTGAAAGGCTACTTGCCTAGTTAATACGTTAGTTAGTTTTGATACTTCAAGCTATGTTTGTATCGGCCAGTATTAGAAAATACTTAGCAGCCAATAATTTTTTATTATACCTAATAAAAAATAGTTATTATTGATCACTCAGTTCAGAGCTTTGTATAAAGTATTTTTTATCATGCCAGCGAAGCATGGTCAATTGATTACCCCAAACACAGCCAGTATCTAAGGGATATATATTTGAATGTGAACTTTTACCCATGAGCGAAGCCCAATGACCAAAAACCCAGCGGGTATTATTGATAGTTTGAGACAACTCAAACCAAGGAACAATATTAGGCACTTTAATATCATTGGGGGCGTCTTTTTGTTCAAACTCCAGTGTTCCATCCATAAAGCAAAATCGCATACGAGTTAGCGCATTAATGCTATAACGAAACCTTTCTACGTCAGTTATCGCTTTATGCCAATCGTTTGGTTTTTCACCATACATAAGTGATAACCAAGTATTACGATCAGGGCTTGCTAATTTAGTGTGAATAAAGTTTGCTTGCTCTAACGCATCACTGAGCTGCCACTGAGGCGAGATACCTGCATGAGTCATGTAGGCACTTTTATTTTCAACCTGATTTTTAGGGGAAATATCGCTTGAGCCTGAGCTGATTTTCGGTATTTTCTGGATTAACGGTTGGGAGGCTAACCAATCCATAAGCTCTTTAATATCAGGGGCAGCCAATAGTGCTGATAGATAATCTGATTTTTTAGCTTTCTTAAGACCGGCGTGAACAGCAAGTAAATGTAAGTCGTGATTACCTAAAACAACTTTTGCGCTTTCACCAAGAGATTTAACAAAACGCAAAGTTTCAAGAGAGTTTGGACCGCGAGCGACTAAGTCACCCGCAAGGTAAAGGACATCATTATTACGGTCGAAGTTGACTTGTGATAACAAGGAGGTCAACTCGTTAAAGCAACCCTGAATATCGCCTACCAGATAAAGGGCCATAAATTATTCAGCTTTTGGGGAAAAATTCTCGTTCAAATTATTATCTGAATTATCATTTTTTTTACTTTTCGCCATACGTCTTTTTTCCTTCACCGGAGCAACTTCTGGCGGGTTATCAACAATAAAGTCGGCAAGTTTTTTATATTCATCAAGCGATAGGTTTTCTGGACGTAAATTAGCATCGATATTTAATTCTGCTAATTGTGCTTCAGAAATTAATTTCTTAAAGGTATTTCGGATAGTTTTTCTGCGTTGGTTAAAGGCAGCTAGACAAACAGTATTCAGTGCATTGATATCCTTAACAGGGTTTTCAATATGTGTATGAGGAATTAAACGCACTATCGCTGAATCAACTTTAGGGGCAGGTTTAAAGGCCTCAGGCCCTATTTCCATGACAGGAAACACTTGGCATTGATATTGAGTCATTATTGATAAACGACCATAAGCTTTACAATGTGGTCCTGCAGCCATTCGTTCTACAACTTCTTTTTGAAGCATAAAATGCATATCTTTTACTTTATCTTTGAATGTCAAAAGATGAAAAATAAGCGGTGTAGAAATGTTATAAGGTAGGTTACCAAAAATACGCAGTGGTTTTTCTTCGTTCGCTAATTGAGAAAAATCAAATTTCAGCGCATCGGTCTCATAGATAGTTAAATCTTTAGCTAAAAATGGATGATGACGAAGTCTATGGGCAAGATCTCTGTCTAATTCAACGACTGATAATTTACCTGCGCGCTCGATCACAGGTTCCGTCAAGGCACCTAAACCGGGACCAATTTCTATTAAATTTTCACCAGGTTCAGGATTAATGACATCGACAATGTCGCTGATCACTGCATCATTATGGAGAAAGTTTTGTCCAAAGCGCTTTTTGGCTTGATGACCTAAATGTTTTTTGTCGTTCATAACTACTTCTTTATTAAACTATTTATTACTAGCTAAGTTGATGGCATTGCTCATTGCTTCAATAAAGCTGCCAGAATCTGCGGTACCTTTACCGGCAAGCTCAAGTGCTGTCCCGTGATCGACAGAAGTACGAATAAAAGGTAACCCTAGTGTTATATTTACTGAGGAACCAAACCCTTTATATTTGAGTACAGGAAGACCTTGATCGTGGTACATAGCTAAAATCGCATCAGCTTCAGCCAAGTACTTTTCTTGAAAAATGGTATCGGCAGGTAAGGGACCAATTATATCTATGCCTTCAGCGCGGAGCTCAGTAAAAGCAGGTTCCATTATTTCTATTTCTTCACGGCCTAGGTGACCATCTTCACCAGCATGAGGATTAATACCACAAGCATAAATTTTAGGCGATTTAATACCAAATTTCTCTTGCAAGTCTTTATGTAAAATCCGAGTGACTTTCTGCAAACGTTCATAGGTTATTGCTTTAGATACATAGGCCAATGGTATGTGCGTGGTTACTAACGCGACACGTAGACCTTTCGTCGCTAGCATCATCACAACGTCAGTACAGTTAGCTTGAGTTGCAAAATACTCAGTGTGTCCACTAAAAGCAATTCCCGCTTTATTTATTAATCCTTTGTGTACAGGGCCAGTAACAATGGCATCAAATTCGCCTGATATGTTTTTTTCACTCGCAATTCTGAGTGTTTCTACTACATATGAGCCATTCGCACTGTTTAGTGTTCCGGGTACACAAGCTTCAGTTAATTCAACATCAAGCACAGTTAAACTGCCCGCTTGTTGTGGTTTCGCTGGTGTTTCTTGATCATAATCGATTAAGGTTAACGGTAAAGAAAGCTCTTTTGCTCTCTCTTGTAATAATGTCTTTGAAGCAATGACTACCATCTCAACAGGCCAAGCTTGTTGAGCAATAGTAATTATTAAGTCGGGACCAACACCTGCAGGTTCACCGGGGGTAATGGCAATACGTTGTGTCATTACTTGTTATCCTGTTCAAATATTTCAATATAAGCTTCATCGCGAGTCTCTTTTAACCAACGAGTACTTTCCATACCGTACTTACGATTAAATAGAATTTGATGAGCGCGGTTTTCATTCAATTGTGAAGTAGCATCAACCATACGGCGATCGTTTAATTGGATAATATGCCAGCCAAAAGATGAACGAAATGGTTTATGGTATTCACCTTTTTCCATTGTTGCTAGTGCGTCTTTAAAAGCAGGATCATATTTTTTCGGATCTGCCCATCCTAAATCACCACCACGAACTGAAGTTGGTCCTTCAGAATGCTCTTTAGCTAACTCTTCAAAAGTGGCTTCTCCTGCTTCTATTTGATTTAAAAAACCTTGTAATAAACCTCTGGCTTTTTCATCACTTAAAATAATAGATGGTTTAATTAATATATGGCGAGCTTTTACTTCTTCAACTTCAACGACTTTTCTACCGCGAATATCCAATATTTTAACTATGCTATAACCGAGCCCTGTTCGAATTGGACCCACTATGGTGTCCTTAGGTTTATCGCTAATTAGCTCTGAGAACAGTGTTGGCATTTCATTGATATTTTTCCAACCTAAATCTCCGCCTTTTAACGCGTTAGCATCACCAGATGAGGTAATTGCAATTTTTGCGAAATCAGAGCCATCATTAAGTAACTCAACTACTTTTGTTGCACGGGTTTTAGCTGCCGCTAGCTCTTCTTGGCTCGCATCAGCAGGGAATTCAATTAAGATATGACCTAAATGATATTCGACATTATTTGTGCTTTGCTCTCTCATAATTTTGAGTAAATTGGTGATTTCTTGTGTAGATACAAATATTCTGCGCCTCACACTGTTACGGCTAACTTCACCTGCAACGAGTTCTGTGCGAACATTTTCACGGTATTTTTCATAACTAGTCCCGTCATTAATCACTTGTTGGCGAAATTGAGCTAAAGTTAGTTTGTCTTCCTTGGCCATGTTATTTAAGGTTTGGTCAAGTTGTGCATCACTAATTTGGATACCCATACGTTGGCCTAGTTGACTGAGTAGGCTGTCATTAATTAACTTATCCATTACTTGAATACGTAAAGCTTTATCAGAAGGTAAGCTTTGATTATTTTTCTTAGATTGTTGTTTAATATTTACAAGTAAGTCGTTCACTTCAGACTCTAATACGACCCCACTATCAACAATGGCTGCTACTCTATCAAGTAGCTCTTCTTTAGCTTGTACAGACGTCATCGTGGTAATGATAAGACTAGAGGCTAACAGTAATGCTTTAATTCTATATTTCATATTTTTATGTCTTGTTTTATATTTTAATATTGCGTATATCGCTAATTTTGTAAGTAATAAGGGCGTTTATAACCAAATATGCTCTTATCAAACATCTCTTGCGTACCTATGGCTGACTGTTTACCGTCTAAGCCTTTAATAATGAGTTTGATACTAATACCTGTATCAAATGCTTCACGGCCTTCTTCAACAAAGCTGACAGCATCTAAGTTTGAGTTAATATGGCGCTGATAAGCTATACGTACCGCCCAACAGCAACTTTCGTACTGAAAGCCTGCATATGACTCTAAACTTCTGTCTTGTTGTAAATCTTGCGTTAAACGTCCAACAAATGCCCAATTTTCGTTAATGGCAATACTTGTTAAGAGGGAAGCTTGTTCTAAGCTATCTCCTGAGACATTACGAGTATAGCGATGGTTCAATTGAATTAGATTATATTTGTTAATTTGGTAATCAACATTAACTTGCCCTTTATTAGTAAAATTCTCTAGGGTGTTGTATTGAATATCTCCACTCACTTGCCATTGGTGATTTACTCGGTAAAACAAATCAGCTGCTACAGATGATTGTTTATTGTTAGTGACGTCATTATCAGTTAACAAAGCATCATTGGCAAGGTTGGTATTATTGTCACCAAGATATTGAATACGACCAAGACTAACACGAATTATTTCCAAGTTCTGTTCATCAAGTAGTCTACTCGTGATCCCCCAAGTATATTGATTAGCCGCTGCAATCCTATCTATGCCGCTATAACGAGTATCTCGAAAAATTCCGTGGAAATCATCTTGCAAAATAGTTGTGTCATATAAGCCAATATTAGATTGATCTTTGTCAGGCACATAAAGGTATTGTAATTGTGGTTCTAGGGTATGGCGATAGTTCTGTCCAAAAGCTGACAGTTGCCTATCAAAATTAACACCCGCATGAATGCGTACTTTGGGCAACGTTCTTTCTACCGTTTCTTCTAGTGAACTTCCTGTCGTAATATTGTCTTGTTGATAATAAGTATGCATTAACTTTACTTCAGAATTTAAAAACCAAGCCGGTCTTGTAATTGGGAAGGTAAAGCCTGCTTCAACATGGTAGCGGTTTGCTTCTACTTGATCTTTTTGTGACGATTGAAAGTTAGTTAACTCAGAATAAAGTTCAAATTGGCCAGATAAAAAATTTAGCGGTTGTTGAGCAGAAAGTTCAACATGAGGTAAAGTTTTATAACTAGATTGATGATCACCGAGTACTTCAAAATCTTGTAATTGTAGTGTTGCTTGCCACTGCTCGCCAAAGTAAGCCAGCTCACCTGTTTGATAAAGATAAGCATCGTTTGAGTTATATTGTTTACTGCCAATATCAACTAAATAGTTATCATCACTGATAGTTGTGTAATCAATATAAGCGCGGAAATCCTCAGAAAAAGTACCTATATGTTGAAAGCGAGCTAAGTACCTAGGATCGTCATTAGTTTTAATTTCTTTATCATGATGTAAATATTCAATATCAATTTTGCCAGATTGCTGGTCTATCAAATAACGAAATTCAGTTTGCAGTTGCGTACCACGTTTAGACATGTAGCGCGGAGTAATTGTGGCATCATAATTTTCAGCAATATTCCAATAAAAAGGGGCTGAAAACTCTACACCTGAGTTGCTTGATGTACTGAGTTCAGGATATAAAAAGCCACTTAAACGTTCTTTAGATATAGGAAAAGAAAAATAGGGCACATAAAAAACAGGTACATCGAGTACTCTAAATTGCGCATGATAAGCCTCACCAAAATCTCCCTTGGCAGAGAGGTTAATCTCAGAAGCTTTTATCTGCCAATCAGGCACTTCTTGTAAACAGGTAGTAAATGTCGAGTCGATTAAACTCATCATGCCATCACTGTTGATCGATAGTACCCCTGCTTTACCATGGCCTGGGTTACCATCAAGTTGATAGGATGCAGCAGTCATTTCTGTTGATTTGTCTGCTTTACTTGCATTGAGCGTATTGGCAAAAATATTGATTTGTTTACCTTGGTAATGAATATTACCAATGGCTTCAATTTCCATTTTTAACCGATTAAAAGAAAGTTTATCTGCAATGATTTTCTGATCTTTGTCTACTAAAATAACAGAGCCATTAAAAAGTGCGGTTTGATCTTGTTCGATACTTGCTTGTGAAGAGGATATACGGATGGTGCTATCAAGAACTTCTGGTATGCCTATGGCAATATCATCAAATACTGGTAGTGGACACATCATTACCCTAGTTTCAGGCATTGGATTTGTATTTTCTTCGTTAGCTTCTGCTACTGCCGATAAGCTAATTAATAGTGAGACTAGAGTAAAACTTAATGTACGGGAAAAAAGCATTTATTGTCCGGAAATGGTAAAAGTATTTATAAATTGATTTTATAGCGATGAATCAAGTATTTTAACGGCTAATTGCTTTATGATATAGCAATTTTTTCAGTTGGACTAACTTCTTATGTCGAATAGCAATTTGAATAAATTTCTTTCCAACTTAGAGTTATGCTCAATATACATTAACAAGACAAGTTTTTTTAGGTTTAGTTCTTATAAATTTAATGAATTTAACCAAGGTAATGGGTATTTAGTGAGCTCCTGAAAGGCGAGTTTAAATGGCTTATATACCCGTTACCAATCAAAGTGCAGAATTTCAGTGGGAATTAAAACCACTTTAGGCAAGGTAAATAATTTAAGCATAGTTATTCTATGGTTTGATTAGTTAACGCGGTATAAAGTGATTTTAAACCCATCAAAGAAGCGCTTGAGCAACATCACTTCATCGTTGCTGTGACTTATAATGGAACAACCATTATTTCATCACAGCGTCTTTAATTATCGCTGAGTGGGAAGAACTTAATCAACATATTATAGATCCATCTGTAAGTTAGATATTATTGTAAGGAATGCTTAAAAAATGCATATTTGGGGTAAGGTTTTAGGTTTTTTGTTTGGTTTTATGCTCAGTAGAAACCTGTTTGGAGCTTTATTAGGTCTGTGGCTTGGTCATATGTTTGATCGCGGGCGAGGCTTTAATTTCAATGGGTTAGCCGGTGGAAAAGAGGATGAGATAGCTCGACAAGCTGCTTTTTTCTATACTACTTTTTCAGTGATGGGACACGTTGCTAAAGCCAAAGGGCAAGTGACTAGCCATGAAATTATGTTTGCTAGTGCCTATATGGACAAGCTGGGATTAAGTAGCGAATTACGCGAACAAGCACAAGATGCTTTTCGTGAAGGAAAATCAACAGGGTTTCCACTTAAAGATCGTCTGGTCAAATTTAAACGTTTGATGGGTAACAGACAGGATTTGCTGTTAATGTTTTTGGAAATCCAAGTTCAAGTTGCTTTCAGTGATGGAGAACTCGATGACGCAGAGCGTTCCGTTTTGCACACCATAGCAAAACTTCTGGGTTATTCGTCAGGTGAACTTGATAAGTTACTAGAAATGATTATAGCGGGGGCTAATTTCCATCAACAACAAGGTGGTCGAGGTTATCGTCAACAAGGAACAGGAAATATCCCTGCGAGTGATCAGCAATTAAATAATGCTTATAAAGTACTTGGGGTCGATAAAAACACAGAAATGCGAGTAATTAAAAAGGCTTATAAAAAGTTGATGTCTCAACATCACCCCGATAAATTAATGGCTAAGGGCTTACCGCCAGAAATGATGGAAAGTGCCAAACAAAAAACACAAGAAATTCAAGCTGCATATGATTTAATTGAGAAGCAGAATAAATAACACCTAAAGTATGCTTAAGGCATTATTTATATGGTTTGTATTTAATGCCATTTTTATCTTATAAAGCTATTCAATATTGAATAGCTTTTTTATTGGCTCTGAACTTTACCAACCAATGGCTTTTAGCCAACTATTAATTTGGATCAATAACTCTTCTTCTGGATAATAGCCAGAAACGGTATTGTTTAACTGTCTTTGGCGGTAATACACTTTCATCTCTTGCTTCGAAAAGGCCTTTCTTTGTGCTGAAGTGCTTATCACAAGAGGATTATCGTATTTAAGGTAGAGGTCGAGTACCGGCAGCTCAGTTAACGCTAATTGATGTGCAAAGTTTTCATTTACACTATTAATGAGTTCAGGATTGCTCTGTCGATAGCCACTTAATATAATAAGTGCATTGGGTTGTTGGCTTCCGTCTTGGTTGTATAAATCTACTAAAAAAGCTGCATTATTTCCTTGAGCAATAACTAGTACTATACCCGGATACTTTCTTGCGGTATTCATGACAGCATTGAGCATGCTATTTAGTTTACTTTTATACGCTTTGAGGGTTAATTGGTTTTCTTTTTTTTGTTCTGCTACGGTAATTGCTGTTGAGGGATAATTTTCTGGTTTATTACTTGGTTGTATTGCAATAGTACTCCAGCCTTTAGCTGGCAATGCATTACGTAAGTAATTAATGGCTTTTGGATTGGTGGCACCTTGCTGCCATTCAGGTAATAAAATCACCACACCTTTACTATTCGCACTAGTATATCTTTTCACTAACGTTAAATAGTCATCAGGTCCTGCGAGTAATGGCTTTACCTGTTCATCCGCCAAGTAATGCTTAAGATCTTCTTTATGTTGTTTGGTTAACCCAATAGGCTTTTTTACTGGTTCAGTTTTATTTGCAGTTTGTTGACTACTCTCTACTGAAGCGTCAGGTTTTTTCTCTTCTGTAAAGGCCGTTGTGCAAACAAACGCAAGTGCGCAGATAAATAAAGTTATCAACTTTGAATTAGATTTATTTTGGCTAATGTTAGGTAAACTTATTTTGTGCAACTTTTTTTCCTTAAGTCTCATGGATATTTACCAGTAATTCTATATCGACCATAAAATAAAAAGCGTGACATAAAAAGTATTAAATAAAAGGGCACGGCGCATTAAAGGTAATCGCTTGTTCGGTACTTGGATGAAATAAACTCAAATTTAATGCATGCAGCTGTAATCTATTTCTCATACTTAACGCTTCCTTAGGTGCATAAAGCCTATCCCCTAAAATAGGATGACCTAACGCTAACATATGAACTCTAAGTTGATGAGAACGTCCGGTGATAGGTGTCAACTCAAGGAAAGTACTCGCTTGTTCATCTGTAGAATCATTATGGCTAAGCACGCGATAATGCGTTAGAGATTTTTTGCCATTTTCATGGTCGACTTTTTGTTTTGGTCTATTTGGCCAGTCTGATATCAGAGGTAAATCAACACTACCTTCATTTTGTTTGACTAGACCCCATACGCGGGCAAGATAGCTTTTTTGAGTTTTTCTCTGTTCAAATTGACGACTAATAGCAACATGGGCAGGCTTGTTCAATGCCATAATCATTATGCCTGACGTTGCCATATCTAATCTATGAACGACCGTTGCAGTAGGTAAAACTCTTTGTACGCGATTTTGTAAACAATCTTGATGTTCAGGTAGGCGACCCGGTACGCTCAGAATACCACTTGCTTTATTTAAGACAACAATATCATCATCTTGGTAAATAATATCAAGAT
>OLHM01000320.1_pt1 | contig 17773 bp, 15 predicted proteins | sample 1609611 | NCBI WGS metagenome assembly OLHM01 (sample SAMN05416891, study PRJEB24817) | seawater metagenome | isolation source: Sea water | place: Canada:Atlantic | collected 2013-11 | reverse complement strand
AACTAAGTAATGGTGCTATGGGGAATGCCCGTTGGACCGGTATCCCTCTTAGAACTGTGTTAGAAAAAGCAGGTGTATCACCTGAAGCAATGTACGTGACTTTTAATGGCCTTGATAAGCCAGTATTACCCACTACTCCCGACTTTAAAAAAGCACTAAATATAGAACATGCTCTTAGCCCCGAGCCCTTACTGGCATGGGGAATGAATGGTGAAGATCTGCCTTTTTTGAATGGTTATCCTTTAAAGCTAATTGTTCCAGGTTATTTCGGTACTTATTGGGTTAAACATTTATCTGAAATCACGGTATTAGATACTGAATTCACTGGTCAAGATTCCTATTTCATGAATACGGCTTATCAGTTGCCCGACAACGACTGTTTATGTGTTACTCCAGGCAGCACAACGGATAAAAGTCGTCCAATTTCAACTCTGCCAGTGCGTAGTTTCATTACTAATATTTCTGTTGGAGATACCCTGCCCTCAGCCGAGCCAATTGAACTTGAAGGCATTGCCTTTGACGATGGATCTGGCATAAAAGATGTTGATATCTCAATCGATGGCGGTTTAACTTGGCTTACCAGTACCTTAGGTGAAAGCTTAGGACGTTTCTCCTTCCTTCCATGGAAACTTACCGTAAGTTTTGCGCAAAAAGGAAAGGCAACTGTCATGGTGCGAGCCAGTAACAAAAATGGTGAAGTGCAACCACTTAGAGCAAGCTGGAATCATGGTGGCTATAGACGCCATGCTATTGAATCAGTCGCCATTAACGTTACATAGAGGTAATCCCATGTCTAACAACACATCACTTACTAGGTTATTGAATTCTGCTTTTATTGGCTCTTTGTTAACCATTGTCGTGCTTGCGAGTATGTCACCGTCAGTTAGTCAGGCATACGCGGCGGTTGATACAGCCATAAAAAAAATAACGCTGCCAGCAAGTACTATTACTCTACCCAAATCAGCATTACCTGGTTATAACCTAGCCCTGCAAAAATGTACTATTTGTCACTCCGTTGATTACATACATCATCAACCCCCAGGCATGGATCAAAAAGCGTGGACAAGTGCGGTGCTAAAAATGCAGCACTCCTATGGAGCACCGTTAAGTGAAAGTGATATAAAGAGTATTGGTGCCTATCTATCAGTTGTCTACGGCTCAGCTAAAGTTGATGATCCAACAATCATTAGTGCTTCTCAATTGCCTATTAGTGCTCCGCCTTCTGATAAAGCGCTCGATGTACAAGTATTGCTAACTAATAATGGATGTACCGGCTGTCATGATATTAATAAGACAATTGTTGGTCCTGCATTTAAGGCTATTGCCAAAAAGTATAAGAGCGATACTGGTGCTATTAGTAAGTTAGTCGTCTCTATTCGAAACGGCGGCACGGGAAAATGGGGAAATATGGCTATGCCGCCGATGAATGTTAACGATAAACAAGCGCAGGCATTAGCAGAATTTATACTGAAACAGTAACTCACATAACTCGAGAAGAGCCGCCGCTACTTCTATCTCGAGACTCTTTCATGTAACGCTATCAATTCAATAAACGCAGCCTCTAGTGAGGCTGCTTTAAATTATTCATTTAGTTAAGTTATACCAATCGTATTAGTTAGTTAGTTTAACTAAACAATACTAATTAATCGGTCATCATTATTCTACTGTCATTCTTATTGCGATAACTTACTTTGCCAACTTAACTGGCTGCTCGATAACATCAACCGCAATGGCTGCTGAACCAGCTCTTCTAGGGTCTGCCGCACCTAAAAACACACCATTATGTTTCATGATGGCTTGTAGGCTACCCAATGAGCTAGATACTTTGATGTTGTAGCCTTTCGCTTTTAAGATATCAATGGTATCAGCAGGAATATTCCTTTCAACAGACAACACATCGGGTTGCCATTGATGATGAATTCTGGGTGCATTGGTTGCTTCAGCAATATTCATTTCGAAATATAGAACATTAACCAACTGTTGAAATACCGAGGTGATTATTTTACTGCCACCAGGTGTACCGGTTGCAAGATAAGGTTCACCATCTTTGAGCACTATAGTAGGCGTCATAGAGCTCAGCGGACGTTTTTTTGCTTCAATGGCATTAGCTATACCGCCAATTAAACCGTAACTATTTGGACTACCCGGTTTTACCGAAAAATCATCCATGGTGTTGTTCAGTAAAATTCCCGTGCCAGGAATAGTGATACCACTACCGTAATTGTGATTTAACGTATAAGTACTACTAACCACATTACCCGCAGCGTCCATTACAGAAAAATGCGTGGTATCAGGGCTTTCATATTTACTGGGTTCACCGGCTTTAATATCACTTGAAGGGGTTATTTTATTCCGCTTAATATTTTTACTGAGTTCTTTTGCGTATGCTTTGCTGGTTAAACCTTTACTGGGGACCTTGACAAAAGCGGGGTCACCTAAAAAGGAGCTTCTGTCAGCATAAGCACGCTTAAATATTTCAGTTTGCAGGTGTATCAGCGCTGCGGAGCCCGGCTGAATGTTTTCTAAGTTAAGTGTTTCAAACATATTTAGCATTTGAATAAGGTGCACACCACCTGAACTTGGCGGTGGCATAGTTAAAATTTCGAATCCTTGAAAAGTGCCACGAATAGGTGCTACTTCATTCACGCTATAATCCGCGAGATCTTTTGCAGTAATAAGACCATCACCCTGTTCCATTGCGGCGACAATTTTTTTTGCAATATCTCCTTGGTAAAATCCAGATTTACCCTGCTCGCGCAAATAGGCTAAGCTATTTGCGAGATCTTTTTGTATCCAAACTTCGCCAGCTAGGTACGGCTGGCAATTTTCTTTTAAAAATACTCGGCATGTTTCTGAATTAACAGATAAAAAAATTTGTTCTTTATAAAAAAATCGCGCCATATCATCGTCAACAACAATCCCCTTCCTAGCAAGTTTTTCTGCTGGTTTAATTACCTCAGACCAGGACATTGAACCATAGTTTTCCAAGGCATAATGTAAACCTGCAACTGTGCCAGGCACACCCGAAGCAGATAATGTTTTCAATGACTTATTCACTATCGGATAACCATATTTATCAAGGAAAACATCTTTATACGCTGAAGCAGGAGCCATCTCTCGATAATCGATAGCAATTGTTTTCTTTTCATCGGCTAAGTGGACCAACATAAAACCACCACCGGCTAAATTTCCAGCGCGTGGTAAAACAACGGATAAGGCAAAACCTACCGCTACCGCAGCATCAACTGCGTTTCCACCTCGCCTTAAAATATCAGCCCCTACTTCACTCGCTATTCGCTTTTGGCTCACTACCATGCCCTTTCTGCCAATGACCGGATGAGAGATATCATGATAATCAACTAACTGCCACAAACGTGGCAACTCAGTTTTGCTTACAGGCTCAATTGGTGAAGTTGCGACACTAGTGGTAGCGATGAAGGCTAAAAAGCAACAGGCTAGTTTTGTAACCGCATATCGGGACTTTTTTTGGGGGAATACACTGAAAAACAATTGATGATTAATATTGGTAATAAAATTATTTTTCATAGTTATTTCTTTATTTCATGAAATTTTCCAAAAAGGAAAATGGATGGATAAACTGCCCAGATTCTACTAGACAGTCTGTCGTTCAGAACATTATCAGCATCACTAATTGTAAGCAAAAACCTTCATCTATTAATGACACTTTTTAGCATTGTAAAACATTTCGATAACATTACGCAGCGATGCTTTGTATCATGACGTGTCGAATCAATATTCAATTAAAACGAAAAGCCTTACGCAGTTGGCTTTTCAGATATCCACAGTTTAATATTCCCTTGAACCACGACAACGTCATTTTCATCGTATGCAGTGATATCAACAAGCATATCACCCGGCTGCCAGTCTTCAGCATTAACCTTAGCAACACATCGAATATCACTACCTGCTTTTGCGGTGTAATCAACTGTCATTCCTTTTGGGATCCAACGAAGGTGTTTAGGGACTGATGCTTCTGCCATGACACCCATGGCCATTTCTAAACCATTACATATAGCGATTACATGCACCGTTTTTATATGATTAAAAACTTTTTTTCTTTTTTTGATAAGACAAGTGCACTGGTTAGGTACTAATTCTGAAATTTTAGGGCTAATTGTCGCGAAATAAGGAGCGATACGGCTCACCATAATTGAAAATAATTTATTTCCAAACGGGTATTTTTCAAGTTTATGGTATAGCGATAGTGTTTTATTAGTCTGGTTCATAATCTGCTTTTAATTGTTATTTTAAAGATATTTTTATATGCCTGAACATAATCAGTTTTCTAACTTATCATTAGGTGTACATCTCTACAAACAAATGCCACTGTCTTTGATATTCTTGCTGTGAATATGTCTGCTATAGGTAGGCTTTTTCAACCACCCAATTAGCCTCGTTCATTATCAGGATAGATACTTAGAAAAATGCTCAACCACATAATCTTTAAATGCTTTTAAACGCAGTGGTTGATGCTTGTCTTGTACGTATACTAAATAAAAAGGTGTCGACTCTACCTGCCATTGATCAAACAGCGGTACCAGTAATCCTTGTTCAAGTTCGGTTTTACAATATAATTCTGGCACTCTAATAATACCGTTGCCTGACATAGCTGAAGAGACCATCACCCGGCCACTCTTACAAGTAAGATTACCTGCTACAGTCACTTCAGTTTTTTTATTATTGTCGCTGTTAATGAAAGTCCAGTTTTTTAGGCTACCAGCAATACAGCGATGGCGTAACAAATCTTTAGGGTCATTCGGTTTACCATTTATTGCTAAGTACTTTGGACTCACATAGGTATTTATCTTTATATCGGTAAGTTTTCTAGCAACGAGTGATGAATCCGCTAATTCCCCCATACGAAAAACGAAATCAAATTCCCCTGAAACTAAATCTACTCGCCGGCTAGAGAAGTCTAGCTCAATATTAATATCTGGATGCAGCACCATAAAATCACTTATCAAGGAAGCAATGATCTCTTCTGCAATGTAACCACCCACGCAATTAATGCGAATATTACCCGATAAAGAATCAGCACTTTCAAGCACTCGTTCAATAGCATGAGATATACCATTGAGTGACTGTTTGCAGCGTTCATAAAACGCTTCGCCTTGTGCCGTTAAATGCTGCGTTCGGGTAGTCCTTATCAATAAACTAACGCCGAGACTAGATTCTAATTGAGCTAATTGCTTGGAAATATGTGACCTTGAACACGCTAATTTTTCACCTGCTTTCGTAAAGCTCCCTTGCTCAGCCAGCACAACAAAGGTTCTAATATCAGAAAGACTCACGTGTTTTTTCATACGACCTCTTTGTCAACTCATAGTCAACAGATGTAACTGTTGATGCATATATATCACCAAAGAATAGTAAAGTAAACGATGATAGTAGTTGGTTATTCCACTCATAAAATAACCTCTAAGTCACCGCTATTGCTAACTTAGGGTGAGAACGGATAGCTATACAATGTACTAGAAAGCAATAGATTGTTAACTCTTAGTCATCAATGATGTAAGTAAAGTGGCATATATCATTACCTGAAGTTTCTCTATTATTAATACCAAATCAAATAAGATTGTTCACATTCAGAGTTTGTCAGCGGTTTGAGAAAAAATAGAGTTTTTTTATATAGTTATTCTATCTTAAGAAAATTATGTGCAGTTATTAGATTGCTGACAAGCTCCCAAGGGCGAGTTTAAAAGGTTTACATGCCGCGTTATTGATTTTGATAAGGGAAAAACCATTATCTTCAGTCAATGCCTTGCCTCTCAGCCTTTTAAGTCTCGCTGCTTAAGAAGAAACTTACTTGAATTGGTATAACTCAACAGATTGAAATAGATAACGAGGTATAATATGAAAAATTTAGTGGTTATTACTGGCGCAAGCTCAGGTATTGGTGAAGAATTAGCAAAACAAATGAATGCAAAAGGTCATCCTTTATTGCTGCTAGCAAGAAGAGTCGAAAAACTTGAAGCCCTCGGACTTTCAAATACCCTCTGCATGAAAGTAGATGTGACTGATAAAGAAGCTTTCCAAAATGCGATTAACATCGCTACTGATAAGTATGGTCCTGTTGACCTACTGGTAAATAATGCCGGTCTTATGTTACTTGGCCAAGTAGATGTTCAAAATGCAACTGAATGGCAGGTAATGTATGACGTAAATGTAATAGGCTTACTAAATGGCATGCAAACTGTGCTACCTGCCATGAAACAACGTAATACAGGTACTATCATCAATATCAGTTCGGTTGCTGGCAGAAAAACATTCGGTGATCATGCCGCTTATTGTGGAACTAAATTTGCTGTTCATGCTATTTCTGAGAACGTTAGAGAAGAAGTGGCTAATAACAACGTAAGAGTCATCACAATTGCCCCTGGCGCTGTTGAAACAGAGTTATTATCACACACCAGCTCTGATGAAATCATTGCAGGGTATGAGTCTTGGAAAAAAGAGATGGGCGGTGTTTTAGCACCTATTGATGTTTCTAACGCAATTTCGTACGCATATAATCAACCGCAAAACGTGTGTATTCGTGAAATTGTTTTAGCACCAACAAAACAACAACCATAATTAAATAAATGTAAACCCAAAGCGCTTCAGGTTTTTGAAGCGCTTTTTTTCTGTCGATCTAGGTATTATGACAAAATATCGCTCGATACTTATCTATCCCCGCCAATAAAGAATATCAGTACATCATTTTTCTCACGCCATCGATTAGCATAGCTATTTAAACTCGTTTTTCTCTTCAAAAAAACCAAAAATGTCTGATAAAAATAACATTCTCCTCTATATCACAATATTTATGTTCAATTTATATAACATATTCCTTACACTTCATTGCAAACAATAACAATTACCATTAAGATTTACACTTTCATAGTATTACAGAAGAAACTTTCCTAAAAGACGAAAATATCGCTGCTTCTCTGAACGTAGAGCAAGCGAGTTATTTTTCTTTTAAAAAATCTATTTGAAAATTAATTTCATCAATTGAATCGTACTGAATTTAATTAAAACACTGCTGGCTGGTGGCTTACCAAGTTTAAAGAAATATAGGGTTCAAGACGCTTCGGCAAATAGAAACTCGTCAACTTTCGATCAGCTTTAACTAATGCAACACTAACTATTGAACATGTAAAGGACGAAACAATGAACAAGCTTGCCCTGCAAGGGATACCTAGAGACAACAACCAATTTAAAAAATGCAAGATTGCACTGTCAATTGCGCTTACTTTTACTGCTATTGCTTCTCATCAAACAGCTCTCGCCGAAGATAATAACCAAGAGTACGAAAGAATTATGGTCACTGGCCAAAAAATTACTCGTACATTACAAGAAACACCCGCCAGTATTGCAGTATTTAGCGCTGAAAAAATTGATCAACAAAATTTAGGCGAAATTAGCGAAGTACTATTCGAAACGGCCAATGTGCAATCTACCAGTAACGGAAGTTTCAACATTCGTGGTATTGATGCTTTCAATGTTTCTGGCTCAGGCTCTAGTGCTTTAGCCAGTGTTTACATTGATGCAGCAGCTTTACCTGAAAGACTTATTCGTAATGGTTTTTCTACTTGGGATGCTAGTCAAATTGAAGTACTGCGTGGGCCACAGTCTACCTTACAAGGCCGTAATGCACTCGCTGGTGCGATAATAATGACCACAGCTGCACCATCACATGAATGGAAAGGTAAGTATAGATTACAAGTAGGAGAGAATGGCGAACAAGAGGCCGCTATTGCTTTTGGCGGTGGACTTATTGAAGACCAATTAGCATTTCGTTTTAGTGCTGAGAAAGAAGATTTTGATGGCTATAATTACAACATCACTCGAAAAGAAGACGCTGATTTTAAGAATGATGAACTGTATCGTTTAAAGCTATTATATACCCCTACCGCAATTCCTGATTTGTCTGCGCAGCTGAGTTTTACTCGCGCCACCACAGATAAAGGCACGGAAACCGTCAATGTACCTGAAGGTGGCAATCCTTTTGAGCAACGCTTTGTCACCAACAATGACCCACAAACTTCTGTATTTGAAACAGATATCACAACATTAGAAGTAAACTACCCGCTCAGTGATATTTGGAGTGCTACCTCAGTTTCCACCTATTCTGACGTAACAGCTGGCTGGAATGATTTCGATAGTGACAATGGACCTGAGGACGGCGGTACACGATTTAACAACGAGAGTATTAAAACCTTTAGCCAAGAATTTAGACTGACATTAGATGGTGACCGACTTAGTGGCTTAATCGGCGTCTATTACTTTGATCAAGATTTTGCTGGGAAATACGGCGGAAAAAATAGTGTTTCTTTAGCGTCATTGGGTCTCTCGAGTACCTCGTTGATGAATGGATTTGGTTTAGATCAAGCAACAGCTGACTTTACCATTAATCAATATGCAGATTTTGATCCCGCTAAAATTGATACGCAAAATACCGGTAACGAAGAAATTAAATCCACGGCATTATTTGCTGACTTTACTTACGAGATAAATGAGCAGTGGAATATTTTCGCTGGCTTTAGATGGGATCGTGAAGTGCAAGATAATGCGAGTGACTCAAGTGTTAGTGTCGAAAACTTAGCTGAATTGCCCAACGCAAACAACTATCCGGCGCCACTAAATAGTCTTATTGATGGCATTAATTCACAACTGCTTAGTTTTGTCGCTGATGCAAGTAACGTAGCGCCTGTTACTGATGCTAGTTTTAATGAGTTTATTCCTAAACTTGGTATTAGCTATATGTGGAATGATGATTTAACCACTAGCTTTACCTATCAAAAAGGTTATCGCTCTGGTGGTGTCGGTGTTAATACCGCAAAATCAACTCCTTACCAATTTGACTCAGAATCTACCAGTAACTATGAATTTTCATTGCGATCATTTTGGCTAGATGGCGATTTAATGTTTAACGCTAATGCTTTTTATATTGATTGGGAAGATCAACAAGTTGACGTACAGCTCTCAGAAAATTCTTTCGACTCTGAAACTAAAAATGCGGGAAGTTCTACGGTAAAAGGCTTCGAATTAGAAGCCTTTTATCAACTATCAACTGAGTTAGAAATTTCTGCCTCGCTAGGGCAAGCAAAAACTGAATTTACTGACTTTATCGTTACCATTCCAACAAATGGTGATCCTACTGTTTTTGACTTAACCGGAAGAAGTTTTGAAAATTCACCCGAGTTTACTGCAAATTTAGCGGCAACTTATTCAGGTGATAATGGCATTTTTGCCAATATTAGTATGAACTACGCTGACAGCTCAAATGCCGATACGAACCCATATAGTCGAGGGTTACAAGAAGGCGACGATAATTTCGATTTACAAAACGATAGTCGTACTTTAGTTAATATGAAAATGGGTTATGAATGGGAATCTATTGGTTTATACCTCATTGGTAAAAACGTACTGGATAAAGAATATGTTTCTGGTGCCGCATTCGGCACAGGAAGACGAGTCGTGAAACAGAGTTTAGGTGCTCCACGTCAACTCAGCGTAAGCCTACAAGGTGTTTTTTAAGAGGTAACTTATCTAGTATTAAATATGCTTAGTTGAATTCAAGTCACTAAAAAAGGGCTATTTATTAATTTAAATAGCCCTTTTTCTTTTATGAATTGGTAAATGATATCTCGAGAGATGATTGCACTTAATAATGAAGAGTATGCCTCATACTCTTCATTATTATCACCAACTTCTCACTAAGCAGAAGCCAATTCAGCATTCATTTCAGTTGCTATTATCGGTTTCTTCTTTGCTAGTTTATGTGCAATAAAAGTAAATAAAGCCGCGATAACAGCTAAACCTACCTGCATATCAAAGACCGTTAGTTCATTAGCACGCCAGAGTAGTTGTAAATTTTCACTATACATAAGCCAGTCACTAAATATAGTGAATAACAACACGGCACCAGCAAGTCTAAAACCACCCACAAGCAATGCTTGTTTTTTAACAAAAACCGCCACGATTGCAGATAAGACTAAACTGCCCACAAAAGCATAAATAACAAAGTCTGCGCGATTTATTAATGACACAGGTATTAACCGTTCGGCTAAAAAGGCCACGCAACAAGCTAAACCAATCCCCAGCGTACTGACTAATGTTGTATGGGTGACAATTTTCACTGAACGCTGTGACGCTTTAAGACGTTTCTGGCGTTTTTCAATCCATAGCATATTACCAGTAACAATGAGTACACAAACCGCAATGCCCAATATGAAGTAAATAAAACGTAAATCTAGGCCAGCAAAGCCACCAAAGTGCAATTCACTTAAGGTATCAACACCATGACGTACCTCACTATGTTGCTCGGCATCATCTTTAAAAATTATCGAGTTATCACTGAGGTTAAGTGCCACTTCATAACGTTGGGCAAACATGTTATCTACTCGACCAATCAAGTGCATTGCTGCACTTTGATCGCCATAGTTATACATGCGCACTACTTGTGGCATATGACCAAACTCAAGACGATATTGTTCGACTAATTGATCAATATTTTGATACTGGTGGGGTTTACTTTGCCATTCAACTTCAACACTGCGCACGCCAGCATCCTTTAACAACGCATCTTGATCACCTTTATACAAGATCACGGCAAAAGCAATTTGGTAAATAATGACTAAGTTAAAGATCAAACCACTAAGCGCATACATTAAAGTAAACGGTAAGCTAATGGTGCCAATAACATTGTGCATATCTAACAGTTTACTGCGCGTATTAGACTCCGCTCGATACTGAAAGAAGTTACCTATTAGCTTTCTCACATGGATCAAAATACCTGACAACACCATGAAAAAGAAGAAGAGTGTGACAAAGCCAATCAGATAAACACCATACGGAATGTTTAGGTCTCGATGAAGACGATAAATAAATTCAGCCAAAATAAATTGATCAATTTCGCCGACCACTTTTCCGCTAACGGGGTCCATCAGCAAACCGATATATTCCCGCCCTGCCTCTTCTTCAATTAAATCTACATAGGCTTGGTAGTAAGGGTTTTCTTCAGAAGGTGGGATTATCGTTAAGTGTTCTTTAGCATTAAAAGGACGGTCTGCTACCGCCAATTGCATAATTTTACTTACCGATAAGATTTCACCTTGCTCCACCGCTTGCGTTGGTTGCACAGACCATTGATAGATTTCATCACGAAAAAGACTGATCGAGCCGGCAAAAAATACTGTAAAAAGTAAACTGGAAATAATAATACCAATCCAGCCATGTGCATCTGTTAAGTTTGTCAGTGTGTATTTTTTCATTGCTTAACCCATAAAGTAAAAAACGTTTATAAACGCAGAAACCACTAACGGGTAACCACATCGTTTCCACGCTTGTTTCGCGGACTTAGATGAATAACTCATCACCATAGCAATCGCCCACATAGGAAAAGCCACTAATAAACCAATAATCAACTTTTGATCAATATTTAACGGTAAAAGATAATTAAGGTTAAGCATTATTGAGATCGAAAGTAGACAACCAGCTAAGATTGCTACCAATGTTTTATGCAGCATATTGCCCTCCCGCGCTCACTAGTACTGATAAAAACATCACTGCGGTAATAGCAGTAGGAAAATTTTTATTCTTGATATGACCATGCATAAAGATGATGACAAGCCAAAAGGTCATCACCAAGGCTAAGACATAAAAGAGTGCGATAACCGATATGTGCCATTGCGATGCCGCGATAAAAGCAGCACCGAGAAGGATAATAAACCCACTCCATGCAAATCGTTTGTTGAGCGGTTTATTGAATAGTTTTTGATTTATTGAAGCAGAGTAACTTAAAAGGCAAGCAACCCAGGTTAAAAAAAACGTCAGTTCCATTTGATTTCACTTTATACTGTTGATAATTGTTCGTGTTATCATTTGTATTTTAGTGTTTTTTTGTGAAATTAACAGCATTAATTTTTCAGCCATGAAATAGCAAATACAAATTCAATAATGCTCAAGAGGTTAAGCATAGCGAGTGCTATAAAATATGTGCCATTTAATGCCATAGCGCACTTAACCTTGGGAAAATATGAGGGGTACATGCTGATAACAGTGCATATAGTGACACCAAACGTCAGCCAGTGAAGAAAACCTTATCGCTTCCTTTATAATGATCTCTACCTTTCACTTACTGACGCCAATAACAAATTATATAAACATTTAGCCGCAGAGCCCGTTTTATCGGCCTTCGGCAATGCTAGGTGCAATGGCACATGATAACGATTTGAATGCTCTACTTTGAGAACAACCAAATCTGGATCATGTTGATTTTTAATAATATGTTCGGGTATTCGGCAATAACCCAAGCCATGCTTAACCGCTTGCAAAGCATGGTCAAAATTATCCACCGTGATGCGTTGATTCGATTTCAACCATCCGACATCTCTTTTGACTGATTCTCCTAAATCTCGAATGACAATTTGTCTATTTACTGCCAGATCAGCCATGCAAAGCTCAGTTTTACTCGCTAACAGATGATTTTTCATCACAAGAGGTAACATATTTACTGTACCAAACGACTCACAAGGGTAGTTGGTTATAGGAAGCGTTATGATTGAAATATCGGCACTTTCTTGCTCTACCATACTGGAAGTTTTTGATAATGACGTCTCAATAACTTTTATTGAAGTTGTGCTATTTTCCTCAAGAAAAAGTGCCAGAGGTTCGTATAACCATTTACGATCGCACAGGTGGTCAATAGCAATAGTAATTTCTGATTCAACGCCTTGTGCTAACTGAGTACTGATCTCTTCCAAGACTTGAGCTTGTTCAATCATCGATTGTGCTCTTCTTAATAAAGACTTGCCATCATCAGTCAGTACCGCTCGACGCCCTTCAGTTTTTACAACAGAAATACCAAGCTGACTTTCTAATTTTTTGATGGCATAAATCAATGTGGTATGGCTTTTATTTAGCTCAGTTGCTGCCGCTTGAATACTGCCAGCTTTATCTATTTCAAATAAGGTTAACCATTGGTCTAACGTTGTTTTAAGTCTCATTGGTCTATTTATTCCACAGTTATACACAGTTTTATGAACTTTAATGTGTAATTTTTATAGGTAACATAGCACGCATCACATAAACAAAGCACAGTGCTTTGTAATGTTCTTAACTAACAAACAGCAAAACTATTGGAGAAATACCATGAAAAAACTATTACAAGTAGATTTCGATTTTACCGGCCCATTCGGTGAAGAGATGTCGGCATTGTTAGCCGAATTAGCAAGATCTATTAATAATGAACCCGGCATGATTTGGAAAATTTGGACTGAAAATCCAGAAGAACAATTAGGAGGTGGAATTTATTTATTTGAAAATGAAGCTTACGCTCAAGCTTATTTAACCATGCACACTGCACGCTTAAAAGAGATGGGAGTAGAGAAAGTTAGAGGTTATATCTTCGATGTTAATCTACCTTTATCGACAATTAACCATGCCCCTCTGAACAGTGCTCCAGTTGTTGAGGTAAATAAAGATGAACAATAGAGTCTTTTTAACATTGCATGGCGGGATCTATGCTGTATTTGCGCTAGCATTATTTTTTATTCCCTCTCTAGTATGGCCAATGTACGGTGTAGAGTTAAACGACCAGTACGCATATTTCTTGTCACAACACACCAGCATCTTCTTAGGTGGACTAGGCGCTATCAACCTATTGTTAAGGGATATCGAATCGGGTGAAACCGCCAAGAGATTATTTTTGGGCTTACTCATCGCAAACAGTCTAGGTGTTGCAATCACCTTATATGCTGGTGCAATAGGTATCTTCACCGGTTTTGGTTGGAGTGATCCGGCATTTTTTTCAATTCTTTCTGTACTCAGTTACTTTCAATTCAAAAAACAGTAATTTCTTACTAACTAATGAAAAGTGCAGTGTTGTATCCTATATAGTAAAAATTTATAGTAGCTGTGGTTAATAATAGTAAACAAAATCAACTGGTTGATGAGTTTGCTTATGTCAGAATAATTTACAGCTTTACCTTAGCCTTATAAATTTCAACTTCCATTCCATTGAAATAACTGTACTTTTTCAAACTGGTACGATTAGTGCTTTAATCTATATATAAACAGTATAATTAACATTTACTTTCATATTTATTTTAAATTAATTAAAGAGGTTCAATATGAACATAAAACTTCTCCCACTTTTAGTATTCACTGCTACTATTGCTTTTCTAACGCCAACGGCTGATGCCAGTTTAATTCTTGGTACTGGTACTTCATCATTAGTTGGTGGCGATTTAACTGACCCTGAAAATGATGGTTCAGTTAATGCCAACTCCAACTATAATGCAACATTTCGTTCAAGTGTAGAACCAGGTTTTGGCGGTGGCGAATATGCTTTTAACGTGTTTGATAACACTTTAACAGGCGGCAATGGAAAATGGTGTTGTGATAGCGGAAACGTTTGGGTCGAAGCTGATTTTGGCACAGACCGTTACATACTTGATATGTTTACACTCTCTTCAGCGAATGATGTGCCAAATAGAGATTCTGATCAATGGAGAATCTTAGGCTCAAATGATGGTATTAATTACACTGCACTTTATTCTTATGATGTAGCCGGCCAGTCTATTTGGGGTTCAGATCGTTTTGAAGTAGTTCAATTTTCAAACAACGATGATTATAACGTTAATACGGCTTATAGCATCTTCCGTTACCAATCAACCTCAGTTGTTTCTGGCTCTACGCATCAATTAGGAGAAATTGAATTTTTTGGTACTCAGATCCCTGAGCCTTCAACAATTGCTATTTTTGCCTTGGGTCTTATTGGTTTAGCATCTCGCCAAGCTAAAAAATAATATTAAAGATTCTAATTGTATAGATTCTATAAAACACTGATTGTCATGGTCAGTGTTTTTTTATGCCTGAAAATTAGTTATTTATAAATCAAACAAAGTCTTCAGCACCATGGAACTCTACTCTAAAGTGAGTTGTTTGCTTCACCACTCATCGAGACATTTCTATACTTACTTATTAACAGCTCAGTTCTATAAATAACCTGTTTTCTTCATTTAGTGCTCTAAACAGCTGCTATAAATTTTTGACTATGTTAATTAGACTTAAAATCAGTATTTTTTACTTAGTTGACGCAAGGTAATGAAAAGCTTAAGGTCTTCTTAGAGCGAACAGAAAGTATTTAAGACACTTCAACTTATGCTTAACCCACAACATTAACTAACCAAATAAGTTAATCGGTGATTCTAAGCTTTGAAAAGCGTAATTATGTACTTTCAGCGTCAAAGTTAAACAACTATATATTTAAGTGAGCAATGGCGAAAACATCCCATAAAGTGAGTTCATTTCTTCATTCCAATCAGTACTTATTAGCGCTATTCTTTGGCGTTATAGGGGCAATAGTTAACTTATATCCAATAGAGTTGGCTTTTAGTATTGCACTCGTTGTTGGTAATACCGCCTACATTCTTGCTGCTTCATTTTTACGTCCCGGTCTAACACTACTTTGTGCCCTTATCAGCGTTATTCCACTTTATTTCTATTGGGGTCACCCATTTGGCTTCATTACTTTTGGCCTTGAAGCGTGGTTTATTTCAATGTTACGCGCAAGAGGTTGGTATGTACTTACTGCTGACTTAGTATATTGGTTATTAATTGGCATGCCACTTACCGCATTGCTTATTTTGAGTAACATGGAGTTTGCGCAAAGTTTCATGTTATTTAGTGTATTGAAACAAGCTATCAACGCAATGCTCTATACTTCATTAGCTTGTATTTTATTGTTCACTTTTAATGATTATTTCCAATCGATAAAATCAAGTCAGCCGCCATTAGTTAAAAGTTTACCCAAATGGCTCTTGTATTCATTTTGGAGTATTTCTGCATTTTTTGTTATTTGCGTCTCTTTAGTACTCAGTACTAACTTCAGCGAATTTCAAAAGGCACAACTTGAAAAAGAGTTAGAAATTAACAATAACTATATTACCCATATTGGCAATAGTTATTTAAATGAGCATCAACAAGCAATCGAAAATATCGCCTACCAACTTTCTAACATGACAGACCTCGCAGAAAGGCAAAAAGCATTATCAAAATTTCATAATTTATACCCTGGCTTTTTAACCATGCTCATTGCCACTGAACAAGGAGAAATAGAACTAGCATCACCAAATTCTATTATGAAAAAATTAGGTGTTGACCAACGCTCCGTAATCGATCGCCCTTACTTTATTCATGCTATGGAAGAGCAAGAATTATTCGTTTCTGCTGTGTTTCTAGGTCGAGGTTTTGGCGCTGACCCAATTATCGCCATCAGTGCTCCACTCTATCAAGATGGTAGAGTCACTGATCCTTCAGGTATTGTTGAAGGCTCTTTAAATTTAGGGAATTTTGGTCTTTATGACAAAATAGGCCACGATGAAAAACTAATCAAAACCATTGTTACAGACCAAAATGACCGAATTATTTATTCTTCAGATAGTTTGCAACTAAAGACCTTATCTAAATTTTCCTATGAAGATCGAGCCTATAAAAACTCATCAAACTTGATCAGCTTAAAATTAGAAGAAAATGAAGGTGAAATGTTCATTCACAAGCAAACACAATTAATGAATAACTGGAAAATCCATTCATTGATAGAACATAAGTTTTCTTTGAAAAACATAGAGGATTTGTACTTAGTCATGTTTTTAACACTGTTTGTTACTTTACTTACAGCCAGTTTTTTTGCAAAGAGGTTCGCTATTCATTTAAGTCGCCCGCTTAGATTCGTTATGGATGAACTATCACAAGCCAAAAATACGGGGGATTTTAGAGATGTTCCTTACGAAACTCCTACTGAAATTCAAAAACTTTACCAAGAGTTAAAACTAAACCGTCTTGCGTTGCTAAAAAACCAAAAAGAATTAGAAAACCAAGTACTTGAAAGAACAAATGCACTTAATCAAGCAAATCAAAAATTAACAGAACAAGCAAATACCGACACATTAACAAGGCTATATAACCGTCGTTATTTTGAAAAAAACTTCAAAGTAATGCAATCCATTTTTTCGCGAAATAATTCAAGTTTAATGTATGCAATAATTGATTTAGATTTCTTCAAGAATATTAATGATACTCATGGACACTTATTTGGCGATTATTGTTTAGTTACTGTGGCAAACATGCTGAAGAAGTTTTTCAATCGAGACTCTGATCTTGTGGCTCGCTTTGGCGGTGAAGAATTTGTCGTTGTTTCTCAATGTGATGACGTTGAAATGCTGAGATCACGGATGGATAAATTTCTACAACAAATCGCTGGCTATGAATTTAAAGATGATGATATAGGGCCTATCACATTAACCATTTCAGTTGGTATAGCGGTTGGAAAAGCTAATTATTCCAACCTAGGAGAAGATTGGTTTGCGGTTGCTGATGAGTGTCTTTACGATGCTAAAGATAATGGTCGAAATCAAACAAAAATAACAGTGATTGAAAGTTCTGCTAAAGCTAGCGCCAATGGCTAACGGCTAATACCACAAAAAAAGCGACTACTCTGTGAGTAAGTCGCTTTTTAGTTTCTCAGTTTGTTTGCACGTATTACCTATTAACAACGCACAAATCATGTGGTCTTGCATTAAAGTTTGATCTGAAAAAAACTGATTCTGTTCATACATCAATCGGTAATGTATTAAACTTTGATCTTTTTTATATTATCTAATTATTTATAAATGTATTAAAGTTTGATCATAATATACCACTCGCACAATATATGACATAACCTAACCAACACGTTAATTAATGATATTGAGCAAAGTATAGC
>OLHM01000310.1_pt1 | contig 18335 bp, 11 predicted proteins | sample 1609611 | NCBI WGS metagenome assembly OLHM01 (sample SAMN05416891, study PRJEB24817) | seawater metagenome | isolation source: Sea water | place: Canada:Atlantic | collected 2013-11 | reverse complement strand
TTAAAAGTAGCAAGCTTTAATGTTTTAAATTACTTCAATGGAGACGGTGCTGGTCAGGGTTTCCCTACTGCACGCGGTGCAGATACGCTTGAAGAGTTTACCCGTCAAAGCAGTAAAATTGTGTCCGCACTAAAAGAAATTAATGCCGATATTGTTGGACTGATGGAGTTAGAAAACGATGGTTTTGACAGTAATTCAGCCATAGCAGACCTTGTTGCACAGCTAAATAGTCAAGTAGGAGAAGGAACATATAACTACGTTAGTCTTGACCAAGCAGGTGTTGGTGGCGATGCCATTGCGGTTGGTATTATTTATAAACCTGCTTCGGTCGCAACAGTAGGCAATGCCGTTACGACTAATCAAAGTCCATTTGATTTTGGTAACCGTCAACCGCTAGTACAAACGTTTAAAGAAATTGCGACAAATGAAGAGCTAACCATTGCGGTTAATCACTTTAAGTCTAAAGGCAGTTGTGGCAGTGCCTCTGGCAATAATCTTGATCAAGGAGACGGTCAAGGATGTTGGAATGAACTGAGAACTCAAGCAGCCAATGGCTTAACGGCTTGGTTAAACACAAAACCTACCGGCACTAACGATGATGATTTCTTAATTATTGGTGACTTGAATGCATACGGTAAAGAAGATCCAATTAACACCATTACTAACAGTAATTATCATAACTTAGTCGCTGACTATATGGGAAGTACTGGTTATTCGTATAGTTTTGGTGGTGAAATTGGGTATTTAGACCATGCTCTTGCAAGCGATAATTTAGCTAGCCAAGTAGTCGATACTACAGTGTGGCATATCAATGCTGATGAACCGCGGATATTAGATTACAACACTGAATATAAATCTTCAGAACAATTATCTACATACTTTGGTGAAGATGCATACCGTGCATCAGACCATGATCCTGTCATTGTTGTACTGAATTTACAAAGTGAAATTGAACTTGTAGGTGATTTTGATGGTGATGCCGATATAGATCGCAATGATGTTAATCAATTTTCAATGATGATTCGTCGCGGAGAAACAGGTGAAATTCAACATGACTTCAATAACGATAGTGTCGTTAATAGCCTAGATGTCAGGGCATTAATGACTTTGTGTACTCGTTCGCGTTGTGCGACAGAATAATTCATTCAATAAATTTAAAAGGAAATAACCATGAAAAAAATAATAATGTTATTAACAATGCTTTTAGTCTCACTCAATAGTCAGGCAACATTACTCTCGGTAGAACTAAACCAAGATAGCTATCAAGTGGGTGACGTATTGACTGCAGATTTTATCATTAGCGATATTGAAGAAGATTCGTTGGGTTTTCAAAAGTTATTGGCAACTTTTGATTTTACTTTGTCATGGGACAACTCGATAACTGATTATGTATCGAGTAGTTTTGGTAATAAGCTTAATGTAGGTTTGGGTGGTAGTGATCAAAGTGCTTTTGATATTATGACTGACAGTGCGAGCTTATCAGAAATTAGTTATGCTTGGTGGGATGAACTCTTACCAGTACAAGATGGTTTAAGCCAATTTGTATTAGCGAGTGTTAATTTTAACGTTACCAGTGTTGGATCAGGTATTTTAAACTTAGCTAATGTGAGCTTTGGTGATGACTTTGGCGTTTCTTTCGCCGACGTTAGCAGCAATAACACATCTTTTATCGTTAATTCATCAGGTCCTGTTGATATCCCTGAGCCAATGACAATGGTGTTAATGTTAGTCGCATTAACCTTATTAGCGCGTCAAAGAAATCTAAATTAAAGAGAATTTTGATTAATTATAGCCCTAACTGTGATGTTAGGGCTTTTTGTTGAAAGCATAAAATCGTATGTACAACTCTATAAATTTCTGAATTCATATTATAAATCACGCTGTAATTAAGGAAATGTCAGTAGGGCGCTTATGCATGAATTTCTGTATACATTTCATCACTTTTGCAGATTATTTATGCTATTAGTGTGTTTTTTAGCAATAAATTAAAATCACTTAAATCATAATATTTCATAGACAATCCCTTTATAAATAGTGCTTGTAGCGTGTTCAGTACAAATATAAGCCTGACGCTACGTGGATTCTAATGAACTTCATCGGTGATTACGGGTAAATAATTACATAGCAAGTTGTTTTAGTTAATGATATTCGTCTGGTCATCCAATGCTATGTTAATTCAGTTGAAGTTGCTGCTAGCAATTTTTTAATCTACTTTTCTTCGTTTACCACTTTCAGCTCGTTTCTTATTCTCACTTTGAACATAAACAGTATCAGTTGTCGCCATGCTGGCATGACCGAGATCTTCTGAAATATCTTTAAGAGGGCGCCCACGTTCAATTTCCATACTTGCTCCAGTGTGTCTTAACCAATGCGCAGAAGCTTCTTTCAATTTTAGCGCCTTGTTTTCACCTTCCGATCTACGCATATTATCATGTGCTTGGTCGAAAACACTTTGTACAATGCGGCGTAAATGCCTCGAGGTCATGCCACCTTGACCACGTACTTTTTCAACTAGTATCGAATTTTCATTGCTTGCCGGTAAACCTAATAAACCACGGGAAGCGCGATAACGTTCTAAAAAGGGTAAAAAGTCGATAGGAACCGTGATATCACGTAATTTACGACTTTTACCAAATATTTTTAGCCACCAGTTTTCATCATCATCTTGCCAAAAATGACCCATAGTTGGTGACCAGTTAGGACGTTCAGATAACTCAGAAATCCTCAAAAAGAGAGTTTTTAAGGAGGCAATAACAAATAAGTTTCGTTCAAACATTGGGTTTTCATCAGCCATTTCGACAGCAGTATCTAAGACAAATTGCCATTGGCTACCAGTTAAACGTTTGATTTCTTTGACTTGAGAATCGATGATAAAGTGACGGCAATCTTTTTTAGCAATTTGTGCAGGATTACCAATACAAAAATCTTCAGCCATTAGATAGTTATAAAAAACGATAATGGCGGTAAACATAGATGAAAGTGTTTGTTGTGATGGACGATATTTTTTCTTATCAATGACGAATTGTGATTTCAAGCTTTTAGGCGCTTGAATCTTGTATGGAAACCAAAGTTCATTAGCAGCTGAATAACCATTGGTTATTTTAAAACGTTCTTGATTAGATGTACCAATCCAGTCAACTGGTGGCTGCCAACAAAAGTCAGCATATTCTAGTAAGTCAGATTTACGTAATTGGTCGATTGGTTTTTTCTTAACAATGATTGACCATAAAAGAAAACGTTCAACGTCATTTCTAAATCGTTCGTAAGTATGAGCAGATTTGTTTCTGCCAATGTAAGTAAGGAAAATCTTTCCCCAGTTAAATTGTTCAAGCCACCAGGGTTCATTAGATGAGAATATTTTATCTAATTGAGGATAGTCATCAAAGTCGAAATCACACAAATCAATGTATGGTGGATATAAAGGAACGGGTTTAGTTAATAACATTATTTGTAAAACCAAGCAGATAAGGCAGTTGAAGCTAGTTTAAATCATTATACTCACTATGTCCAATACTGAAGAGTATCGGACATAGTGAGTATATAAATACTAGGGTGGTTATCCCTGTCGTTTTAGTGATACTCCAAGCCTACCACTGGATCGATCCAGTTAACGCTTGCAAACGTAAACCTCTATTTATAATGGCCTACATTACCATTTGGCATTTTGTAAAATTTCACTTTGCAAATATAACGCTGGATCCAATTTGGATTATCTTGCTGTATTGTTCTATGAATTTAATGTTATTAAATCGCGCGCTACGTTCATGAAATGTTTTATTGTGAGGCTAACCTAGTTATTTTTCACGTAGCGTCAGATTGCTTTTTAACTAGATTGATCCAATTGCTTTTCTCATTGGTGAGAACGTACAAATATGAAAATTATGGTTCATCGTTTCTTTAAGTGAGTTTCTGGATTGAACTTTACCAGTGAAAATCTTATAGCTGCCTTCATTTAAATCTATAGAAAAACCTTTCCCTCTGAACCCTTTAAAATATGGACCATCTTCGGTCGATAAATTTATAACTTTTTGCTTACTTAATTCAGAGTGAATGTTTTTTCTAATCCATGGTGACCAACTTAACTTCCGGCCACCTAGTAGCTGACATTTAAATAAATGCTCTTTGGGAGTAATTGATTGTAACTCTTTTAGAATGCTAGGTATTGCTCTAGCAGTGAATGGAAAGTCAAAATGACACAAAAAACCAATACCATTTTTTACATCTACACCGTACCATACAACGCATGTTTCAACTCTTGGTGTTGAAATAAATATACTATTACTGTTTTCTTTTTTAGCAAAACCATATTCTCTTTGTAGAATTTCTAAATGCATCAAACCGCCCTCTTAAGCTACCCATTTATCGCCCTTAATAGCAAAATCCAATATTAGCTCATAGATTTTATCAGTCTTCTCTTTAAAGCTTTCAACATTGTATGAGTCAGGTAAATCTTCATCTAGAACTTCTTCCACTGCTGATTTTACAATTTCGCGGGTTTGGCTATCTTGCCACCAGTCTTGCACAAGCACCTTAGGATGTTCGTCTAACAAGCGAGTAATTAGATGTTTAGCAGCTAATTTGACTTTTTGCTCTTCGGCTTTTGTTAGCTTATCTTTTAGTAGCGTGTCATACACTTCTAGCTCGTCTTCCGTTAAGCCTTCCCGCACATGCCGTTCATCTTCTTCCTTCATACCTTCAGCAAAGCGCATCAGATCTTCAAAGTAGTTCTCGGTTGACGAACCGCCAGCATTGTATGTATCTATTATTTGTTGAAGCTTTTCTGCAAAATCGATTCTATTATGATTTTGCTCTAACATTCTTCGTAATTTATCTGCAATAAAAGAGCGCATTTCTGCTATTTCTATATTCTTATATTGCACATCCTTAAAGTCCTCCCTAAGTTTTTCGAAGTCAATTTTACTTAAATCCCACGTTTTTCCTTTTTGAACAATTTTATATTCAGCTTGATGTTCTTTACGAGTAAAAAGCTCTTCATTATCAACTACTACGCTTTCATCTAATAATTCAGCTATTTTCTGTGTTACATCATCAATATCAGCTTGTTCAACATGCGTTTCAATAACCCCACGTAAATACTGAATAACAGCAATTAATTTTCTAGGTTTTTGCTTAAATATTTCTGGCTTACAAGCTTCATATAGTGACGATACCGTATTGTCATAGACATAAAATGATTTACGCCATTCATCTAACCTCAATAATATATCTGCGAATTCTTCAAACTTAGCAATATTTTTAAATACGTTACCTTCATCTATAATCGCCTGGAGATCGATATCTTTTTCTTTACAAAAACCAACTGTTTCTGCTATTGCTTCATCAAGTAAAACAAATAATTCTCTCTTCTCTTGAACTGGTTTTTCGTCTTTACCATCTTCCCCTTGAGCATAATCTTTTAATGCCTTTTTCATATTTCTAAAGACATTATAATAATCGACTAGCTCGCCATTTTTCTTTTCAATAAACTGTCCGCTATGTCCTTTGATTTTGTGCGCGGCAACCCTATTTGCTCTAGCAATAGTTTGCATCAAGGAGTGGTCTTTCATCGGCTTATCTAAATAAAGTGTAGATATTGTTGGTGCATCAAATCCTGTTAACCACATAGCACACACAAATACTATTTGTAGCGGGTGTTCTGGGTCTTTAAAGTTATATTCAATATCATGCCCATGTTTATCTAATTGCTCTAGCCGTTTAGCGTGTGGTTTAATGTCTAACCCTTGTTTTTCAAACTTTTCTTCATCAGATTTAGGGTCACTGAACACCACGGCCATTTCAACCGTTCTCATATACTCGATGATTTTTTTGAAACGGACTTTCTCAATATCATTAACCGAGCTTTTGACTAAGCCTCTAAGCCGCTTAATTTCTTCCTTCCACTGAAGCTGTACTTTGTTATACATCTTAATTACAGTGAATTTATCTATTGATACTACCATTGCCTTACCAAGGTAGCCGCGTCGTGGAAAGTGGTAAACAATATCTTGGGCGATCGTATCTAAACGGGAGTCTCTTTTGATAACCTCCATTTCAGTTGAAAATTTACGCTCTAATTTTTCTTGTTGAGCGTCATCAAGATTCTCATCTTCTAACAGCTGGTAAAACTCTTCGCCAAGATCATCGTTCTGAATGAGCACTTCTGGTACTCTTTTTTCATAAAATAAAGGAACCGTTGCTTGATCATCCATTGCTTGCTGAAAGTTATACTCAGAAACATAATCACCAAACCAAGTGCTTGTTTTTCTTTCCTTACCTAAAAGTGGCGTACCTGTAAAAGCTAAGTAATGAGCGCCTTGTAATCCTGCACGCATATTTTCGGCTAAAGACTTATATTGAGTTCGATGCGCTTCATCCACCATAACAATAACTTCACGTTTTTCTTTTTCAGAATCAAACAAACGCGGAAAGGCCTTACCCTTGTCATAACGAAATTTTTGAATCAGAGTGAATACAACTTTTTTATTTTGACCGAGAAATTTTCGCATTTCTTCTGAGTTATTTGGCTGAGCGGCATCTTTTGCTTTAATGGTTTTGGTGTTTAAAAAGTTACGATATATTTGGTTATCTAAATCCGTCCTGTCAGTCACAATCACAAAACTAAAGTTTCCAGTAACTTTTCTAAATATTTTTCGAGCATAAAAAATCATCGAAAAGCTTTTTCCTGAACCTTGAGTATGCCAAAACACACCGAGTTTTCCATCATGTTGTTCACGATTTAAAAAACGTTTAAATGCAGCATTCACTCCAATAAATTGATGATTCTGGGCAACTATTTTAGTTGTTTCTTTGTGGAATATTATGAAGTTTTCTACGTAATCTAATAGTCTTCTTGGCTGACAAAGACCCGCCGACGCATATTCTAAACTAGTAGCATTTTGTGTGATTTCTTTTCGATTAACAGATTCCTTTTCACTTTCTACACGTAGCCAATTAAAAAAGTGCTCCCAACCTGCGGTAAAACTACCTACTTTAGATTCTATGGCGTTAGATAAAATACAAAAAGCATTACAATGGAATAACTGAGGGATGTCATGTTTATAACTTTTTAAGTTATCATCGTAGGCTGAACGAAGCTTAACATTAGAGTTCTTAAGCTCTACAAAAACAAGAGGAATACCGTTAACGTATAGAATGACGTCAGGGCGTCTGTAGCCAGCCATAGGCGCTTGCACTGACGATTTTATCCATAACTGTGTAACAGCTAAATAATCGTTACTTATATCACTATCTTTTTCATCAAAATTAATTAGCTTTACAACTTCGTGTTGTTTTTTACCATATTTATCATCGAATTCAACATTAACACCATTTCTAATTAATTCATCAAGCTCACGGTTTGCAGCGATTGCACTCATGGCGCTTCGTCTATTCGTAACTTTTGAGATAACTTGTTGGTTTAATATATCTTCTGGGATAGTAGGGTTTAATTTTATACAAGCGGCTAATAATCTATCAGCTAAAATGACATCGCGCTTATCTTTTCGATTTGACCCATCCTTCAAATTGTCAGGTTTAGAGGTAAAACAATTTAAGGCATCAAAGCCATACAAATCTTGAAGCCTCTGCACAAAAGCTTGCTCAATATCATCTTCTGAAATAAAGTTCTTTGCCATGTTAAATCCTTAATAATCCCTTAACTTACCTAAACCCACCGCTACAATACCAATCACTTTGAGCTAATGCTTGATACATTGCTGTTTTCCACCCATTAACGTGTTGAGCTGATGCAGCTAGGTACTTTCGCTCAAGTGCTTGTTGCACCCCAACATTTTGATTGATCGAATAATCATATTCCAATTCACCTTTTAACACTGGCATTTCAGTCGCCGCTTGAACTCTAAACCTATTTGCTAGCTTAAAATCAATGAAATGACTCTTAATTCTTTCTTTATCGTCATGATTCCAGTGTATTGGTGATTCAACTCTAAAAGTTAACATGGGAGGAGAAGTTTCCACAACTTCAGCAAAGATCCACTGTTCATTGATAAAGTGTCCCTGATCGAAATAAGGGTGTAGACATTGTTCTTCTTTAGAAACAGCAATAGCCGAACTTTTTCCTTTATTACAATCGGCACAAGAAGGAACCAAGTTAATTGGCAGTATTGAAAGCAAAGGAAATTTTGCTTTAGGTAGGTAATGATCTAGTGTTGAAACATGTCCAAATCCGCAAAACGGACAAATGTGAAGAGGTGCAGACATTTGTAATTGGTCATAATAAGCTCTAGCTGCTTTTTTTGCTGGCACCATATGGAAGGTATATAGCCCTTTAAGTTCTTTTTTAGTAACGGCTCCAGTAACAATAGTAGCGTCTGCACCAACAAATGGAACTATCTGGAATAAATCAGCCGTAGTAACTTTTTGGCTATAATCTTGTACTGCTAATGTTATCTGTGGATGAATATTGTTTAACCTATCAGTCAAGTCATCACAACTAATACTATCAATACAAGTCTGTAATACGTCTGTAAAGTTGATTTGTGGCTGATTAATCGCTCGCATTGCCCACCTCTACATTAGCTAATAATGCTCTCAATATTGCTTGACCTTCAAAGCCCAGTTGATTTTTATAAAGGGCCATAATTTCATCAAAAGATTTACCGCTTCTTACTGATTCTGCTAAAAGAGCATGAAAACCAGATTTAGTAACCTCTAAACCAAAAATCTCTCTAGTCAAAACGCCAACATTTTCACCAAAGGTCTCGCTTTCAGGTCTATAGGCTTTACCTTCATTTCTTCTGCGCTCAATCTTCCAGACACAGCTTTTTGGCACCTCCTGTAATACCACAGGAGAATGAGTCGCAATAATAGCGACAGCATTTCTGTCAACTAATAAGTCTGACAAAGCACGAGTAAAAGCAGATAATAAAGGTGGATGGAGGTGACTTTCTGGTTCATCAATAAGTACGAGTGTTTTTTCTTCAATTGTTTCAATTAAATTAGTTAATGTGAGTAGCACAATTGTATGACCTGAACTCATCCTTTCAACCAAATTATACGCGGACTTTTTTACTTCACTTATCCGTTCAAGTGAACCTAATCGAGTTAAGTTCATTACCGCAAAATTATCATCTGATTCAAGAGTCTTTATTGCCCGTAACCAGCGATTTTTTTTGCTTTCCAAACCAAAACATAGTGCAAGGCTGTTAACAAAGTCAGTTCGAAGAGTTGCTATATGCTTTAACTCATTGGTTTCTTCATCATCATTTTTTTTAAGGCCTATGTAAAAATAGCATGTACCTAAACTCCTATCAGGCCTATTTTTAGGAGGAATAAAAGGGTCAAATGCACTAAATGAAACAGATGAAATACTACTAAAATAATCTTTTGGTAGTATTTGTTGTGGCAAGTAGTTTTGTTTGCAATACATTACGCCAACTTCAGAAATATCAGCATCCCTATTTATAACGGACTTAACTATGTTATTGAGCAAGGTTGTTTTACCTACGCCATTTCGGCCAATCAGCACATGAATATTGCTAGAGGGCATCGTACTAGGTGTTACGTCAAAGCTAATATCTACCTCAGCACTTTGATCTGTTTTTGCTTTTTTATAAGAGAAATTGAATTCTGTTAGTGGTGCTTCCCCTTTTATAATTCGGGAAAACTGCCCGTGAATGACGGATAAGCTGACTGAACGTAAAAGAGATGTTTTAAATACATCTTCATCTTTAGCTATATCAAAGCTAGTACCAGAGTATGCAACATCCTTTAGCTTTTCTAATAACTGATTACCAAAATCTTCACTAAGAAGTGTTCTAATATTTTTGTAATATTCTTCATCTTGTCCAAGACTAAAAGCTACATCCGTAAGCCACCCAAAATCAATTGGCAACTTTTCTGATACCCAACCTAGTTCAGAACCAACAAGACCGATTTTGACTTTACCGATAACGTTTTGCTTACCTTGTTCATCAAAGACAATTAAATAAAAAGCCGTTTTGAATGAGTAGTCATCCCAGTTATCCTCACATAAATAGGCAACTCCTCGACCAGAAGTAGGACATGGCTCCTTGTGATTTACTTTTTTAAATGTTAAATCCATTTATACATCCTTGTTAATCAATTTCTGCATTATTAATCATGCTTGGTGGAAATTTGATGTCTAAGTTTTCTACCGATAATTTTCCAGAAATCAATCGAGGAAGAAGACTACTCTTAGATTCATCCAAGTTCCTATTTTGTTTCATTAATAGTTTTATTTGTTCAAAAATAGGATTAATAACGCCATGAAATGCTTCAATGGTTCCCTTATCTGCAACAAGTAAATTGAAGTTTTTAATTAAATCCTGGCTCAGATTTTGTTGTGCGGCTCCATGCGCGTATTGGATCATATGTTTTTGAACGAATTTAATTAAATAATATGTATAAGTACAAGTTAGGTATTCATCCTTGGGTAAGAATGCACAACACGCTTGATTGGTTGAAGATGTCTCTGACAAAATGGTTATGTAAGGCATAGCACAATACATTGCAATAACGACTGTATTTGCAGGAAACATTTTTGCAGATGAACTTTCCAAGCCTTGCTCTGTAATTTTTTCTTCACTTTCAAATACAAATGTATTTTTAAGTTCGCCCGTTTTAAGCCAATTAATATTTCCGCTATAGTTAGCTTCATTTTTTCTAGAAGGAGTTCCGCCAGATGAAGTTTTATAGACATCACTAATTTTTTTAACATTCCAAGCTTTAGGAATTCCTTTCTCAAATTCAGAACTTTTATAGCCCGAAAAACGGAAACGAATAAACCATTCTCGATAAGTTTCTTCAGCCATATTTTCTAATAAACAAATACGTTTATTATTAACTTCAATCGCATCATCATAAGAAGAAGCTATTGCGGCTATTTTTTTTTGTATTGAAAGTATTGGGAAGACTATCTTTATTTTGTGTACATGGTTTCTATTTAGAGTTGGATTCGATGAGCCACTATCAAAATTTTCAAGTTTTAAGGATTTCAAAAAATAAGAAATAAAACGTGGGTCATTACCTTTAAAATCTTTTACCCAAAGGCTTGTATCATGAGGCCAAAAATCCTGATTAACAAAATGTGATGTCCCTAACGTCCCCTTTCTGCCTATTATTACTCCAGGCCCTTTAACTTTAAACTTATTGTGATAACTTGATATGCCGGAAGATGAAACAATTGGAACATTTCCTGGAGTCTGTTCTTTTTTAGTGATGTCAAATCCACGTTGCAGTGTAATCACTTCACCTATAGTAGTAGCTTTAAATGGTTTCATTAGTTACCTACTATAATATTAATATTATTTTTGATGATATCGTTCAATTCGTTAGCTTCTTGATTTATATTTTCTAATACTCCTGCTGATTCAATAATACCTGCTATAAATTCTTCTTCTGATTTACCGTCTTCTTCAATGACGATACCTACATAACGACCAGGATTCAAAGAATAACCTTGTTCGGCCACTTCTCCCTGAGTAGCAAGTTTGCATAAACCAGTAACGTCATTATATTCAGCTTTAGGGAAGCGTTCTTGTAACCAGTGAATGTGCTTGAAATAGTTCTCTGCATTTTTCACTTCTTTATGGAGCAACTCTAACGTTTGTTTAAGTTTTTTAGTCTCTTTGTCAGTCGTAGCTCGTTTACCTGCGGCTTTAGCAATATCTGCTTTTAATTTTTCATGCTTACGAACAGTTTTATCTATTTGCTTTAAGCCTATATGCAAAGAATCAAAAAAAGGATCAAATATTTCACGCAGTTGATGTTGAGTATTATTAAAATTATCGATATCTGCTTTTTTAGTTAACTTACCTTTAGTTTCTTTTATGTAATTAATAAAGCTTATTTTTAACTTAGTTAGTGCTTTCCATTCGCTAACTAAATCTTCAACAGCGGATTTACCCTGTTCATCATTAAGGACTTCAACTAATTGCTCACTGACGGGGTGGACTTGCTTGTAGTTCTCTTCAAGTAGCTCAACCCCTTTTTTAAAATAATTATCTATAGTTCGAACAAACGCCAAACGGTTATCTTTATGAAGCTTGCTAATTAATGCAATGTTTTGAATTTGCTCTTCATTAAACTCTCGGTGCGCACGATCAATTTGGGTGAAAATACTTCGAGCATCAATAAACAGTAATCTATCATCTTGTTTGTTCTTATCAAAAAACCACAAAGTTGCTGGTAACGTAACGGTATAAAACATATTCGATGGCAGCGTTAACATGCCATAAATAAGGTTTTCTTTTATCAATGTTTCACGTATATCAGCTTCAGAGTGTCGTGCATCAGAAGCTGAGTTTGCCATTACCAACGCGGCTCGGCCTTTTTCTTTTAATGAAGTCGCAAATAAATTAATCCATAAATAGTTTCCATTAGGGACAGTCTCTTTTCCTTCCTCACTTTTCTTTACTTTGCTCTTTTTACGCGGAATTCCATAGGTATTAAATCTAGGATCGGCTTCAACTGTTGCGACAGGTACATCGTCAACATTGAATGGAGGGTTCGCCATAACAAAATCAAATTTACCGAAGGAATCATATGGATCTTCAGAATAAGTGTTGGCTTGCCTTACATCACCACGTAAACCGTTTACCGCTATGTTCATTTTGGCTAGTTTTACTGTGTCACCTGTTTTTTCTTGCCCATATACAAAAAGCTGGTTTTCACTATGGTCTTCACCAAGCTCTACTAATTCAGCCCTGTGATTCTCAATAAATTGTTGAGATTGTACAAACATACCGCCCGACCCACAGGCAGGGTCTAATACAGTCCCTTTATAAGGTTCAATGATTTCTACCATTAATTTAACCACTGATGTAGGCGTAAAGAATGCTCCACCACCTTGGCCTTCGGCTAATGCAAAGTTACCTAGGAAATATTCATAAATTTTTCCTAAAATATCACCACTCGCATCGCGAGGAATATCTGAGAAGGCTTTCAGTAGTTGTGCAGGAACAGTTGAGTCGGTGCGAGTTAATGGGATGTATTCATCTTTAGGTAATACACCTTCAAGCTCTGGTTTATATTTTTCAATATCTTCCATCGCTAATTTGATTTCTTTAGCGACGTTTTCACTTTCTTTTAGTTCTAATAGATAGTCATAACGTGCGTGCGGTGGTAAATAAAAACCACACTTTTCAATTGCTATTTTATCAATTGATTTTGCTCGTCTAGTACCTGAAAGCTTTGCAAACTCTTCATTAATTTCTTGTTCTTTACGAGCGTAGTTATTGTCGGCAAACTTTAGGAAGATAAGCCCTAGTACAGGAGTAGCGTACTCTGTCGATTTTAAATCGGTATTTGCTCTTAGGTTGTCTGCTGCCGACCAAAGGTTTTTCTCTAATTCTTTTAATTGTTCAGTATTCATTAATTTGTTAACTCAATATTTTTATTTACTACAAAATGCAAAAACTGGAAAATATTTATGATTGCTTCGGTAAGTATTTTAATTGATACCTAACTGATGGAAAAATACTTTATTGCGCATACCAGCATCTTTTAATAATTTGTCCCAACTAAGTACTTCTATATATAAGTTTAGGTTTGCATGCCATTTAAAATAACCTTTGCGGTCTGGCATTGGGGTAAAATCATGCTCTTCTTCTAACCAAGTTCGTACTTTTTTATCAAAATCGCAGACCACATAACCATAAAAAGGTGTGTTGTTTTCTATATTTATTTCTCGCCCTTCAGGTGTTTCAAAGTCTCCGTTTTTGATTTTTCGTATATAACGAATAATCTGTTTTACGGGGTCGTCTTTTGTTGAAGCATTAGCAAAGTCATTACGTTTTGGCTTTTTGAACTCAAATACCATGACAGGGTTGCTTGCTTCGTTTTCGCCCCTGAATACCACTCTTTTATCATAAGCTAGTAAGTCAGGTCTGTCAGACAAATGACCTTCTAGTGGCAAATCTGACGATAAATACTCCGTAAAATTTAATCGCTCATCGATAAGCCACAAATTGTGCTCTTGAAAAGGTGTTTTAATTGAATCGCCTTTACGAGGAAATATAATGTCATGCACAACCCCTTCGGATGAAAACTTGCCGTCATCATTAGCTTCTAAGCTTTTTTTGAATATATCAATGATGCTGCGTCTTAAGGCAACATAGTGCGCCAGATCATTTTTATTAGATTCAGATATACGGCCTAATATGTCGGTGGCTTTATCATGTAATGATTGGTTGTCTTCTGATGCCAGTATGGCTTTAACATCTTTTTTTAACTCACCTTCTACATTAAATTTAGCTTTTTGAAAGGTTAATTCAATTTGTTCTTCTGATGGATTCATCGGTAAGCTAGATAAATCGATGGTGTCGAGCATTTGCGTATGCCATGGTGCTTCTTCACTGATGTAATCAACCACAAGCCTTTGTTTTTTACTTGTACGCTCATCAACTTCTTCGCTAACAACCTCGTGCGCAGTTTTTACTGCTTGTTCTTCAATTTGCGATTGTGAAATACCATATTGCAGATCATTGTCTTTATGGAAGTCAAAATTACCACGCTCTAGTGATACGTGTTCGTCTAGGAAAGATGAGAAAACATATACTTTTAATATGAAATTTCTAGTTACTCCAGATGTGGTAGTTTCACTAAATTCTTCTGCAAACTCAGGAATATAATTTTGAATTTGCGTAGAGGTTACTGTTCGTTTGTGGGCGACTAAGTTAACTTGGCTTTTCTGCTGCTTAGGCGAGTAAAACTTAAAAACACGAGCACTAAAAGCTTGTTGTTCGCCGTTATTTTCACTCAATATAAATTCTTGATTAAACGTAGGTAGTTCAACGATTGAATCTCGACCTTCTTTTTTTAAAAATTCATTTAAAGTAATGGTTTTGCCATCATATTCATCTTTAAGCTCAACAATTGGGCATTGGTAGCCATCAGTACAAAAATAAGGAAGTAGCTTTTCAAACAGTGTACGAGCAATAGTTTTATGCTTTCTATCGTTAAATTTTGAACCTTTTATCGACTTTAATTCTGCGGTTGTACCCGAGTGTTCGAACTCAGCAGGAGCAACTTTTTCATTCTCAATGATGTCGTTTTTCTTGCCCATTTTAAACGTACGATTAAATTTGGTATCACCCGAAATGTAATTACTCGAAATAACTAAATCTTCAAAATATTTTAAGCAGGTAAAGCGACCAAAGCCTTTACCACCAATATCGATTTTATGAGCAGAATATAAAGTATCAAATGACTCTCGGTTTTTATCAGTAAAACCAATGCCGTTATCTGTTACCGTAAAGCCGATTACTTCAGGGTGACTGCTAGAGTCTAGTTGCATTTGAGGCGCTCGCTTTATGAGGATTTTAACTTTCCCACTTGGCGTATTACCCATTTCAATGGCTTGGACGGCATTAACAACTAGCTCCACGAGTGGAGTGTAAACATTGATCCCTGACTTGATGTTATCGACTGCTCGTCTAATATTTACGTTACTCATAATATATCCTTATATTGTTTTATAGCCTGGCGCTATTGCTAAGTTTTCTGCACCGTAAAGTGTTTGTCTGTTTCTAAGCCAAAGTTGATATTCACCACCTGTAAGTGATGCTTCTTCGGTACAATCAACGTTCCAACGTCTTAGTAGATAACCTGCCATTGCAGCCCTAACGTTTAATTCAAGGATGCCACGTTCCATACCAAAATCTAATTCAATAGCAGTAGGATGCTTAACGTTGTTGGGATGAGGCACAATTTGTAGTGGCATCATTCGCATCCATTGATTATCTTCAAGTTTATCCTCAAAGCTTTCAACATTCTGTGTTTGAATTTTAACCTTTGAAATACGGGTTAAAACAAAATCTCTAAAGGATTGCGACTTTCTATCAAAGGCCCTTACATGCCAGCGCAGGCCATTATCGACAATAGAATGAGGCACTAGCTCTCTTGCAGCTGAACCACTGGATAGCGATGTGTAGATAATGCTGACCGATTTTTGGTTGATAATAGCTTGAGAAAGCCTAGCTACCACAAAGATATCCGGTACATTTAACTGACTTGGCGACTCTATTGGAAATTGAACATCACTAATAGCGTCATAACCATCACTAATATTGTTGGCTAATTTGATTAATGTTTTACGAGGGTCATGTGTAAATAGCGGTTTGAACGACGACTTAATTAAGTACTTTTTATTAACGTTGTCATAATCCATGTTGTCTGGCGCGTGCTCTTTATACAGCGCTATATCGCGAGATGCAGCGGCTAAGCCTAGCTCAAAACGACTAACTATTTCATAACGCGTTACCCACCCAGAAAATAACAGCTTAAAATCAATATAAGCAAGGCGTTGTTTTTGCGAGTAATTTAAGTCATCAACATTCATTGTTATTATTCTGATATGAAAATGTATAGCTAGTATGTATCATTTTGATTCACACCACAATTCCTTTATTTATACTTAAATTAAAGCACCTGACACCGTGTTTAACGTTGATTTAGAACAAATTAAGAATGAGTAGGCAAAAAATTATTTTTAAATATTTTATAACTTTTTTTTATTCATTCATTAATTCACATGATTTATTCAAAAAATGACAACTTTTCATTGGCTTACGGCTTTTGACAGTTTCCGATAATTTGCCTTGATTACAATAATTTATCGCTCATGTCTTGTTGCAGACTGACATTACAAAACACATGTCTGAGCTTGATCTAACCTGGTCAACTGGTTTTGGAGTATAACGATGGGACCATCGCTTAGAAAATTAGGCACAAAACCTTTCGTTTTACCAATAGGTGTTTCTGCACGCGCATCTGGATAATATACAACACCAGTTCCACCTGATCTTATTCGACTTAACCAATCGTGGTAAATGTGAGGATATAGATGTTGCCTAGCTACGCCCAGATCCTTAAATCAGGTTTTAGTTACCTAACAAAAAAGAAGGCGAAATTTAGTCCATAAATATCCATCTTTGCAAAACTTAACAGAAATCAGTCGCTTGTACCACTTTCATTTGTTATCAATTAAAGTATTAATGATCCAGTACAGTTATTTACAGAACTCCAAGTAGTTATAAAAAAATCATACTGGTTGAGTTATGTCACTTAGAAGTATCAGTAACATCAGAGGAATAATTCATTATAAAATGTAGGGCAAATATTTTGCGGCTAAAGTCCGCTTAGCGCACCAAGGGCACATTAGCACCAATATTTATTAGTGCTAAAAAACTACGCCATTTGAGGGATTTGGTTTAACCGTCACTTTTCCACCTAGAAGACGTTAGGTGTTGTAATTTACATGTAGTTTTGATGCTTTTCGAAAGAAGAAATGTGGTTGAAGTTTTAGGCTCTATGATTAATTATAACCACGAATATAATTGCAGGTAACAAAATCGTTTAAACCCGTCTTGTCAGAATCTATAAATGGTACAGCGCTAGCTTTTAACTTCTCCTCATCTGTTGATTGTCCGCTATATTGATCTTTTTTAGTTGTATGCACACTTTCTTGCTGCGATAGACTCTTTTCCATTCGTGCCTCCATTTATCGTTGATTTTCTTACCATAGCGTTGAATATATTCAATTTATTATGCACCATCGAATAAAATATTCGATGGTGCATAGGCTGATTAGAGTGATTAATCAAGCAGTTTTACAATCACAGCAGTACCCATACCACCGCCGATGCAAAGTGATGCCAGTCCTAACTTGTTACCACGTTTTTTCATTTCATGGATTAACGTAACGATGATTCGATTACCCGAAGCACCCAATGGGTGCCCTAACGCAATAGCACCACCATTAACATTGGTGCGTTGTTTTAGGTTATCCAAATCTTCATCATGCTCAGCACATAACTGCTTCATTACGCCTAATGCTTGAGCGGCAAAGGCTTCATTGAGTTCCAGCAATTCAATATCAGAAAATTTAAGATTGGCTTTAGCCAGTGCCTGCTTAATTGCTGGCACGGGACCTAGTCCCATGAAGGTTGGATCGACGCCTACTTGAGCATAACTCACCAACTCGGCGACAGGCTTAAGCTGATGTTTATCAACAGCAGCTTGAGAGGCAACTAAAATGGCAGCGCCGCCATCATTAACACCTGAGGAATTTCCTGCGGTTACAGTACCCTCTTTTTTAAATGCAGCTCGCATTTTAGCTAAAGAGTCCAATGTGGCATCTTGGCGCGGATATTCATCTGTCTCCACAACAGTCGTCTTACGGCGTACTGTTACGTCAACGGGCACGATTTCATCACTGAACTTGCCAGCTTCTTTGGCGCTAACGGCGCGACGTTGGCTTTCTAAGGCAAATGCATCTTGCTCGTCACGACTCACGCCAACTTGTTCCGCAATATTTTCAGCGGTAATGCCCATGTGGTAGTTATTAAAGACAT
>OLHM01000280.1_pt1 | contig 19894 bp, 16 predicted proteins | sample 1609611 | NCBI WGS metagenome assembly OLHM01 (sample SAMN05416891, study PRJEB24817) | seawater metagenome | isolation source: Sea water | place: Canada:Atlantic | collected 2013-11 | reverse complement strand
TTTAGTGTTTCCTCATGGCCAACATCCGATGCATTGTTTGCACAGTTCAGAGCCTATATTAAAAGGCTCTAAATACATCATCAGAACTGATGTTTTATTTGAAGTTTAGATGAATACAAGTATTGAATAAATTGTTATTCAAAGCTTTTTGCTCAAAGCGTTAACGTCATAGCTAATAGTTTTAACCTATGACGTTAACTTGAAGTTTTCATTGATAAGTAAAAAAGTTTCCTTCTTGTTAAATGAAGGAAACTTTTATTTGTGAGATGCGGTTATTACAGTGAAGTCTTGAAAATATGACTAAAAGGAGTAAGTAACAGAGGCGCCAATATTTCTCGGTTCAACGATGGCTGAATAACCTCTTGGGTACGCTCTACCTACCGGCTCGTTACTAACCAGCTCTTGTTCATCTAAGGCATTATTAACAAAAGCAGCGATTAGCCAATTTTCTGTTTCATAATTCACGTTTAGCCGCGTTAGCACATAACCACCAGCCTTTCGCTCTTCTGTATTGGCAAAGTCACCAAAATACTCATCAACATAATTAACAGAAACCCCCAGGTTAAATGCTTCAGTCAGCCAGTATTTACCACTTATATTGGCAGTGATCTCTGGTGCAGAGTTCAACTCATTACCCGTTGCTTCGGCATAATCATTACCTGCGTCTTTGATTTCGGTTTTTAATAAACCTAAGCCAGCATTAACTTGAAAATCATCGGTAATCATTGCAGACATTTCTAATTCCAAACCATAGGTTTGAGCATCATCCATATTCACTATGGTGCGTGAGGAGCTTAATGCTTGATAATCATCAAAGTTGTTAAAAAATATATTGGCACTTAGGTTTACATCTTTAGATAGGCTACTACGTACTGTAAATTCATAAGTATTCACGGTTTCAGCATCATAATAGTAATATTGTTTTGTTGGCCAACTTAATGCCCCACCAGCTGAGTTATAACCGCGACGGCCGCTTAGTGATAAAGTGGTTTCATCAGAAATTTGATATTGCAGCACAAGCTTAGGCAAGCTGATGGTATTACTTTCATCTAATTTAACATTATTAATGTCGTTATTAGGCATTGAGAAATCACGCTTTTGGGTTTCTTTCTCGATTCTTCCGCCAGCAATAACAGTCCAAGCGTTTGCAAAGTTATAACTCACTTCTCCATAAATAGCATTTGAATCACTGATGTCATCACCATTGTATGGAAAGGCACCGATACTATAAAAATCTTGTTCCCGCTCAAAGTGAGCAAAACCAATAAAGCCATTTAATGTTGGGTTATTGTTTCCAAAATTTATTTTGGCATCAAGAGTGGTATTGTTTTCATCCATTTTTACGAATTGCTCTTTTGCTTGAGTTTCATCGTAAGTATCCATTGCCCATTGATAATCCATCACTGCTGCTAAAAAATCGACCGACATGTAATCATTGATTTCATAGTCAAGTTTCAAGCTAATGGTTTCTGATTCTGTATCCATGTAGGTTGGATTTATAGGTTCAAAAGAATAAGGATCATCTCCCACATAATACTTACGGCCAGAGTTGCCTTTTTCATCATTGGTTGAATAGGTTAGTAAAGCAGAAAAATCTTCAATTGCACTGGGCTTCCACAGTAACTTTGTTTTTAAGCGATTAGTTTCGATTGCATTGAGATCATGTTCTGGAGGGTTTGCCTCATAGATCACTGGATTATCGATAGTATCACCGTCTAGTCGTTGAAATGACGCTCGAAATGCTAGCTCATCTTCAATCAAAGGTCCTGAGATCACCACTGAAGAGTCAACATAGCTGTCTTGGTTTCTATAGCCTAAACGCGCAGCACCTTCCCAATCAAATGTTGGATCTTTAGTTTTTACATACACAGCACCACCAATACTATTACGGCCATTGTTGGTAGACTGTGGACCTCTAAACACCTCAACTTGTTCAACATCCCATATGCCGGAGTCTGCTGTAACAAAAGCGACAAAGGGCTCAACTACACCATCGATTAACGTAGAAACACGTGCTTTTGCTCCCCCGCTAAACGCGTTAAAACCAGAGGCTCCGCCGTTTCCTGAAACACCACGAATGTCTGGTGTCGCACCAGATAAAACGACTACGTTAGGGATGTCTGAAATGGCATTGCTCATTGTTAAGCTTTGCATTGTTTTGAGATCTTCTTCTGTGATGATAGAAACAGAAGAACTAGTATCTTTCAAACTACGCTCTGTTTTTTCACCAAGAACCGTTATATGTTCCATCGATTGTAATTGTGCAGCATCACCTTCGGCAAAAGCAGTAGGCATGACTAATGCGCTAAATAAGGCAGCAGTAATCGTGTTGATTTTGAATGTTGAGTTTTTCATGTGGCCCTTAAGTTTCTATAAATATTAGGCGCTTTTGATCTTTTGAGATTTTTTTGCAACGGTGTGTTGGGTATTTATACAAGGTAGAGCCTTTACCATGTGATTGTCAGGACAATATGCTCCTGCATTGTCTAATAAGCGACATCTATATCGCGTCACATAAAAAGGCGATAACGCCGTAAAATTACCAACAAACGCTGTCCGAAGAATTCGGCTAAAAACGTTTTACTCTTTGTTGAGTAGAATATGCTTAGAATGACTAAGCTACACACTAGTCGCCGCGATTAAAACGCCTCTATCTCGAACAAAATTCAACCACAAAATATCAATAGCCCCTAAGTTTAGTTGTTTTAATGGCCGATAATTTACTTCACAATGACAATTAATGCAAATACAAATCATTCTCTTTTGAGTTTATTGTAGATGAATAAATAAACTTTGTTTTAATCAGGTTACAAAAAACATAAACACGTAACGCTATTGTAAATCATTCGCACTTACGATAAAATTCAAGTTATTAACTTATATTTATGGACAGATTGATATGTGGCAATTTATCGCCCTACTGTTAACAGTTTGTGGTGCTACACTTTTCTACCTCACCAATAGACACCAAAGCTTTATATCTAATCCCCTACCTAAACTCTGGCGCTTACTTGCTTTTATATTCAGCTTATTAGCACTATTTTTTTGGCTGAAACTGTATGTGACAAGTTCGGCACTATTTACCTGGTTATTCACTTCGTGTGCTGTACTAATTTGCATACCATTACTCAGCTTAAATAAAAAATTGTCCAACGCTAAAGGGGACGTTTAGTGGCTAGGTTATTAGCAGATGAAAAAATTCAACCCCATTGGTGGTTGAAAACACTAGCTGGCACAGTCCTTGGTTTAACACTCGCGTATGCAATCGTCGCAATTTTTGCTTGGTACGGTCCAGGGGGAATTAATGCGCCGATAAAAGTGCAATTCAATATGTGGCTCATCACACCTATATGGTTATTAGTGCTCAGCCTTACTTATCTTTTTAAAACAGGTCTTAAAGCTATCATTTACTTGGGCTCAGCAAATGCAGTGTTTTACATCATATTCTTATTTTTGAGGTGGTTATCATGAAGATTCGTGGCGATATCTTACGCACCTACCAGACTATTCATACATGGACAGGTATTGTCACCGGATTAGTACTATTTATTGGCTTTTATGCTGGCTCGTTGAGCATGTTTGAAGAGGAAATATCTCAGTGGGCAACCCCATCAAGTCATCAATTAGCACAAATACCGGCTGAAAAATTTGATGAGTTAATTTTAAAAGCCTCATCAAATTTTGATAAAGCCCAACAAGATTTCACCGTTAATTTTACTGACCATTTATCTCCTCTTACCTGGTCTGAAGGAGGCGGTGGTCGAGGCCTACAGTTAGAGCACATTATTCGGCATGCCACGTTATCAGAGCATGGTGAATTGGTTACTCAAGCTAATCTTACAAATGAATTAGGTGATTTAATTGATACGCTTCATCGCACCGCAGGCATTGCAGGAAAAATAGGACATGAAGATATTGGAGTAATCGTTTTAGGCATAGCTGCAATACTCTATTTTATCGCCTTAGTCTCAGGTATTATTTTTTTATTACCCACCTTGGTAAAAAGTTTCTTTGCCTTAAGAACAAACAAAGGTGCTAATCGCTTTTGGCTTGATAGCCATAATCTTGTCGGCATTATCAGCTTACCCTTTCATTTCATTATTGCTATTACTGTGGTCGTTTTTGCGTTTCACGATGCTTTTTATGGTGGTTTAAGTTTGGCTTATGGTGATGAACCTTTATTTGAGCAGGGAGAAAAATCTAAAATTGAGCATACATTTGATCAACTACCTCCTATTGCGAGTTATCTGAAAAAAGTCGATGAATTGACAGAGGGTTACACTGTTGAGTCTATGGCATTTTCAGGTTTATCATCATCGCGCCCTTCAGTTGGCATCACCATCATTAATCATCAAGCAATGATGCGTAATAGTACCGGGGACTTTATTTATATGAATCCATACAATTTTGAGGTGAGCTTTAGTAGCGTACAAATGAATGAAGAAGATGTTTATACGCCGCTGGTGGCAAGCTTTTTCTCTTTGCACTTTGGTGGCTACGCGGGTGATTTAGGCCGCTGGTTATACTTTATTATGGGATTATTAGGCGCATTTTTATTCTATAGTGGTAATTTACTTTGGTTGGAAAAGCGCAGACAAAAACAAGCAGTACAAACAAAACCCAATCGATTTATGGCTTGCTTAACAGTTGGCGTTTGTTTGGGGTCAATTTTAGCCGTGGTGAGCACATTACTAGCTAGCAAATGGTTTTACTTGATAGGCGTACAAGTCAATAATCATTATTTAGCATGTTATTACGTTACTTTTTTTGCTGCGCTTATGTATACTTTTTCTAGGGGAGCAGCAAAAAGCGCTATCCATATACTTTATGCCATGGGTATTGCCTGCCTGTTAATTCCTTTAACTACGTTATTAACAATAGCTATACCTAGCATAAGGTTATGGGAACTTGAGCCTTTCCCATCTTTTATTATTGAGTTTGTTGCTTTAGTATTTTCAGCCGTGTTTTACTATGGTGCACTCAAAACTAAACATCGTGCTTATCATGGTGAATCTAATAGCATTTGGGCGTTGCCCGTAATTAAAGTCAGCGAAAATATATCAGATAAAGCATTAAGCTCTGCCTAGTAAAATCAGTCTGGAAACCATAGGAAGATATACTTAACCAGAGACGTGAAGTATATTTTTAATTAATGGATATTCTGCGCTAATACCTCAAACATACATCCAAATATACAATTGGTTTAAAGCATAGGTAATCGTTTGCCATGCTATCAATCTCTGATACATTCATATATGAGTGCCCTACAAAGTAAACTTAATAATCACGGTTCTTTTCAACTGCATAACCATTTAGTTCTATTTCATTGAGAAAAGAAGATAAATCGGACACAATTACAATATAATGATGCGGAATTAGGTGATTTTTTATTACCGTTAGAAGCTCGTATATACATTGCTTTACTTTTCGCTTTACCTCCATGGAAGATGTCTCAATTTAAAGGAAGTTTAATATCAAGCTAGTATTGATAATTAATAAAAATCATATGGATAAACCTCAAACAAACATTAGTGTTAATTTAGTAAACTCCGCTAGCCGAATAGCATTATTATTATTAGTTACTCTGCTGCCAAGTTGCTTAGCAGCAGAGGATCATATATCAGAACCAGTTCAAAATTTTTGTTCTACTGTTAATGATAAACCTCAAATGTCATTATCTGAATACCTAGCCCCTTTTGAAAGCAAAATGGCAAGCAGCACCGGAGTCTATATCTTAGAACAAGGTACTGAAGCAATGCTTACTAGAGGTTGGTTAAGTATGCATGCCCAGAAAACTATTGATGTGCAATATTTCATTTTTTCGGCTGATAACATTGGTTTGATAGCGATAGATTACCTAGTTAAAGCTGCCGAAAGAGGTGTAAAAGTAAGGCTATTAGTTGATGATATTATGGTTGAAGCTAATGACAATGAGTTATTGAAATTAGCAGCTCATGAGAACTTATCAATCAAAATATATAACCCTATGGCTAATGTTGGTAAGAATATATTTGAAAAGTTAATTAATTTAACCACTGACTTTCATGGTTTTAATCAACGTATGCACAATAAAACTTTTACTGTCGATGGTAAGGTTTCTATAACGGGTGGAAGAAATGTCGCTGATGAATACTTTGGTTATGATCACGAATTCAACTTCAGAGATCGAGATGTGCTGTTGTTAGGAGGAATGACAAGTAATATTCAAACGTCGTTCAATGAGTTTTGGGACAATTCCTTAAGCATATCCGTAGATGAATTACTAAGTAGTGAAGAAAAAATTAATACTAACTTTAATGCGCTTCACCAATATGCTTGCGATCCAGCGAACTTTGTCCCTAAAGTAAGAAAGCAACTGAACGACCTTCCAACTGTTTTCAAAGCAATTGAGGAAACAGGAGAACTTCAGTGGATCAAGGGTGTTGAATACGTTTCAGATATTCCCGGTAAAAATGATGGTAATGAGTTTTTGGGCGGAAGTGGCTTATCAACTCAACGACTCATTGCCCTTTTGCAAAAAGCTAAAAAATCAGTAACTATCCAAACACCTTATTTAGTCACTACCGATTTAAGTAAAAACCTGTTCAAAGCGTTAGTCGATAAGGGTATTGAAGTAAAAATACTAACGAATAGTTTGGCATCAAACGATAACTTAGAGGCATTTAGTGGTTATCAAAGAGATAGAAAAGCTTTACTTAAAACAGGTGTAAAGATTTATGAATTTAAACCAGATGCACAAATTAGGCAAAAAGTCATGTCTGATGTGATGCAAGGTCAGTTACACGAAATGCCTATCTTTGGTTTGCACGCAAAATCTATGGTAATTGACGATGATATTACCGTTATTGGTACTTTCAACGTAGATCCACGTAGCGCTAATTTAAATACCGAAAGCATTACTATTATCCCATCCCAAAAAATTGCCCGTAATGTCAAACGAGGCATGCTAGAAGAAATGTTGCCTGAAAATGCTTGGGAAGTAAGCCTTAAATGGAATCCTGATGGTGAAGTTAACAAACTAAAACAAATAGGAGTAAAGCTAAGAAGAGTTTTTCCAAAAAATATTCTTTAATTTCATTAATATAGCTTTATTTATCCCATGGACTTTCTCAGATATACTTAATTAGAAAAGTTAAGTATATCTTTAATCAATAGATCTTCTGCGCTAATCAGTACTTCATTTTCAGAACGTAACGCTAACCAGAGTACCCCTGATATGCCCATCTTTTTACTCAGTATTTATATTTATTTGTGAATCAATCATTTTAATGGTGCTATCAATCACTGATAAAGCATGCTCAAATTCCTTTTTTTTCTCTTGCGCGATCCGAATAGCAATGGAGAAATTATTTTTAAACATCGTAGTGAAAACTATATCTGGGGCGACTATCTTTCCAGTCTCAAAATCTATACTCATATTAACCGCTGGCGCTGTATGAGTCATAACAAGGTTAGCTTGAGTATTTTCAAGTCGTTCCGTAATTTCATAAGTACGTTCAATTTCTTGCAAATTATCAATGATATCTTTGCTATTGATGTACTTGATTTCACCGCTATAAACTAAGGTTTGGAAGACACTGCTTTGTCTCCTAAAGTCTCCATATTCGAGCAGGCGAATAACTTTGCTTGCTAGGACCTCGAGACTTTCCTGGTCATTTTCATTGATTAATTTCATCCCAACTAGATAATCATCTATTCGCTCATTCATACCATATAGCTCTGCTGAAAGTTTGTCTTTATCTGCGGATAATTGGAGCTTAATGGTTGACAAATAGTGATGTTCAATTTCTTTTTTTTGCTGTGCTAAATCATAATTATTAACCTGAAGGGCAATGAGAATTCCAGTAACGACTAAAAAGATCTCACCAATGGCATAAAGACAATACTTACCAAACTTACCGTCTCTAATAAGCGCATTTCTCATCTTTTTAAATTGTATTAGCATGAAAATTCCTTAATAGTAAATTTGGACTATCTGTGAGTAAAATGAGAGTTAAAATTGATAGTATAGTTGCCTAAACACCTACGCGCTCCAAAGGTAAAATACATGTTATTTAATTAAAGCAGATCGATGACTAAGATTTTTTAAATATATGATCAGATCCACAAGTATCTTGATAACGTTAAGGTTACTCCCGGTATTGCTCTCGACTTAACTTAGCCTATTAATATTTATAACGAACGATTGAGCGCTGTTCCCATCCTCTATTGATTCTTTCCTTTGCCATGTCATGCCAAATAATAACCTTAAAATATTGACCCTTTTAATAAGTAGCTCATAGAGTAAAGCGCAAATAACAAAGGTACCCACCACAATAGTCAAAAACTCAAAGCTTCCAGACATGCCCCAATCAATCACGTAGAAACCAAAAACAATGATGACGGTTTGATGCAAAATAAAAAAGGGATAAACAATGCTATTGCAATATTTCAGGGCGCTATTGGTATAGTTCAGGTACTTTCTAGCAAAACCAATAATTAATGCTATCCAAGACCATTTAACTAATATTTCAACTATCCCCCAGACTAAACCAGTATCGAATGGAAACATCTCATTAGGTAAAAGGAATAGTGTTAATAAAACAGAATAACTCGCTAGACCTATTGCTAAAGATACATAACGATTGTCTTCAAAAGATTGCCATACTTTAGGCACTCGGACAAAAATCAATCCCATAAGCACGGCAAAAAGAAAGATTGCGTGTCCATACCAATCATCGTAGAAAGTATGAGTGACTTCATGGTTATTGAAGGCGAAGAAAATAACAAAATAGATGGTTAGTGGTAACCAGATAATGCGCGAACTTTTGGTTAACCATTTTTCAATTTTTTGTAGGATTACCATACCTTTTTCACTATTAATAAAGGCACAAAAAGGCAATAACAAAACGGTATAGTGGAACAAGTACAACACGTACCACATGTGATTATACGTTGGGAATGGAGCATTCATACGCTTATCCCATGCGAAAGTAAAATAATGTGACGTCCAAAACTGCCAGAAGTTTCCCTCAAAAACACCTTTTTGAATCGCTTCATAATACGATTGTGGTGCGACTACAAAAACGATAGCAAAGACGAGTGGTAGATATAGCTTAACCACTCTTTGCCAAGTAAAAGACTTAAGTGGCATTTTAGTTATCATATAGCTTATTGCTACACCTGAAACAAGAAACAGAATATCGAGTCGCCATTTAGAGCTAAGTATCATTATAGTTTTCAAAAAAGTGCTGTTATAGCCACTTTCAATATGAAACCCCCAATCAACATACATTAATGCGCTGTGATAGAAAACCAAAAATGCGAAGGCTAGTATTCTGATCCAATCTAAAAAATACAGTCGGCTTCCGAGATTATTTTCTAAGGGGTTATTTAGTATTTGTGTTGTCATTTTTAGTTTATCCTTTGCTCATTTATGCTGAGAATAGAAAAACAAAGCTAAATAATAAATGACTAAGGGATAAGTGGGTCTTTGGACGTGTTAACAAGGAAACATGCCATGACTAAATGGTGTATTCTTTTAATTAACTACTAAGTCTAGTCATTGTGAAATATGCAAACTCTGAAAGCGCTGTTACATTTTTATTCCAACATTACTGCTAAGCAAATTCTTACATGGTTTGTATCACTTTCTATCGTCGCTTTTTTTATCACACAAACAGCGATAGCCGATCGTAAAGAGTCGCTATCATGGGAGCCTTGGCTACTAGAATACAGCGCTGTTTACTGTTATGGCCTAGTTTGCCCTATCATTATCTTTTGCTGTGAAAAGTGGTCACTAGATGAAACGCATAGATATAAATCAATGCTAAAAGTGGCTATCTTGTATATCCCATTTACCTTTCTTTTTATCTCGCTAATGATTGGAACAAGGCATTTAGCCTATTTATTAATTGAGGGTAGGCTTTGGGATAATGGTGACTTACTTACAAGATATATCTATGAATACCCTAAAACGATAGGTTTCTATTGTGCCGTCGTGTTTGGCGCTTATACTAAGATTTATTTTGAAACATACCAAAAAGAACAAATTCACGCAGCAAAACTCAACGAGCAATTACTCACCGCACAAATAGCGATTTTAAGAAACCAATTACAGCCTCACTTTTTGTTTAACACCTTGAATCTTATTTCTAGCACTATGTATCAAGATGTCGATAAAGCCGATTCAATTATTATGCGTTTAGGGAGTTTGCTGCGTTATTCATTAGCCGCAGAACAAAAGCCTTGGGTAACCTTTAATGAAGAGCTACAGGCTATGACTTCATTTTTAGAAATAGCGCAGTTACGTTTTGGTGATAGATTATCGACAAAAATAGACGTTGAACCTCAAGTAGAGTCCGTTATGATTCCTGCAATGTTACTACAGCCATTACTCGAAAATGCCGTTAAATATGGTATTGAACCTTCTGATAGTATGGGCGAAGTTCACCTTAAAGCCTCTAGTGACGATGGGATGCTTTGTATTACTATTATTAACCCATTGCTCGAATATACTAACCAACAACCTTCTTTTGGTATTGGTTTACAAAATACCAAAGATAGACTCGCACTGTTATATGGTAACTCGGCAAACGTTTCACTCATTCAACAAGATAACAATGCCATTGCATTAACCGTGACTTTACCTATGCGATAAACCCAACAGAACTTCCTTTAACAGCATAGTAAAACACTGCTAAAGGTATTTGTCTTTGTTAGGATAAGTTATCAACGCCCTACTCTTTTTATAGGTTAATAATATGTCAGAACTCGCTCAAGTCTCTAGCTCATTCAAGGTACTTGTTGTAGATGATGAACCTGCTGCACGTCAAAAGCTTATTCACTTTCTAAAAGAACACAGTGATTTTGAAGTCGTTGCGGAAGCGAGAAATGGTGTGGAAGCACTAGAGTGCATTGATAAGTTTACCCCGTCATTGATCTTTCTAGATATTCAAATGCCCAAACTTGATGGCATTGCTGTCGCCAGCAATTTAGAATTTAATAAAGAAATTGCCATTGTATTTGTGACTGGTTTTAATGAATATGCGATAAAAGCATTTGAGCTAAACGCGGTTGATTATCTCCTTAAACCTTATGACAAAGCGAGGTTAGCTAAAACACTCAATCGCTTTCGTGAATTTTCTGGAAAAACTCAAGACTTTGATATACCAAAGCTTGTGCAAGATTACCGTACTGACCAGCACTACCCAAAAACGTTACTGTTTAAAGCTGAAGGCACAATTGAAGTAGCGCAAGCAGATGAGGTCCAATGGATTGAATCTTCGGGCAACTATATAAAAGTTTGCCTTGAAAGAACCGCATTTATTGCTAGACAAACATTAACTGGCGCGCAAAGCCAATTAGACCCCGCTATTTTTGTTCGTATTCACCGTTCACATGTGATCAATATTAATGAAGTTATTCAAGTGACTCCCATTAGCAAAGGTGATCATACCTTACAGCTAAGATCGGGAACTGAACTAAGATTATCTCGAGCTTACCAAGAGAACTTCTTTAAAATATTCAACCTTAATTCAATATAAACTCCTGTTAATTACAACTTAATAACGGCTAAAAAATTTCAGAAGAAATGCATGATTATTTGAAGTCATGCCTTCAAGCTAGACTAGACCCTGCCTACTATGTATTAATTATTATGTCCCTTTGAACACTCAATCAACCCGACTCATCCCTGGCATATTTACCTTCATTCACCGCTTATCTAGAGTTGTGCTTTAAATTAAATGATGAGAATTGATCCATGACACCATTAATAATCAACCAAGAACCTAAAGTTCATTTAAAAATTCACAAACAAATTAAGCACTTTCCGATTACATGTGCCTTAATTACAACTTTACTCTGTTCAAAATCAATACCTCAACAGCAAACTTTAAGGTTAGACCTTAGAAATTTATAATAACTAGATCATCTCAAATATTGTTCGTTCATGCCCTTTAAATGAAGCTAATAGCTAAAAATACACTCATTCAAATTGGTATTAGTAACACATTCTTTTATAAGAATAAGTACTTGGGATAGCTCTATGTAACTTAGATTTTTATTCACAATGCAATGAATCAATCGGCTTAGCCGTTGCTGCTCTGTAAGAAATAATCATCACGGTAATGTAAGCTATCACTAAACTAAAGACCGCACTCAACAGAAAAGCACTATAGGGCATATTAATGCGGTAAATAAAATTATCTAACCAATCTCGCATTAAGAAATAAGCTATAGGTAGTGCAATCACATTGGCAATAACCACTAAGCTTGAAAACTGGTTTACCAACATAAAACATAACTGCCCCGTACTAGCGCCTAATATTTTACGTACTGCAATCTCTTTCACTCTGCGCTGTGTATTAAATGCTGCCAAGCCAAATAAACCGATAGCGGTAACTACAATAGCTAAAAAGGTAAAAACATTTAACAGCTCTGTTTGTTGGTTTTCATTCCTATAGCTTGAATCAAATAAGTCTGTAACCCAATCATATTTAAAGGCTAAATCTGGTGCTAAGCCTAGCCATATTTGCTCAACTCCTTTTAAGCTTTGCAAACTTGTGTTCGCTTTAAAACGAATTGACGTCCAACGTAATGATAAGTCTTTTGGCTGCGCCGACAACACGTAGGTCATTGGCGGTACAGTATTTTTGACATTTACATAATGACTGTCTTCGACCACACCAATAATTTGATGATTATGCAAACCGTCTTGGCCACCACCTAAAGTAAGCAGTTGACCAATTGCCTCTTCTGGGCTCCAGCCTAGCGTAGTCGCTAATGTTTGGTTAATAACCAGCTTACCTGTTGATGATTGCCAATCACCCTCATTTTCTTTATAAGCATCATTAATATAGGCCTTTGAAAATATACGACCACTTAATACTTTAATGCCATAGGTTTTGAAGAAATCTAAGCTTATGGGGTTATTACCTACCCAAATTTCATTGGTGATATCATCTAATCGTCTTACCGTATTTGAAGTTCTGGTTGCCTTAGTAGGCACAGTATGTGACATAGTGACTGAGATAACATCTGGATGACGCAGTGTTTGGCTTTTAAAAGCGTTGTAAGTGTCATCGCCTCGAGAAACTACAATAACGCCTTCACGGTCAAAGCCTTGTTCCATATTATTTATGTATTGCATCTGCCAATTCACCACTAAACTAGCAACCAATAAAAAAGCGGCAATAGCAAACTGTAAAATAATAAGAGATTGCCTTAAAAACACGCCTGATTTAGACGTACTCACTAAGCCTTTTAGTACATGGGCCGGTGACAAATTACTCAAATAAAACGCTGGATAACTGCCTGCTAATACTCCGACTAATAAGGTCAAACCAAGTAACTGCATAGATTGTGCAATTGAAATAGTAAAGGTCATATCCGCATTCATTAATTGATTAAATGCCGGTAGACAGAGATAAACTAATACCAATGCAAAAATGCAAGCTATAGCAGATAACATAATGGCTTCAACTAAGTACTGAGTGATCAATTGAACTTTACTCGCACCTAAGGCCTTACGCACACCAACATCCTTTCCTCTACGCATCGCAGCAGCTGTTGAAAGGTTGGTAAAATTAACGCAAGCCAACAGCAATATCATCAAAGAAATAATGCTAAACACAGTAACCATCACATCACTACTGGGTGGTGTTAAGCTTGCTGTCGTGGTGTTATCGAGGTAGATATCCAATAACGGCTGAATAATGACACGATTAGTTTTAAATGAGGATAACCCTTTCGCGCGGCTATCATAATAGTCACTTACCGTTTGCGTTAAGGTATTTAGATTCGCTGGTTGTCTTATTTTGGCATAGGTTCTGGTGGCGTTAAAATTCCATGCATCAATCCACTCTGGTCGAGAAAATTCGCTATAAAAGTTCACCATAGGTAATATCATCGTTAAGGGCATTGTAGTAGGTGTCGTTGGTTTTTTAACCACTCCTGTTACTTGATGATCTTTACCGTTAATGGTTAAACGCTTGCCTATAACGCCCAAGGTGGTTGAAAAGTATTTAATCGCTAAGTCTTGATGCAATAGTAAACTATCGGGTGCATCTAATGCGGTATTCACATCACCTTCAATTAACTGAAAATCAAAAAAATCTAAATAATTAGCATCCGCGTATAGTGCTCGCTCTGAATAAACACCTTGTAAATGTTTCACTGAGACGCTTGAAGGTGAAATGCGGGTAGCATCTTCAACTTCGCTAAAGTTTTGCGTTAGCTCTTTTGCAAGTCTCAATGGTGTTTGCGCTTGTGGTTTATTCTCACCACGAATTAGATTAATTCGATAAATCTGCTTCGCATCAGTGAACGCGGTGTTGTAGCTTTTTTGATGATCGACATAAAGCTGAATTAAGATAAAACTGGCAATGCCAATAATTAAGCCTGTTAGTTGAATAAAGCTGGTTAGCTTATCTCGGCAAAAATTTCTCCAGGCAACAATAAATAATAAGTTAATCACAAGTCACCTCCGCTGTCTGCTCATCAGTACTGTTAGTTACTTTAGAATCTGCACAAATAAGCGTTTTTTCTGTTTTGCTATTAAGTTTTTCTTTAACTAAGTGATCAGTGATTACTTTGCCATCAAGTAGCTCAATAACCCGAGTGCCATATATTACATGCTCTGGGGCATGGGTAACCATAACGATAGTTGCCCCCTCTTGATTAAGCTGCTGCAATAACTCCATCACTTGAGTTGAGTTTTTTGAGTCTAGATTACCTGTAGGCTCATCCGCTAGAATCAAGTCAGGATTGGTCACAATAGCTCGTGCAATAGCAACACGTTGCTGCTGACCACCTGATAGTTTTGCCGGTAAGTGCTTACGGCGGTGACTAATATCAACACGCTTTAATACGGTATCAATCAATCGCTTTCTCTCGGCTTTTGCTACATTGTGATAATAAAGCGGTAACTCAATGTTTTGCTCAACGGTTAATTCATCAATTAAGTTAAAGTTTTGAAAAATGAAACCAATATGCAGCTTTCTTAAACGAGCACGTTGTTGCTCGCTAAATTTATCAACAGGGTTGCCTAAAAAGCTAAATTCCCCTGTATCTATGCTATCTAACATACCTAGTACGTTCAGTAAGGTTGATTTACCACAACCTGATGGCCCAAGAATTGATAAAAATTCACCTTCGTTAATGGTTAGATTCATTTCGTCTATAGCAACGGTTTCTACTTCATCGCCAATAAAAGAGCGGCTTATTTTATTAAATTTTATCATGGTAATTCCTTGTTTTTATTTTTGATAATGTTAATTTCTACGCTATTGAATTAATTATTAACTGATCTATTTATTGAGTTTTTACTGCATTGCTAACTGAGTTATTCAGGGCTAATTTATCTCTGATAGGCTTAATTGTTCAGCGTCAGCAAAGCTGGCATAAGAAGAGGTGATAACACGCTCTCCTGGGATTAATCCCGAGAGTACTTCAATGCTTTGAGGGTTTTTTCTGCCTAAACGAATGGTTCGTTTACTGGCTTGTGTACCATTTTTGTCAACAACAAAGACCCAACTACCTGCGGTGTTTTGCATAAAACCACCATTCGCTATTTGCAGCTTAGATTCGCTAGACGAAAGGTTAAATTTTAATTGTACGCTTTGTCCTAAACGTAATTTCTTGGCAATAGTTTTATCCGAAAGACTAAAATCAACCTTGAAGGTACCGTTGTTGATCCCTGGATAGACTTTAGTAACATCAATTTTGTAACTTTGCTGGTTGAGTTCAAAACTGGCTGTTTGTCCTTTTGCCACACGGCTGACATAAAATTCATCCACTTGTGCTGTGACTTTATATTGCTCAATTAAATCGACTTGACCTAAACGCTGCCCATTACTTTTCGATTCACCGACTTTTGCATCAAGAAAAGTTAATTGCCCGCTGCTCGGAGCTCGAATAATCAATTTGTCTAAGCTGCCACGAGAAATAGCTAAATTAGACTCTAGGGTTTTAATACTTTGAGCTAATTGCTCAAGCTGCTGGCTTTGTAACAATGCCTCTTTTTTTTGGCTTTGCTGTACGATTTCACGGTATTTAAGTTGGAAATCCAACTCATCTTTTACCGCTTCAAAGGCCTGCTGTGAGATGAGGTTTTTCTTCTTCAATACTTGGTTACGGGTAAACTGTTTTTGCAGACGTAATACGGCAAAATCAAGCTCAATAACATCACGCTTTAATGAAAGTTGGTTTTGCTCAAGTGCCAAACGAGTATTACGCATATTGTTAATTTGTTCAGACACTTCAGCTTCACGTGCTAACACATTTAACTGCAAGTTAGTATTGCTCAACTTTAAAATTGCTTGCCCCTGCTCTACTAAGGCCCCTTCTTGTATAAGCACTTCTTCAACACGCCCACCATCAATGGCATCAATAAAAATGGTTTTTTCAGGTTCAACAACACCACGTAGTGGTAGATACTCAGCAAATTCGGCTTGCTTAATAGTACTAATCACTAAGTTGTCAGTGGCAACATTGTAGTTTTTTCCGGAGGTCGTTAAAGTAGCATTGCTTTGAGTAAAAGCAAAAAAGCCTATAAATAAGCACGTGCTAAGAGCGACAAACACGTACTTACCTTGATATTTTTTCTTCGTGGTTTTGACTAGTGGCTTGTCCATAATTATTCCTGCTCGTTGATTTGATAAGCAGTGTTAACCAGAACAGCGATGAAGAAAGGAATAAAGTGGGATTAAAGTGTGATTAATGCTGAAGAAGTTGTGACCATCATGAAGGTCATAACTTTAACCATATTAAAACAAAGAGTTATAGTTTTATTTGAAAGTCACTTGAGTTATAAGGTTTTACTTAAAAGCTACTTGTTTGCATGATATCTGCAACTGAGCGTTTCATTTTAGCGTAAATAGTGCCCTTTTTATTGAGATAAAAATCATTACCCGCAAATGGTTTTTGCCATATTTGGCTACGTTGCTCAATAAATGAATAATAGCCATATTCTTTATTTTCAACATTTGTCTGACAAACTATACCGTCAGGTGTTTTTTTTAGGTTAAGTTTTCTATTGATAATGCTGGGCTGACAGACTAAGTCGATTGAGAGTGGCTCTGCCGATAAGTCAGAGAACCTCATGACTTGTAAACTATCATCCGCAATCAAATAATAACTATCATCAACTGCTGAATATAGACCGCCTTGATAGCCTACTGGCATACGGGATAACTTTTTCTCGCTAATGTTATAAGTCATTAACGTCCAATCTCCATTTTTAATGGTAGAAAACAGCAAATTATTTTCATCTGGCCAACTTACTCCCACAATAGCTATATTATCAAGTGGCAGCTTTTTCACCGACATATCGCTTATGTTTGTTATATAAATTTGATTGTCAGCTAAGACCATAAGCTGACTATCATTAGGGGAAAAAACTAAATCGTATAACTTAACCGGGTTATTGAAATCAGTTAGCTGTTTGGTTGTTTCTGCCATGCTGTGCTTATCATCAATAATGGTACTGAGGTAAACTTCTGCTGAAGTTGAGCGTTTAGACACAAAAGCATATTGATTAGTGTTGTTGGCTAAAGCGGGCAAATAGTCCATCACCGTTGAATTATCTAGTTCAATACTTGCTTGGCCTTTTGGCTGAAAGTGAATATCTTTATTAAGTAAATAAGAAACAAAACTAAAATCCTTGCCATTATTTACCCGTGATAAGTGCTTTACTCTTGAAGTCGTACTTGCAACTACCGCTAACTTATTACCTGCTAAATCACTTTGCCAAAGTTCATACGCGGGGTGTGGTGATGGATGAATAATAGTTTCATTATCATGATGCCAAAGTACCGAACGCATTAAATAGTCTAATTGCGCCGTTTTCTCTAGCGTTGAACTTTCAATCGTTAACGTATAAATACGGGTTGTTGGTGAAAATTCACTATTTATCATCAGCAACTTTTTGCCATCTGGGGAGATATCAAAACTGTAATTACCTAAACCATTGGTAATTGGTTGGTTAACAATATCTTTTTCATTATTTGCTAGGTTTACTCTAAATATTTGATAACCATGACTTGCCGATTGTCTATCGTTAAAATAAAGGTATTGACCATCAGGTGAAAAAACAAAATGTGGGTTCGCTTGGGCGCCACATTCAGTAATGTCTTGCCAAGTATCTTTGTTTTTAATATCTGAAAATTCAGCCCAAAAAATCATACAAACACTATTATGCTTATATAAAAATGCTAGTTTATCTTGTGTTGGCGACCAAACAGGTTTGCTTAATGCGCCTCTTGCATGAGTAATGGACTGCTTTACATTACTAGTAAGGTTTTCAATATTGATGTACGACGGTTTACCTGCAACATCTTTACGATAAGCTAACTGTGTTAAATCAGGTGATACCGCCGGATATTGCTCAACCCCAACTTCACGGCTCAGTGGTTTAACTTGCTTTGTTTGCAATACCTTAGTGCTTTTAAACGAGAATACATAGGTAATTGCAAGAAGCATCATGACAGCTAGTGCTATCAATAAATTACTTTTAGTTACGCTGCTATTTTTAATGGCTGATGCTTTAGTAGGGTCGGTATATTGCTGTTTTTCGTTAATCAGTGTTTCTGGTTTTCCATGACAATTAAACTCATCGGTTTGATCAATAGAAGGTTCTTCTTGAGGTTGATTACTCACCGTATCAGAAGCAACAAAGTCTGCCACCATACGATAACCTTTGCGTGGTACCGTGATAATAAATTGTGGATTTTTAGAATCGTCTGCCAGTGCTTTTCTTACTTTAACTAAAGTACGACTGATAGCATTTTCTGTTACTAAGGTGCCGACCCATACTTGTTCCATCAGTTCGTCTTTGCTGATCACCCGATGGCTATTTTGACAAAGGAATACCAATAAATCATACACCTTAGGGGCCAAATTAATCGTTTCACCTTGACGATAAAGCAGTTGGTTGTGGGTATCGATGCAAATATCAGCAAAGTGTAAATAGCGCAAAGCAGGTCCTTGTTTTTATTCTTATTCGATTAATAACTAAAAATTAACGCAGTTCATGGTACTGCACTTTAATCGAGTTATTAAGAGTTTTAAACCGCACTTTGCTACACAAAGTCAATTAATCTGTCCAAACTCCCTGCAAAGCCTTTAAATGTGGGTTTAGTCACACTTTGGTCACAAAAAAATCCTAGGTTATTCCTAACTAGCCACCTGCTATTCATTCTTTTCATCAACGATTTATCTAGAATTACTACACATCAAACAGCAATACACCCAGACATACACTAAAAATATGGAGCAATAGATGAATAATGTTTTCTTATCAACAATGAAGAAGGCCGTTGGGCACGCAATAATTACCCGTTTTTACTGGAAGATAAAATTACCGAACTTGGTGGTCACTATTCCTCAAAAGCAAAGGATGAGCCACATGTTGTCGTAGATGGTCGTTTGATCACAGGGCAAAATCCTGCCTCAACCATCCCTATGACCAAGCAGCTCATTAGAGCACTATTAACAATAAATAGTAGCCAACTGTTAGATACGCGAAGCTAGTAACGCAGCAACAAAGCACAATTTGATGAATGGTTATATAGTGCCCAACTCACCTTATATTGGGTTTTTCTATATCTGCTAATGGGTAAATAACGTTAAAGAAAGGCTAGTCTTCTACACGAACGGCCCAAACATCATGTTCGTCTGCATGAATGATTTGTAGTAAAATTTGATCGCAAGAGTAAGTATTGTAAGTTAACGGATTCGATTAAAAACGTAAGCCGTTTTATTAAAAAAATGAAGACTAAAAATATAAACGCAACACAGTTTCAGCCACACAGGCTAAACGCTTACTGTTTTCAACTTCAATACTTACTTCATTAACAACTTCGATACTACGCTTCATAGGCACTAAGTTAACTAGTTTAATACTGGCCCTAAC
>OLHM01000245.1_pt1 | contig 21483 bp, 19 predicted proteins | sample 1609611 | NCBI WGS metagenome assembly OLHM01 (sample SAMN05416891, study PRJEB24817) | seawater metagenome | isolation source: Sea water | place: Canada:Atlantic | collected 2013-11 | reverse complement strand
TTGGAGCCTCAATGAGCGCTATTATCAAGACCCCTGAAGAAATAGAGAAAATGCGCGTAGCTGGACGCTTAGCGGCCGATGTACTTGAAATGATCGGTCCTCATGTAGTGCCGGGTGTTACCACCGATGAGCTAAATACACTTTGTCATGATTATATTGTTAATGTGCAACAAGCAATCCCTGCTCCGTTAAATTATCATGGCTTTCCAAAATCAGTTTGTACGTCAGTTAATCATGTTATTTGTCACGGAATTCCAAATGACAAAGCATTAAAAGAAGGCGACAGCGTAAATATTGACGTCACTGTCATTAAAGATGGCTACCACGGCGATACTTCTAAAATGTTCCACGTTGGTACACCAAACATCCAAGCTAAGCGTCTTGCAGAAGTAACACAAGAAAGCTTATACCTTGCTATTAAAATGGTAAAACCAGGTGTGCGCTTAGGTGATATTGGCTCTGCTATTCAAAAATATGCCGAAAGTTTTAATTACTCTATTGTTCGTGAATATTGCGGCCACGGTATTGGCGCAGGATTTCACGAAGAACCACAAGTAATGCACTACGGTAAAGCGGGTACTGGCGAAACTTTAAAAGCGGGCATGTGCTTAACAATTGAGCCAATGGTTAATGCGGGTAAACGCCAATGTAAGCTACTTAAAGATGATTGGACTGTAGTAACTCGCGACCGCAGCTTGTCTGCACAGTGGGAACATACTTTATTAGTGACTGAAAATGGTGTTGAAATTTTAACGCTACGATCAGATGATACTATCGACAGGATCATAGAACACTAATAATAAATAAGAAATTAGGAGCCAGCCCACGTGGCATTACCCAACAAAGTAAAAAAGTTGCTCAGCGATGCTGAGCAACTTAGCGATTATCGCGATTGTTCTAGCTATTTTTATAAATGGTTACATAACGAATTTTCTAAACAACCGGTTGGGAATTTAATTAATGCCCGGGCTGAGTTTATTGACCGCCTACTAATTAAGCTTTTTCATGTTTACGACTTAGCGCGCGAACCTGATTTAGCATTAATAGCAGTAGGCGGATACGGACGTGGGGAGCTACATCCCTACTCCGACATCGATTTTTTATTGCTTGTAACTAAACCGCCAAGCGAAGAAATATGCGAAAAAATAGGCCAGTTTGTCACCATGCTATGGGATCTCAACTTAGAGATTGGTCACAGCGTGCGCACTATAGAACAAGCCATTGATCAAAAACGTGAAGACGTTACTTTTGCCACCAGCTTACTTGAAAGCCGCCTTATTTTTGGTAATCATATTGAGTTTGAAAAACTCAAAACGCATATTCTAGAAACACCCGTATGGCGCTCCGGTGAGTTTTTTACTGCCAAAGTTCAAGAACAAAACTTACGTCACAAAAAGTGCCACGGCACCGCGTATAATCTTGAGCCAAACATTAAAGAAAACCCCGGTGGCCTGCGCGACTTGCAAACCATTATTTGGGTTGCAAAAAAGCACTTTAGAACCGAAACCCTGCAAGAGTTAATAAGTCACGGCTACTTAACCCATGAAGAGTTTCAAGAGCTTTCTGAGTGCCTAGAAAATCTATGGAATATTCGCTTTGCACTGCATCTAGCAGCAGGTCGGGCTGAAAACCGCTTATTGTTTGATCATCAACCCCAAGCCGCCGAAATTTTAGGTTTTGGTAGCGACGGTAAAGCCTCTGTTGAGCGTATGATGAAGCGCTTATTTAGAATAATGAGCCGCGTTCGCGAACTTAACCAAATGCTACTTTCATACTTTGAGCAAAGTATCATGCCCGAAAGTAGTGAAAAAACGGTGATAGTACTCGACAGAAACTTTGAGCAAGTGGGCCATCAAATACGCGTAAAAGATCCATCTGTATTTTTTAGACGTGACCAACTTTTTGTATTGTTTGAGCACATAGCAGACAACCCTGCAATAACGCATATTTACCCAAGCACTATTCGTACAATTCGCCAAGTACGCCGCCGTTTATTAGGGGATTTACAAGATTATGCAGCCTGTCGTGAAGCCTTTTTACGCTTAGTTAAACATCCTAACGGCATGGGCCGCGCATTTACGCTCATGCACAAGCACGGCATGCTTGCCGCCTACTTACCGCAGTGGCGTAATATATTTGGGCAAATGCAGTTTGATTTGTTTCACGCCTACACCGTAGATGAGCACACTCACAAATTAATCAAAAACATTTACGAATATTTTGATAAAACAGGCATTAGCGAGTTTCCTATTTGTAGTGAAATAGTCACTCGAATGGACAAACCAGAGCTACTTTATTTAGCCGGTATATTTCACGACATTGCTAAAGGCCGAGGTGGCGACCACTCAGAACTTGGCGCTGTTGACGCAATAGCATTTGCTAAATTACATGGTTTTTCATCGGTGGATGCAAAGCTCGTTGCATGGCTTGTAAGTAATCATTTACTTATGTCGGTTACCGCACAGCGTAAAGACATTAACGATCCTGCTGTAATAAAAGACTTCGCTACACGCGTTAAAACAGAGCGCCAACTCGACTACTTATATTGTTTAACCGTTGCCGACATACGTGCAACCAACGACAACTTATGGAACGATTGGAAAAACACCCTACTGCGTGAGCTCTACTTACACACGCAACGCGCTTTGCGTCTAGGGCTCGAAAACCCAATGGATCAGCGCGACCAAATTCGCGATAAAAAGCACCAAGCTAAACAACGTCTACTCAACTTAGGCTACCCTGAGAATAAAATTGATTTAATTTGGAGTCGCTTTAAAGCCAACTACTTTACCGCCTTTAGCGAACAACAAATATCGTGGCAAAGTGAGCATTTATTAAGCAGCACCGATTTAAGCCAACCCAGTGTAATTGTATCTAACAAAGCAATGCATGGTGGTACACAAGTATTTGTATACAGCCCTTACTCTGGAGCACTATTTGCAAGATTAGTGAGTGTAATTGGCTCTAAAAAAGCACAAATACAGCACGCGCAAGTACTGACCACAAAAGACGGTTACGTCCTGTTTAGCTTTGTAATACTTGAAGTAAGTGGCGACCCTATTGCAAGTGGTCGAGCGCAATCAATTAAACGTGGGCTTGAGCAAGCACTGAGCGATCCGCGTAAAAAAATTCGCTTTAAAAAGAGCCGCTCGCAACGCTTTAAAGATTTTAATATTAAACCTAAAATTGTGTTGCGCCCACATGCACGCAAAGACCGTAGCTTAATAGAAATTCAAGCCGTCGATATACAAGGTTTACTAACCAAAATAGCCGAAGTTTTCCAAGCGCATTTACTACACATTCACGCTGCCCGCATTACAACGGTAGGTGAACGTGCCGAGGATTTCTTTGTCGTATCTAATAACGAATACCAAGCGCTGACTGATGAAGAGCAAGCAAAAATTCATCAGGCATTACGTAAAAAATTCAACGCCGAAACAGAATAGAGGACACACATGTCAGATTTAAAAACGATGATCGAAAACGCATGGGACAACCGCGATAGCATTAGCCCAAGCACAGTATCTAGCGACGTAAAACAAGCCATTATCGACGCACTTGATTTACTTGATAGCGGCGCAGCACGCGTTGCTGAAAAAATATCAGGTGAATGGGTTGTACACCAGTGGCTTAAAAAAGCAGTATTACTGTCGTTTCGTATTCGCGACAACCAACCAATGAACGACGGCGTAAACCAGTTTTACGACAAAGTACCGCTTAAATTTAGCGACTACACGCCAGAGCAATTTCAGCAAGGCGGTATGCGCGTAGTGCCAAACGCAGTAGCGCGTAAAGGCAGCTTTGTAGGTAAAAACGTAGTACTTATGCCATCGTACGTAAACATTGGCGCATATGTTGACGACGGCACCATGGTTGATACATGGGCAACTGTAGGCTCGTGTGCACAAATTGGTAAGAACGTACATTTATCAGGTGGCGTTGGCATAGGCGGCGTTTTAGAGCCTCTACAAGCTAACCCAACCATCATTGAAGACAACTGCTTTATTGGCGCACGTTCTGAAATTGTTGAAGGCGTAATTGTTGAAGAAGGCGCGGTAATTTCAATGGGCGTTTACATCAGCCAAAGCACCCGTATTTATGACCGCGAAACTGGCGAAATTCACTACGGCCGCGTACCAGCAGGCGCAGTAGTTGTACCAGGCGCACTACCGTCAAAAGATGGCACCCACAGCCTTTACGCTGCAATTATCGTGAAAAAAGTAGATCAACAAACACGTGAAAAAGTAGGCATTAACGCCCTACTACGCTCAATTGATGAGTAACAGTCGGTTGGGTTGAGTGAAACAAAACCCAACGATACTTTGAAGTTAAGTGTTTTAGCTGAACTTTAATTGTATATAGAAAAGCGCTAAGTCCTTTGGGTTTAGGGCTTTTCTTTAAACGATTACTTATCTACGTCAGATTAAAATATAGTCAATTACACCTGCAAATTTTAATCGCTTAATAAACTCTTATAATTGACAATACTCCTAATATAATATGATCTTTCGGCATGTTTTTCTAAACCATCCAAAGCGCCCACTAACCAAGAGGATCTTTCTGAGCCTTTGAAAAAATGCTTAACTTCAAATAAGTAATTTAATTGATCTAAAACACTTTCAACCAGATAACTCCTGAATTCACCATCATTTATCTCAGCAAATAGTGTTACTAGTTTAACTTTATTTATAAATGCATTTTCTAAAAGGAGTACATTAGCTTTTAAACTATTCGCTTTAGCGGATGGCTGTATACTATCGATTGCTGTACGTAATCTAGACTCACTCAAATCACCAAGCTTTAAGTTAGCTGTATATTGCCAATTCAAGCACTGCTCTATTTTATTCTCTTCCTTCTCAATCAACTTTAAAAGTTGGTTACTCTTTTCCTCGTTGAGCAATTGATAAGAAACCGCTTGCTGTGACTCTTGTGACACTCTCGATTTCTTATGTTCTTCTCTAGTTAAGGTCATCTCCTCTCTGTTAAGAGTCATTTCTTCCCTGGTAAGACTAAGCTCCTTAAGCTGCATTCTTAAAGAAAATATTAATAAGAGTACTGTTGAAAAAGATAATATGGGGTTAAGTATCCCTCCAAAGAAGTCCCCCGTAGCTCCCCAATCAGAAATCGTTTTTGCATAGCCTATTCCGAAATAGGTTATGAAGGAAATTATCACTAAAGATGTAATAATTACTAATGTGGATAAACCTATATATATTTTCATTTTGCTATTCATTATCTTTCCTTGGATTGAAAATAGACTTTTTTATTTAGTAAAAAGCTAAATATTAAAATCAGGTCCCACAATAAAGCATAAACGTCTATATAAAAATAAAGTTTAATTAAAACGCATTAATTAGCCATAGGATTTCGTTTCACTCAATCCAACCTACGGAAAAACCTCCCAAAACTAAAAAAGCACTTATAAAAATAAGTGCTTTTGGGTTTGCTCAATTAATACTTTTAATTACAGCGCGTTAAATACGTCGTCTGTTTTAGCTGCGCAAATAAAGTCGTTTTTATGTAGGCCTTTGATTGAATGGCTCCACCATGTAACGGTTACTTTGCCCCACTCGGTTAATAAACCTGGGTGGTGGCCTTCGTCTTCTGCCATGTCGCCTACTTTGTTAGTAAATGCGATAGCTTGTTTAAAGTTTTTAAATTTATAAACACGCTCAAGCTGCATAATGCCGTCACGCACTTCTGGTACCCAGTCTGGGATTTTAGTAATTAATTGTGCTAACTCTTCGTCAGATACTTTTGGCGCATCTACATGACAGGCTTCGCATTTTTGTGCACTTAATGAAGACATTCTAAATCCTTACTTTTAGCTTTTTTAGCATTAATGTTTAACTGGCTAATTTTTCTTTTGGTGGAAATTTTGGGTCGTGCAAACCAAGCTCTTTAGCTCGCTCAACCAAAGTCATAATATCCATTTGCGATATATCAAACAGATCATGAATCGAATTTATGGTGTAGTACTGTGGTTGCATAATATCAATACGGTACGGCGTACGCAGTACATCAAGCACGTTCATTGGGCTAATTTCTGGCGTATTTGAGTATACATACTGAGTCTCCCCTGGGCTTGATAAAATACCGCCGCCGTAAATACGCAGGCCATCTTCGGTATGCATTAAACCAAATTCGACTGTAAACCAGTATATACGCGCAAGGTATACACGGTCCTTTTTCTGCGCTGCGTAACCTAATTGCCCGTACTTATGCGTAAACTCGGCAAAGTCAGGATTAGTTAGCATGGCGCAATGGCCAAATATTTCATGAAAAATATCAGGCTCTTGTAGGTAATCAAATTCTTCGCGGCTACGAATAAATGTAGCTACCGGAAACTGCTTGTTTGCCAGTAATCTAAAAAACTCATCAAAGTCGATAAGTGCAGGTACTGGCGCGACTTGCCAACCGGTAGTGGCTAGTAACACTTCGTTTAGTTCGCTTAACTGCGGAATACGATCGTGCGGCAGGTTAATCTTTTTTAACCCTTGCATGTACTCGTTGCAGGCTTTGCCTTCAATGCATGCAAGTTGACGCGCTACAAGCTCAGACCAAATTTTATTTTCTTCATCACTCCAGTGTATAACACCATTTTCGTCTGGTGTTTTGGATGTGTATTTACTTGCTTTAGCCATAAGTACCTTCTTGGGTGTGAGCCCTAAATCGGTGTCAGTGTGATACTCAAATCTATTGAATATCGAATGACCCCATACTATGCAAAAGTGAAGAAAAGTTTAATAGATAGACTAACATCAGTATTTGGGACGATCACCACTATCGTAAATTTATAATTACACCTATGGCAATCTAAAAATACAGACCTTTAAATAAAGGCCTGTAGCTTGCCTTTATGTGTATACAATTAATTACACCTAACCAATTTCAGTAAAAGCTTGGTCTAAATCACTAATAATGTCGTTAACATCTTCAAGCCCAACCGAGAGTCTGATCAGCCCATCACTTATTCCAGCGGCGGCTCGCTCCTCTGGCGTATAAGGCGAGTGAGTCATAGATGCAGGATGCTGAATCAGTGTTTCAGCGTCGCCGAGGCTTACTGCAAGTGTACAAAGTTTCATACTATCAATAAATTGTGCGCCATCTTGTAGCGTGCCTTTTATTTCAAATGCAATAACACCACCAGCGGCTTTCATTTGATTACCAATAAACTTATAACCTGGGTGCGATTTAAGCCCCGGGTAATATACGGTGCTTACTTGTGGGTGAGCCTCTAGATATTGCGCTATTGTTTGTGCGCTTTGACAATGGCGCTCTATTCTAATAGCGAGCGTTTTTAGGCCTCGATTAATTAGCCATGCATCGTGTGGGCTTATGGTTGCACCAATATCTTTTAGTACGGTCATTTTAATGTGTGTTATGTGCTCAAACGATCCACATACAATACCGGCAACTACATCTCCGTGGCCGTTTAAGTACTTGGTCGCACTGTGCATTATAATGTCGATACCGTATTTTTTAGGCGATTGCAGTAGCGGCGTTAAAAAGGTGTTGTCGACCACACTAATTAAGTTGTGCTCTTTAGCAACTGCGCCAATAAGTGCCAAATCAATAACCGCCATAGTGGGATTAATTGGCGTTTCTACAAATATCATTTTTGAATTAGGTTTGATGGCAGCGCGTAGTTCGTCCTCGTTGGTCATATCAACAAAAGTGACTTCGATTCCCCAGCGCGGCAACATATGCGAGAAAAACGCAAAGGTACAACCATACAAAGCACTTGAGGCAACAAGGTGATCTCCTTGCGATAAAAAGCTCAGTACTGAGGCAGATACAGCCCCCATACCTGTTGCGGTTGCAGCTGCTGCTTCACAACTCTCTAGTTGAGCAACTTTTTGTTCAAGCTCTGTGGTTGTGGGGTTTCCTAAACGCGTATAAATATAGCCAGGTTCGTCGCCTGCAAAACGCGCAGCACCTTGTGCGGCATTTTCAAAATGAAAGGTCGAGGTTTGATACAAAGGAGAAGTAAGTGCTCCGTGCGGGTCGTTTGCTTTTTGTGGTCCGTGAATACACTGGGTGTTTATATGATGCTTGCTCATTGTAGGCTCATTTTTTTGATTATTATGTTTTTGCGATTCAACAATCAAAACGTATGCGCTTACAAACAGCAAGCATGCCGGATGCTCAGATGGCTATTTGTGTAAAAACCGTGTAGCGCACGTTTGTACACAAATATTGCCACCAGGGCGTGTTGACCTTTGCGGATTGAAATTTGTTCAATCCAAGGAAGATTAAATCGCGGCGCGAGGTTTGTAACCTAGTGGGCTCGGTAACTGCTCCTGCGTTACCCTACTGGCTTACATCCATGTAAGAATAAGTAAAAACCGAGCAAAGCTTCCGCGTCCTGCTCACGCCCCTTACCTACATCCATGTAGGCAACAAAGAGTAAATAGCCCCTAGGAAGAACCCTTTGGGCAGCGCCTGTTTGGCATTAATGCTACGTTATCACCTATTTATGGGGAATAACCACACTACATAGGCTCTGCCTTGCCTAAATACCAAACAGACTGCTGTAAATTTAACCTTGAAAGTTCAACAGACCCTAGTGTGTTGGTTCCGCCTTTTTACGGCTCATAATTTTACCTGCGATGCTTTGCACAGTGCCTTTTAGTAAGCTGCGTTTGTTTTCAAGCCGTGGTAATGGGCGACTAAGCTCCATTGCTTTGTAACCAATACGCGCTGTAAAAATACCGGCGCTGACCCCTTGCGCAGCTCGTCCCGAAAGCTTACCTAAAAGCTCAGCACTTAGTGCAGTTGCAGCAAGGTCAGATACAAGCTCTGCACTGCCAACAAACATTACTTGTTTTATCAACATGCGGTATAACTTTATACGGCTCGCGTAGCCAAAACCAATGCCGTAAATTTTACCAATTTGTTCAATTAACTTAGTACCACGCCAAAGCACAGCCATCATATCCACCAGCGCAAGTGGGCTTAGGGCAACTAGCAGTGCAGATTCAGTCGCAAAACGATTTATAAGCTTTTTAGCTTTGGTGTCTTGGGTTATTAATAAACTGTTGGCGTACAGCGTCATTATTTCTTTGTCGCTGTGATGCATCGCTACTTGGTTTTTAAAGGTTTCAAAGTTATCAAGCTCCTGATGTTTATTAAGCTTTTCGAGCCAAGGTAATGCACCGCCTACTTGCTCGCTGTTTAAAAGCCTGTCGGCTTCAACTCGGTGCAGTTGGTTCCGCTTTAAACTGCGCAGCATTCGGTACTCTCGCCACAATAAGCGCCCAATTAGCAGCACGCCACTTACAACCGCAGTTAAATAAACACTGCCTAAAATAATTGACTGCTCGAAAGCAAATAATAACGAGTACGCAAACTCTAAAAGCACCAGTACTATAAAACTAATAGCAAAAACACCTTTAAGCGTTTGCCACTTTGACTTTTTGTACACAGGTTCCAGATCTATTTCTGGCTCTAGTGCTTCATCTTCAAGTTCTTCGTAATCACTTTGTCCGTGCTGAATAATTTTTGCAGGTGCTAAAACGGGTTCGTTTTGCTCAATGCTTTGCGTATCTATACGACGCCCTGCTTGAAATGGTTGGTTTGACTCACTCATGTTAATTTGTCTCCTAGCAGGTACTGCATGACATGATCTAATCGAATATGTTTTAGTTGTTTATCGGGGCTCGGCATTGGAGAGAACGATAAAAACTCAAATCCCTGTGCTGGCCACTCATTTTTATTAAGCATCCGCGAGGGTGGTTGCGGCGGTAGATACGTAAGCCAATCAGGCTCGTTTAGCGGTTTACCGTAAATGCAGTCAAGCGTTTGGCCTTTGTCGGTAATTTGGCGCGGTTGCGTTGCTGTAATTGACGACATGGCCATGGTTTCTATTTTTACACCATCAAACTTTAAATGATTACTTTGCTCATGCACGAGCGAATCAAGTAGCAGTGCTAAATCTTTATGGTGCTTAGCACTTATGTGATCTGATTTATTAGCTGCAAATAATATTTTGTCTATGTTGGGCTTAAATAAACGTTTAAAAAAGCCCGACTCGCCATAGTTAAAATGTGCGAGTAATTGGTTTATTACACTGCTTTGCTCTTGGAGTGTTTCGTGCCCTTCGTTTAATGCACTAAGTACATCTACAAGTACAATTTGGCGATCAAAGTGCCTAAAATGCTCATTATAAAATGGTTTTACAACTTCTTTTATATAGGCGTTAAAACGCTTAATTAAATGCGCTAAATTAGAACCCGCAACGACATCGTCACTGTTTATTTCACCCGATACCGGAAAAAACAATAACAATGGCGCGCCTTGTAGGTCGCCAGGCATTAGCATGCGCCCAGGTTGTAACATGGCAAGTTTGGTGTCTTTTTTAAGCCCGACTAACATGCTTTGATAAAGCTGAGCAATATGGGCAAGTGCGTTTTCATCAACGGGGGCGTTTAAGTCAAGTTGATCAACGGCCACTAAAAAGTCACTTGATGTGTTTACGCGCGAAGGCTGAGTTAATAACGGATATTGCTGCTCGCACCATTGAGAATAGCTTTGCTCAAGCATAGGTAAATCAAGGAGCCATTCACCCGGGTAGTCAATAATATCTAAATAAAGCGTTGATTGCGGCGAAAAGTGCCCACGCAGCCCTGCATTACTTTGATACTTTATTGCCAAGCGCAGCGTATTAATACGCTCGGTAGATGCAGGCCATGTAGGCATCCCATCGCTGGGTAATAAAGTATTGAGTGCTCGAGGGTAATTAAACGTAGGGACTTTTAACGCCTCTTGCGGCACAACTTTAGTGGCCACATGGCGGTGCTCGCGCATTACATCAAAAAAAGGTAAGTTTTTATCGTCTGCTTGGGTTGTTAAGTGTTTAACAAGCGCGGTAATAAAGGCAGTTTTACCACTACCACTTAGGCCAGTTACGGCAAGCTTTACGTGTTGGTCTAAACTGCGATGAAGGGCTTTTTGTGCTTTGCCTTTAATGCTTTTAAAGGTCTTTTTTGCAAATGATTGGCTCATAAAGTGTCTTGCACCTAATTTGCCGTAATTTATCACGCTGCAAATAAGGTGCTATTAAATCCTTTAAAGTTTGTTAATTTCACGGCTCACCGTAAACTCGCTTGAAGTTACATGGCGCTCCATATCTTGAAGGCGAGTATCTACACGCGTTAAACGCTCTTTTAAATCTTGCAATGCGCGGCGCGGCGGCTCGCCTTTTTGCCATACTTTAAATTTTACTTCTAGCGGATCATCAGTTTTAGTTGAGCTTTTTGTTTGCGCTGTTGCGGGCTCTTTTTTATCTAAAATGAACCAGGCTGCAATATACGCTACCACAAATAATGGGCCACCCGTTAGCAGTACCGCACTAACAAATATAATGCGAACTAACCATAACTCCATATTAAAGTAGTCACTTAATCCCGCACACACACCGGCTATTTTACCGCGTTGTGGGTCTCTTAATAATTCGCGTTTGGCACTCATACTTTGCGTCTCCATTGTGGTGACTCTTGATCAAGCAATGCTTCAAGTGTTTCTAATCGATCAGCCATTTTTTCAGCTTTGTGTGCAAGCTCAAGTAATTGGCGATGTTCGTGCTCACTTAAACCTTGGCTTACTTGTTTCTTGCTACGGTAGTGCAAAATTAGCCACAGCGGAGCAACAAAAATCATAAACAAGATAAATGGTGCAACTAATATCTCTGGATCAAACATAATCCTCTCCTGACAATCCGTTTTGATGTTTTTAAGCTGGGGCACAAGGGCCCCATATATTTTTATATGTAATTATTTATCAGCTAACTTCTTTTTAAGTTCGGCTAGCTCATCATCTATCTTTTCATTTTTTTGTAGATTAGCAATTTCATCCGCTAACGTCTTTTTACCTAAATCGTACGACTCAATTTGAGATTCTAGTCCATCAATTTTGGTTTCGTAACGTTCAAAGCGGTTAAGTGCTTCTTCTACTTTTGAGCTATCAAGTGTCTTTTTCACTTCAAGGCGCGACTCAGCCGAACGTTGGCGAAGTATAATCGCTTTTTGACGAGATTTAGCATCTGCTAGCTTTTCTTGTAGCGTCGTGACTTCTTGTTGTAGTTTCTCAATATGAGACTCTACATGTTCAAGTTCACTCGCTACTGAAGCAACGGCATCTGCCGACTTTTGCTTTTCAAGTAGGGCTGAACGCGCTAAATCGTCGCGGTCTTTACTTAAAGCCAGTTCGGCTTTATCTTGCCAATCACTTACCTGTGCTTTAAGTGTATCTAAGCGGCGTACAATTTCTTTTTTCTCAGCCAATGTTTTAGCTGATGTAGAACGTACTTCAACAAGCGTATCTTCCATTTCTTGAATAATCAGACGAACCATTTTTTCTGGGTCTTCTGCTTTATCTAAAATGGCGTTGATATTAGAATTAACAATATCTGCAAAACGTGAAAAAATTCCCATAACATTTACCTCTGTAATTAAAACTTAGTTAGTCTGCTATAACTAGTATCAATATGCTTGCCAACTTTTTAAAAGTTAAAATACACTTTATTTTCATTACGTTAAACTAAATATACAAATTTCTTTAGTTATCCCTAATTATGAAATACACTAACTGTTAGTAAAAATGACCAAGAGTTAGGAAATATGAGCCAATATCGCCAACAGGATAATTTACTCGGCCAATCAGATAGCTTTCTGTCTGTATTAGATCAGGTATCGCAACTGGCTAATTTAGATAAACCGGTACTTATTATTGGTGAACGCGGCACAGGTAAAGAGCTAATAGCAGCACGCTTACACTTTTTATCAAAACGCTGGGATCAAAACTACGTAAAGCTTAACTGTGCAGCGCTTAACGAAAACCTACTCGAAAGTGAATTATTTGGCCACGAAAGCGGTGCTTTTACGGGGGCAAGTAAACGTCACGAAGGTCGTTTTGAACGCGCTAACAGCGGCACACTGTTTTTAGATGAATTAGCTAATACCTCAGCTATGGTACAAGAAAAACTGCTGCGCGTTATAGAATACGGTGAGTTTGAACGTGTTGGCGGCAAACAAACTGTAAAAGTAGATACCCGCTTAGTGTGTGCGACAAACGAAGATCTTCCTTATTTGGCCGAGCAAGGTGAATTTAGAAGTGATTTACTCGATCGCCTTGCCTTTGATGTAATTACCCTACCACCACTGCGCGAACGCCAAGACGATATTATGCTTCTTGCTGAGCAGTTTGCGATGAATATGGCGCGCGATTTAGAGTGGGAACTGTTTAGCGGTTTTACCCGAAGCGCAACAGAAGCACTGCTTAGTTATGATTGGCCTGGTAATATTCGTGAACTTAAAAATGTGGTTGAACGCAGTTTGTATCGCCACGGTAGTGAACATATTCCCGTTCACCAGATTATTTTAGACCCATTCGATAGCCCATTTAGACCAAAAGCGCGTATTAAAGCACCTATAGCGGCTCAAAATGTTAATGCAGAGCCTATTGTTGTTGCGCCGCCGATTACTCAAACAAGCAATGATTCAGCCGTTGATATTCAATTTCCGTGCAGCTTAAAAGAGCGTTCAAACGACTTTGAAATAAACATGATTAATAAAGCACTCGAACATAGCCAATTTAATCAAAAGAAAACTGCAGAAGTACTTGGTTTAACGTATCATCAATTACGTGGTTATCTTAAAAAATACAACTTGTTGGATCAACAATAGTCAGAGGTTATGCGGGTGCATAAATTATTACTTGTTTTGCTTACCACCACTTTAGTTGGTTGCCTTGATAGCAAAGAAGAAATCATAGAAGAAAAAAACCAAGGCTTAGTTTATTGCGCTGAAGCTAACCCTGTGTCGTTTAATCCGCAAGTCACGACCACCGGTTCAACTATTGATATAATTGCTAACCAATTATACGACCGCTTAATTAGCATTGATCCTGTTACGGCAGAGTTTCAAAGTGAGCTGGCGACCGATTGGAAAATTAGCAAAGATGGTAAATCGGTTACCTTTACCCTGCGTAAAGATGTAAAGTTTCATACAACTTCTTATTTTACCCCATCGCGGGACTTTAACGCCGACGACGTTATATTCACCTTTAGCCGATTATTCGATGTATATAATCCATATCACTTTGTGGGCGATGCCGATTACCCGTATTTTCAAAGTGTAGGAATTGATCAACTTATTCGCAAAATTGTGCGCGTGTCTGACTACCAAGTCCGTTTTGAATTGTTTAATCCTGAAAGTAGTTTTTTAGCTAATTTGGCTACCGACTTTGCCGTGGTGCTTTCAGAAGAATACGCCATGAAACTTAAGAAAAATAATCAAAAGAACTTATTTGATCAGTACCCTATTGGCACCGGCCCGTATATTTATAAAGAATACCGCCGAGATCATCTTGTGCGCTTTTACCGTAACCCACTTTATTGGAAGCATGACGTTGCACTTGAGCAATTGGTTTACGATATAACCCCTAACGGCACTACGCGCATAGCAAAAATGCTGACTAAAGAGTGCGATGTAACGGCTCATCCGAGTAGTGCACAATTGAGCATTTTAGCGCAACGTGATGATATAAACGTCGAAAAAGAAACAAACTTAAACATAGGTTATTGGGCATTTAATACAGAGCGTGCTCCGTTTGACGACTTACGCGTACGCCAAGCGCTTGCGCACGCAATCGATGTAGATAAAATAATGCAGGCGGTTTATTACGGGAACGGTACTCGCGCACAATCTATTTTGCCGCCAACCTCTTGGGCATTTGAGCCACAAGAAGATATACCTACGTTTGATCCAGAACTTGCTAAAAAGTTACTTATTGAAGCAGGGTTGCCTAATGGCTTTGATATGACGATATGGGCTATGCCTGTGAGTCGTATTTATAACCCCAACGCACGTAAAATGGCTGAGCTTATGCAAAGTGATTTACGCAAAGTAGGCGTTAACGTCAGTATTGTAGAATATGAGTGGAATACGTTTATTCAACGTATTGGCGAGCATAGGCACGACAGTGTATTACTTGGTTGGGCCGCAGATACACCCGACCCTGATAACTTTTTTAGCCCGCTGCTGAGTTGCACCGCTACTTTTAGTGGCAAAAACCCTGCAAACTGGTGTAATCCCCAATTTGATTTATTGCTTACTAAAGCACTAGACACCACTGATTTAAACAAACGTAAAAAATACTACGAAGATGCACAAAGCTTAATTATTAAAGAGTTGCCGTTATTACCTATTGCTCATGGCTTGCGCTTTCAAGCAAGTAGCGCTGATGTGGAAGGCATAACACTTGGCCCGTTTGGTGCTATTTCGCTTGCTAATGCGAGGAAGAAATAATGATCTTAGATTATATTTTACGTCGCCTTGGTTTGTTCTTTTTTATGATACTAATGCTCAGCGTATTTACGTTTTCACTGGCGTATTTATTTCCCGGTGATCCGCTAAGTAATTTAAGTGGCATACCAAGTGGTAACTTTGCACAGCATAGTGAGCTTGAGGATAAATATTTATACAACAGCAATTACTTTATGCAATACATTGCCTTTTTAGGGAGAATATTTCAAGGCGATTGGGGGCTTTCATTTGCCTCTGGTAACAGCGTGTTTAGCCATATTATTGACTTACTACCGGCTACTTTAGAGCTAAGCGTATATGCATTAATTGTATCGGTTGTTATTGGTGTACCTACTGGCATTTTAGGCTCCGGCTATCATAAACGCTGGCCCGACAAACTTATAAACTCTGTCACTATGGTAGGTTATTCAATGCCTGTGTTTTGGCTAGCATTGTTGTTAATAATGGTTTTTTCATTAAAGCTTGGCTGGTTTCCTATGTCGGGCAGAATGGGCCTCCTTTACGAAATACCCGCCAGTACAGGGTTTATATTAATTGATATTGCTCTCGCTGGATTTCCATATAAAGGAATGGCCTTTGTTGATGCGCTGCGCCATTTAACACTCCCTACTATTGTACTGGCCATGTATCCAACCACGGTATTAGTGCGCTTTACTCGCGAGTCTATGCTTAAGGTAATGGATCAAAACTTTATTAAAACAGCTAGGGCAAAAGGCCTTAACCGCCGTCAACTTATCATGCACCATGCACTGCGTAATGCACTACTACCGGTAATTAAGCAAATTGGTTTGCAATTTAGCACCTTGATAACACTTGCGATGATTACTGAAGTTATTTTTTCTTGGCCGGGTATTGGCCGATGGTTAATCGATAGTATTTATCAGCGTGACTTTCCAGCTATTCAAGGTGGATTAATGGCGGTGTCTTTATTTGTTATTTTAGCCTCTATTACAGCTGAGCTTACTTACACTTTATTCGATCCACTCTCGCGGAATCAGGCCCATGGCAAAGTTTAATTTATTTTCTGAAGAGTCGAATAAATCGCCACTTGCGCGATTTTGGCGCAAATTTAAAAACAATCACCCAGCTTTGGTTGGTTTATGGATATTTATGGCGTTTGCATTATTGGCCGCCACAGCTCCTTTTTTAGCGCCCTATGGCGTAAACCAACAGCATAGTGATGCACTACTCATACCGCCCTCATGGCGAGAAATGGGCGATGTACGCTTTATTTTAGGCACCGATGATTTAGGCCGTGATGTACTCTCGCGCTTAATGAATGGTGCAACATATACGTTTGGACTTTCTGTTGTAGCTGCCCTAATCACGACCCTGTTTGGTGTATTAGTGGGGACTTTTGCAGGGATTAGTAAAGGACTGCGTTCAAGCTTTTTAAATCATTTGCTTGATATAACACTTTCTATTCCTTCTTTGTTATTGGCCATAATAATAATCGCCATACTCGGTCCTGGTTTAATGAATACCGTATGGGCAATTATTTTAGCGTTACTACCGCAGTTTATTCACTCGGTGCGCAACCTAATTGTTGATGAATTAAGTAAAGATTACATTACTGCGTTTAGACTCGATGGCGCATCTAATTGGCATATAATATCGCGCGGTATTTTCCCTAATATTTATGAGCATATTGTGGTTATATTCACGATGGCGCTTTCTACCGCGATATTAGATATTTCAGCACTGGGATTTTTAAAATTAGGGGCTCAACCACCAACGACCGAATGGGGCGCAATATTAGCCGAAAATCTGGGCCTTATTTATTTAGCGCCGTGGACTGTAGCACTACCTGGTGTGCTGTTATTTTTAGCCGTGTTATCTACTAATTTAGTAGGCGATGGCCTGCGACAAGTGCTAAAAGCACGTAAGGCTGATTAAATGCAATTACTCGATGTTCGTAACTTAACAATTGAACTACGTACCTCTGAAACTGTAATTAGAGCCGTAGACAGAGTGAGCTTTAGCTTAAAAGAAGGCGAAGTACATGCGCTTGTAGGCGAGTCTGGCTCTGGTAAAAGCCTAATAGCAAAAGCGATTATTGGTGTATTGAACGAACGCTGGGACATTACTGCCGACCGTATTCATTGGCGCGGCGTAGACTTAATGCGTTTAAGCCCAGAGAAACGCCGTAAAATAGTAAGCCAAGATATAGCGATGATCTATCAAGATCCAAGTCGCTGCCTTGACCCAACCGCTAAAATATTTGACCAAATTGCCGAAACACTCCCTGAGGTCGCAACTAAAGGTTTCTTTTTAAAGCGCAACCGCGAGAGAAAAGACAGAGTAAAAGCGCTTATTCATAAAGTGGGCATTAAAAACCACGAAGCAGTACTGAGTAGTTACCCTCATGAGCTCTCAGAAGGCGTATGTCAAAAAGTAATGATTGCAATGGCCATTGCCCGAACTCCAAAGCTATTAATCGCTGATGAGCCAACTACAGCGCTTGAGAGCACAACTCGCGCACAGGTATTTAGGTTACTAAAAAGCTTAAACCAACTTAAAAATATGTCTATTTTGATGATCTCTCATGAACTGGAAGAGATTGCACATTGGTCGCATGGCATTCATGTTTTATATTGCGGGCAAATGGTTGAAGCAGGCCCAACCCATGAAATATTTAAACAGCCTCGCCATCCATACACGCAAGCATTACTAAAAAGCTTGCCAGACTACGAGCAAGGCTTAGCACATAAAGAACCTTTTTATGCGCTTAAAGGGACTATCCCTACTTTGCAACATTTGCCTATTGGCTGTCGCCTTGGGCCGCGTTGCCCACAAGCGCAAAAAGCCTGTGTGGTTACACCAGCCCTGACTAAACATCATGGGCATAGTTATGCGTGTCACTTCCCGTTAATTAAGGACATGAAGTAATGCAGCCACTGTTAAAAGTACAAGCGCTTTGTAAAACCTTTAATGTACGAGCTGGGCTTTTTTCACGTAAAAAGTTTGAAGTCCTTAAAAACATTTCATTTTGCGTAGGTAAAGGTGAAAGCATTGCCATAATTGGCGAAACAGGCGCAGGTAAAAGTACGTTGGCAAAACTACTTTCAGGAGCTGATAGCGCTGATAGCGGGCAAATTTTGCTCGAGAATAATATTATCGAAGATAATGGCGTACGCGATAATCAATGTCGCCATATTCGTATGATTTTTCAAGATTCAGCTGCATCGCTCAACCCAGGGTTAACTATTGGCGAAATGCTTGATGATTGCTTGCAATATAATACTGAGCTTGATGCTAGTGAACGCACTGAAAAGATTGATGCAACGCTTTCTAAGGTGGGTTTGTTAATCGATCATAAACACTACTACCCGCATATGTTTAGCGTGGGGCAGTTACAGCGTGTAGCGTTTTCTCGTGCATTAATTTTAGATCCTAAGGTGATTGTACTTGATGAAGCTGTTTCGTCTTTAGATCCCTCTATACGGGCGCAAATAGTAAACTTGTTACTTAAGCTGCAGCGCGATACAGGCCTTACGTATGTGATGATCACTCATCATTTAAGTTTAGTACGTCACATTAGTGATTTTGTAGTTGTACTTGATAAAGGCGAAGTGGTTGAATACGGTCCTACTGAAGATGTTTTTCAAAACCCTCAATCAAAAGTTACGCAGCGTTTATTAAGCTGCTAAAGCAGATTATAAATACCTAACTTTTTTGTAAGGTAACCGTATTTAACTAGGTCTTCTTGTTAATTGTATTTAATTAACAAGAGATCTCATGCTTAAACAAAAGTTACTACTTAGCCTTTCCCCATTACTCCTTCTATCAGCCTCAGCTATTGCTGATACACCAAAAAAGATTAAAAACTGGGTTGGTGGCGTTGATCATTTAGGTTTAACCGTATCAAACTTAGATGCATCCAAAGCATTTTTTACTGATGTACTTGGCTTTAAAACGCTAGGAAATGACCCAGCCTATCCTGCTTATTTTTTATCAAACAATAAAATAACCATTACATTATGGCGCGTGAAAAACGATGCAAAACGTGTGGAGTTTAATAGAGCAGAAAATGTGGGCTTACATCATTTAGCACTCAGTGTTGAAAGTATCAAAAATTTAAGCGAGCTACATGAACACTTAAAAATGCAAAATAATATTATTATAGAGTTTGCACCCGAAAACTTAGGTAGCGGCCCAACCCAACATATGATGATAAGAGAGCCTAGCGGTAATCGAATTGAGTTTATTGCCAGAGGTAATTAAAAGACAATAAAAAAGGCGCTTTAAAAGCGCCTTTCTTTATGAGCTAAAATTAATTACTCAACAGTTTGTGTAGCCGTTGGTAAGTTAAGCTCAGCATTGGCTTTAAGCGCTTCAATAAATACCATGTAGTTTTTATTTGCTTGCGCCATAGTAATGCTTTGTTTTGCTTGAGGGTCAATATTAGCTGCAACTTGTGCATCTGTTACCGACTTAAGCGCAACAATTGCTGCATCACCATTATTTAAATTAACGAGATCGACTACCGCAGAATCCGCTGGGTGAGCCATTTTAAAAGCTTGAGTCACAATAGCAGGTGAAACAGTGTAGCTTTGACGTGTTAACTGCGCTTCTTGGCGAAGTGTTAAGCTTTGCTCGTTAGCAACATCGTTTAAGCTCTTACCTGCTTGTACTTCTGCAAATAAGCTACGTGCCTTTTCTTTAGCAAGCTCAGATGATTTTTCATTAACTAAACGCGCTTTAATTTCCTCGTTTACTTCATCTAACGGCTTAGTAGCAGCAGCTTTATGCTCGTTAATACGAACAATGATTGCATGCTCATCGCCAAGCTCAATAACTTCAGAATTTACTTTATCTTCAAGTAAATCAACTGATGTTAATGCTGTGACAACTGCAGGGCTGTTTAACGGCTCTGGTAGAGCATTAAGTGCTAAAAGAGGTGTAGATTTAACTTCAACTTCAGCAACTTCTGCAGCATCATCTAAGCGGTCTGAAATTTCAAATGCAAGTGCACCCATTTCAGTTTGCTTTTCGTAAAATGCATCTATTTTTTCAGCTTGTTCTAATTCAGCACGTAAGTCAGCTTTAACATCGTCATACGCTTTAACTTGTTGTGGTTGAATATCAGTAAGCTTAATTATGTGATAACCAAACTCAGAAGTAACAACGTCAGAAATATCACCTTTATTTTCAAGCGCGAAAGCCGCGTCTTCAAATGCAGGGTCCATTACGTCACGCTCAATCCACTCAAGATCGCCGCCCATTTCACCACTAACGATATCGTCAGACGATGACTCAGCAAGCTCTGCAAAATCTGCACCTTGCTCAAGTTGAGCGTGTAGCGCGTTAGCTTTTTCTTTAGCTGCATCATCGTCTTCACTGTTATCAATTAAGATATGCGATACGCGACGCTTTTCTGGCTCAACATATTGTGCTTTGTTTTGCTCATAATACGCTTTAACGTCATCCTCGGTTACCGATTCAACATTGATATCTGCAGCTTTAAGCTCAATGTAACTTACTGAGATAAGCTCTGGAGATAAAAATTGGGATGCGTTTAGGTCGTAGTAATCAGATACTTCTTGATCTGATACTTCAACATTCGCCGCAAGTGCCTCTTTGTTTACAACTACGTATTCAATACTACGAGTTTGCTGCTGAAGAGCAATTGCGCTTTTCAGCTCGCTCTCTAGAGCAAAGTCTGTACCTGCAACAGCAGATACTACCTGGCTGCGTGTCATATCTTTACGTAAATATTCACGAAAAGCATCTGGTTGAAAATTCATTTGACGAATTACTTGTAGGTAACGGTCGTTATTAAATTTTTCACCAATTTGAAAGTATGGTAATTCTAAAATTGTTTTACGTACACTTTCGTCGCTTACGCGAAGGCCTAAATCAGCCGCTAGCTGTGATTGCAATTCTTGTTGTACTAAGCGGTCAACTACACCTTGACGAATTTGTGCCATGTAATTTGGATCAGCTGCAATTTGTGTAAAGTATTCACCAAATTGTTGCTCTAAACGGCTACGTTCATTTTGGTAAGCACGGTTAAAATCGGTTTGACTAATTTTAATTCCATTTACTTCAGCAACGGGTTGTTCTGTGGTTTGACCTAAGTAACTACCGATCCCTGCTAAGGCAAAAGATAAAATCACCGCGCCTAAAATTATTTTGGCTACAGGTCCTTGCGAAC
>OLHM01000234.1_pt1 | contig 22200 bp, 19 predicted proteins | sample 1609611 | NCBI WGS metagenome assembly OLHM01 (sample SAMN05416891, study PRJEB24817) | seawater metagenome | isolation source: Sea water | place: Canada:Atlantic | collected 2013-11 | reverse complement strand
CGGGTAACTCTCACTTTTTCAAGTTGATGTGTCAGATCTTGTCTGAACTAATACACTTTAGTCAATTAACTGAGCAAGTACTTTTAGCTGTATTTATCTAATCAACAACGACTTGGTTTCTTCCGTTTTCTTTTGCTTTATAAAGTAATTTATCTGCATGCTTAATAAGAACATCTAGTGTGCTTTTTAAGGGGCTACTTACAGAGGCTCCCACACTAAAAGTGATTTTTGTATCACTAGGAAGGTCTTTTATGTTACTACAATGCTCGGTAAACCTAGTGGCGAGCTGGTCAAAGATATCTCGAATAGCTAGTTCGTCAACCGAATTTAGTGCAAACAACCATTCTTCGCCGCCGTAGCGGCCAAACTGATGATCACCACTTAGTGTTTCTTTTGCAGCCTTTGCAAAGGAAATAAGAACTAAATCTCCAACATCGTGACCAAATTGGTCGTTAACTTTTTTAAAGTAGTCTAAGTCAACAATTGCTATCGTCATTTTACCTTCATCAAGCTTTGCTTCTGCGGCGCGCATTATTCCTCTGCGATTAGGGCTATTTGTTAGATAATCTGTTAATGAAATATCGTGATATTTTTGACGTTGTCGAGCTTGCCGATAAAATAAAAATAATGAAGCAATCACTAAAATAAACGCTATAGCAGCGCTAAGTCGCCAAATTATTTTTTGTTGGTACTCTTCTTTAGCTTGTAGTTCACTAATGTCTTTTGCGTACTCTAGTTGCTGTATTTTTTCTTCTTTTTCTTTTACTTCAAACTGTACCTGTAGTGTTTTTATATTACTTTCACTGGTAGCTTCGTAGTGTTTTTTTGTATAAAGGAGCTTTTGTTCAATTGCTTCAAAAGCCTCGTTAGTATAGTTGAGGCGTCGCTTTAGCTCATAGCGTTTACTTAAAAAATCGGCTTTATAAATACTGCGGCTGAACTTATCTAATTTTAAAAATACCTCATCGTTTGCTTCATTTGCTTGATCAAGTAAATCTAGTTTTATATATATGTCAGCTAACAAAATGAGCGATGCGAGCTGCATGTCGTGAACACCTGCAGAACGAGCAAGCTCAATGTTTTCTTTAGTTAAAGTTAAAGCTTTATCGTAATTTTCTTGTAAGTACTCAATGCTAGCAATTGAGTATTGGGCAAAGGTTAAGCCTTTTTGCATATTAGCTTTTTTAAAATAGAGCAATGCTTTGTCTAGGTATATTAAGGCATCTTTAGGTTTTTTTATCTCGAGCAATATATTGCCTAAACTCCAATATGCTTTTGCAGTAAAAAGCCCGTCTTGTGTTTGCTCATATGCCGCAACCGCTTTTTTTGCATAATATATGGCTTTGTCTTTTTCGTTTAGATAATTATATGCATCGGCTATTTTTCTAAAAAAGTATCCCTGAGATGCTGAGTCGTCATCTTTTAATGCTAACTCTAGCCCCTCTAGTGCAACATTTAGGGTCTTTTTCAATGCGTCTGTATCTGTGTAATAGTAAGCAAGTGCTCGTAAAATAATAATTTTTTCTTTAGATGAATGCTGTTGCAAGCTCTCTTCTAATTTTGTGGCTAGCGTGTGTGCTGGAGCTGGGTTTGCATCCCTCGCTAGAGACTTGAGTTGTGATTCGAGAAATAATAAATACACACTTTTTTGGTTTGGTAACTCTTTGTTCTTTAAGTAATAGGATAAGTGAGTGTTTAACGCTGCGTATTTTTCTTGTCTAAAAAGTAACTCCGCATACAAAGCGGCCGCTTCTAAATGAAGCTTTTCCCAATTTTGATCTTTGCTTATTTTAAACGCTTGAGTGAGTTTGTCTTCATTTTGAAGATAGTCTAATTCATTTAGTTTTATATTATTGATGAGAGTTTGAGTCGTGTCAAAGTCTAGCGCATGTGAAGTTGCATTTAATGAAACGCCGTTAGCAGAGGCAAGTTTACTAAAAAGTAAAAATAAAAGGAGAACAATATACTTTGCCCATAAAGTATTACCTAAAATCTTCATTTGTGTATTGTTAGCCATGTTAATCCTTTGCTGATTTATTTTTATTATTGAAATACTTATTCACAGTGCTTAATAAACTTGGGTTTGAACAGTTTTTTATACTCATCATTGAAGAAAAAGACCACAAACAATATCAATTAAATTTAATAAAAACCAACACATTGAATAATATAGCTGTTATAGCAAAGTGTTTTATTAAAAATCAGCGGCTACTTCAAACTCTAATCGTTTAAGCGTAATAGGGTGAGTAAATGCTAAGTATTCTGCATGTAAATGTAATCTATCGGCCTTTTGCCCGTAATGTGTGTCGCCTATAATTGGCATGTTTAAACCTAAGCTGTGCGCACAATGCACTCTTAATTGATGAGTTCGCCCTGTTTTAGGGTATAACTGTAATCGGGTAATATTGTTGTTACGCTCTAAAACCTGCCAGGTAGTAAGTGATGGCTTACCGTGTGTGTAACACACCATTTGGCGCGGTTTATCATCAAAGTCGAGCACTAAGGGCAAATCAATTACTCCGCTATCCTCAGCTACGTTACCATTAACTAATGCGACATAACGTTTATCTATGGTGCGTTCAATAAACTGCTTTTGCAGTGCTTTGTGCACGCGTTTATTAAGTGCAATCATCAATAACCCAGAAGTCGACATATCTAATCTGTGTACAATTAGTGGCCCTGATGCCTCTGGAAACTGCGTTTTGATTCGCATATAAACTGAGTCATCAATATTAACGCCAGGTACCGATAAAAACTCAGCGGGCTTATTTACCACAAGTAAGTCGTCATCTTTATAAACAATACTTAAATCTTTACCCTGAGCTGGGTTGATAAGTAGCGGGTTATCTTCAACATCTAAACCCTTTAGCATATGCCCAAGTATCGGTTGGCATTTACTGTAACAAGAAGGGTAGTAATTCTTATGCTGCCTAATTGCTGATTTAGGTGCTGCTCCCCACCAAAACTCAGCCATAGCAAGTGGCTTTAAGTCATGTTTATAGGCGTATTGTAATAACTTAGGCGCTGCACAATCGCCAGCACCCGAAGGAGGAGTGTGCTCAGGTAATGCTGCGAATATGGCATTTAAGTCTGTAGTTTCACCATTTGCATTTAAAAACTGGTACTGAGCAAATAGCTTTTTTTGTAAGCTTTTAGAAAGCGTTTTACGGCGCTTTTTTAAATGAGCAATTTCATCAGAAATATTGATGTGTGTTTGCTGCAGTGACTCGATTATATTTTGCCAATAGGCTTTAAGTGCCAGCAGTTGCTTTTTTTCTACGATGCTTTGCCCTGCAAGCTTATTTTTTAACTGCTCAAAATCACTTTCGCTAAGCTCTAATTCACCTTCGGTACGTTGTGTTTTTCGTTGTTGGCGACCGGCTTGCATTACTGCCTGTTGAGCTAATAGCGCTTGCTGGTAGCTCTTTGTTGCATCATCAAGTTTGCTATTAACTTCAAGCAGTTGTTCACTATTTTCTAATTGCTCAATTTGAGCATTAATATCGTTAATTATTTTACTTTGAGCCAAATAGGTATCGTCTTGAAGTTGCATGCTAGAAACAGGCGGCACAAAGCCAATATTGGCTTTATCACCTTCAATTTGTCCCGAATAAGCACTTAAAAAGCCTAATTGTTGCTTAGCATTTTGCACCACTAAAACCCCAAACATTTTACCTGCATTTTCTGCTTTTAAATGCGTTAACGTTTCAAGTTGTTGCTGTAATTGTTTAGTGGCTGCTACAGCTAATGGTTGCGGCTCGTAATAGAAAGGGAAAGTAAACTTTTCAGGAAGCGCGAGAGCATCAATATTTTGAGAAAATAATGTAAAGCAAGAAGCAGAATTTGGCATAGAAGTAAGAGAAAAGCATTAAGTAAAATAATTGAGCGCATAATAACATATTCATAGTTAAGCCACTAAAAATCTCGCACCCGCATATTCATAAACACTTTAAAGCGGACATTCATGTTTTATGTATCAGTATGGGGGCGCAGCAGACTTAGGCGTTTGTTAGTAAAGTCTCAGTAGTAATATATCTATCATTATCAAAATATTTAAGCTTATCGATTCTCAATAATTGAGCGCATTTCGAAACGATGACTTACCTGATAGATCAGAGACGAAAAATAAATTTACAGAATAACTGAATATTTAGGAGTTCTATATTATGAGTCAAAATATCGCAAGTTTTATCACTAAAACCCTTGAACAAGCTGACGTAAAACGTATTTGGGGAGTAACTGGCGATTCACTTAACGGCATTAGTGAAAGTCTGCGAAAAATGGGAACAATTGAATGGCTAGGAACGCGACATGAAGAAGTTGCCGCATTTGCAGCTGGTGGCGAAGCCCATTTATCAGGCGAGCTTGCGGTATGTGCGGGTTCTTGCGGGCCAGGTAATCTTCATTTAATTAATGGCTTATTTGATTGTCAGCGCAATAATGTACCAGTATTAGCAATTGCCGCACATATTCCTTCATCTGAAATTGGTAGTAGTTATTTTCAAGAAACCCATCCGCAAGAATTATTTAAAGAATGCAGTGTGTATTGTGAAATGGTGTCGAGCCCAGAGCAAATGCCATACCTGCTAGAAACCGCAATGCGACAAGCAATATTAAACAAAGGCGTGAGTGTACTTGTGCTACCTGGTGATATTGCATTAAAAGATATGCCTAAAGCTATCAAACCAAAATGGAACGTGCCAAAGCCAGCAACGTATACCCCCGCTTTATCTGATATTGAAGCAATGGCGACTCATCTTAATAAAAGTAAAAAAGTAACCTTATTGTGTGGTGCTGGTTGTAAGGATGCCCACGACGAAATTGTTGCGCTAGCCGAAAAATTACAAGCACCGATAGTGCATGCCATGCGCGGTAAAGAATTTATTGAATACGATAATCCTTACGATGTTGGTATGACCGGATTTATTGGCTTTGCATCGGGCTATCATGCAATGCAAGAAGCCGATACGTTATTAATGATTGGTACTAGTTTTCCTTATCGTGCTTTTTATCCCGAAAATACCACCATATTGCAAATTGATAATCAGGCTGCGTCACTCGGGCGACACGTTCAAATTGATTGTGGCGTATTAGGAGACACAAAAAATTCAGTGACCACACTGCTTGATTATATTAAAGGTGAACGGAGCAGTTCGCACTTACAAAAATGTGTTAAAAACTACAAAGAGTCTCGACAAGATCTCGATGAACTTGCCAGTGGTAAAACCTCGCAAAATTTAATTCATCCGCAATACTTAACGCGTTTACTCAACGAGCAAGCAACTGACGATGCTGTTTTTACTTGTGATGTAGGTACGCCAACAGTGTGGGCTGCGCGTTATTTATCAATGAATGGTAAGCGTCGCTTAATTGGCTCGTTTAATCATGGCTCTATGGCAAATGCGATGTCGCAGGCAATGGGGGTTCAATCTGTTGATAGAGACCGCCAAGTCATTGCAATGAGTGGTGATGGTGGCTTTTCGATGTTAATGGGGGATTTAATCTCACTTAAGCAGCTTAATTTACCAATAAAGATTGTTGTTTATAATAATCGCTCACTTAGTTTTGTGGCTATGGAAATGAAAGCCAGTGGGTTTTTATCAAGCGATACCGATTTAGAAAACCCAAGTTTTGCTAACATTGCACAGGCCTGCGGCTTAAAAGGGATTCATGTGGATGACCCTGAAAAATTACCATCGGCAATGAACGAGATGATGAACCACTCAGGACCTGTTGTTTTAGAAGTCGATACTGCAAAACAAGAGCTTTCAATGCCACCGCAAATCAAATTAGAGCAAGCAAAAGGCTTTAGTGTTTACATGATGAAGGCGCTGATAAACGGCAAAGGAAACGAGATTGTAGAGCTTGCCAAAACTAACTGGTCACGCTAAGTGAGTTACTTCCCTATTGAGTACTTTTGCTCAATAGGGAAGTATAAAGCAATAATGTCCTCTATTATTTGCTTATTGAAAATGTATACCTTTCACGTAATGTAAAAAACGTCTGACATACTTTCTTAAATATTAATAAACCATAGTGCTCTCTTGTAACTTGTTGAACTAAAAGTAAAATAACATGAAGTTTGTATAGAGTAGGTAATAGTAATAACCTATAAGGTCAATTACGTGTTTATAAAAGTAGGTATAGAGCGTTGATTAAAATTGAAGACTTTTCTTTAGCATGGTGCTGGATTAGCTCATCCTATGGTGATTTTTCTAAAGATACACTAAATAAACTTATTCCGTTGAACGAAGATCAAGCAAGAGCATTAATTGCTACTACACCTATTAACTTTCCGGTCGGAGCAAAAAGATTCGACTCCACACAAGGGAGTGAGTTAACACGCCAATGGTTAAAGGGCTTAGTAAATGATTCGCAAACAGTAACAATTTGCTGGGATCAAGAAACAGCGCTTACCCTACCTTGGCTAGTATTTTGTGATCACTGGGATGATTTTTGCTATCCATCAAGTGATGACATAAATCTGTGTTTAACCTGAACTCTGGTTAAGAGATTTACTAAAATATTGAATCATAGTGATATTTAAATTTATTTTCTCTAGCCAGAGATTTTTAGTGAAAACAAGGCGAATTTACGCGTCAATAGCGGGCCTATTGCAAGTAAATTCAACGCAGTTAGCGCTGAAAATAGCTGCTTGAGATAGATTTATTATCCAGAGTTTAGGTTATTTAGAAAGCGCTGAACTGTTTTTACGTTGGAATCACTATGAGGTTTTTGAGTTTGACTCAAGTGCAATGTAATGAGCTAAAACACCTAGCATTGGCCTCAATTGCTATTTGGTAGTTGTTTTTAGTTTAACGTTTTACTCGCTTTACTCAATTAAAGTAAAGCGAGCGCTCAGTATCACTTACAAACTCTTTTTAGGCGGAAGAGCCACGTTTGCAAATATTAGCCCTGCAACAAGCGACATAAATATTAAAAACGTTTGCTGGCCTATATGCTCTGCGTATATAAAGTCTTGGCCTTCAATGAGTGAGTTTAAGCCAATATAGGTTTTGCTACCTGGTACTAATACAATTAAGCCTTGCATGGCCACAATAGAGGCCGGCGCATTAGCAACACGGTTAAACAAGTTACTAAATATACCCACCGATAAAGCACCTACAAACGTACCTAACGTGTAATCAAGGTACATAGCCGAGCCAATACTGGTGCCATAGGCTATAAACCCTGATGCAATAGACCAAACAGCGTGCTTAAGTTTGGTTCTAAAAATAACGATTAAGCTGCTACAAAGTAAAAATATAGCCAGCCATGCTGTCCACTTTGGTAATGGTTCAGGTTTTACAAAGTCAGCTTGCCCAAAGAGTGCAAAGCCAATGCCTATGCCAATAAAACCGCCAAAATAGAGTTTAAATAACAGCATAAACGAGTCCATGACTCTTGCTGTACCCGACACTAAATGCCGCGCTGCAAGCTCTGCTAAGCCAAGCGCAAGTGCTAAACCGGGTATAAATACAATAATGGCCGAAAGTACCACCAAGCGTATGTTTATTTCAGGTGTTATATACACGCTTACTGCACATGCAAGTATTGCCGATATTATGGCTACCAATGGCTCAAGCATATGAGCTACGCGTTTTGAGCGCCCAGACCAAAGCACAAACAAATAAACAACTAAAGTAAGAAGCGATGACCAAATAACATCAGTCCAGCTAGTACCCATTAACATTGCAAACGCACCACCAGAAGTTGCAAACGCAACGCCCGTAACAAGTTTATTGTATGGGTTTGGCATGTCGTAGATAGCATCTAGCTGGGCGTCAACTTCTTGTAAAGTTAGTTTGTCATCAAGCATTTGGTTTACAAGGTCGTCGGTGTCGGCAAGTGAGCCTAAATCGTGATCGCCAGGGTCTACACGAGCAACATGGGTGTACTCGTCTTCGTGGCCATCAGTCCAAATAACAAACGTTACCGAAGTTGGCGACATAACAAACGACGATTTAAGTCCTAAATATGTAGCCACTTCCATTAGGTGAGCTTCTAGGCGGTAAGCAGGCGTACCATACTTGTGAAGCATTTTACCCAATTTAACGATAAATTTGCGTTTTTCTGTAAAGGTTGCAGTTTTCAAATCTTTTTGGACCAAATATTGCGATAACTAAGCTAAAAATATAGACAATACAGCTAAAACTGCCCACGTTTGTTGGGCGCGATTTTAAACACTAATTGGTGTGTGTCTAGTCATTTTTAATCTAATTTTTTATTTTTTTCAGCTATCCATTGCGACATGTATTGGGTGCTGCGCATTGTATGATGTTTGAGCATTTGGCCTGTAAAGTTTTTTTCGCGATGAGCCTCTAAATCGCTACTTATTGAATCGATTTTTTTAATTAACACCGTGCTCAATTGTGCTTTATCGTAAAGCGTATTAAGGAGCGTGTTGCCATCTTGCTGCGCTTGTTCAAAGTCACTTTGATTAGTGTACATTTCAACAGCAGCATTGGCAAAATCGTCGGCGGTGTTGGCTATTTTACCAGGCCATGGTAAATCGTTATGCATGCCCTCTGCGCCAATATTAGTGGTAACGCTGGGTGTTTGCATAATCATGGCTTCAAGTAATTTACCTTTAATCCCTGCACCAAAACGCAGTGGTGCTAAACATACGCGTGCGCTTTGCATTACATCAAACGCATTATCGGCCCAGCCTTTTATTAAAAACCCTGTTTTAGGGTTATTTAGTGCCGTGGCTTTTGGTGGTGGGTAGGAGCCATAAATATGTAGTTCTGCTTTTGGGAGTTGCTTTCGAATAAGTGGCCATATTTTTTGTAAGTAAAGTACAGCATCCCAGTTGGGCGCGTGTCTAAAGTTACCTATGGTCATAAAGTGCTGGCGCTGCTCAAACGTTTTTGTACTTGTAGGTAATGAGCTTAAATCGACCATAAATGGTAAATGGTGTAATAAGCTTGGCTCTATTTTAAATACGCTGTTTAGTAGGCTCATTTCATAACTTGAAATAATTAAGCTTAGGTCGCAGCGTAAAATAGCGGCAATTTCGCGTTTTGCTATGTCTGAGTGTAAATCGCTGGTTGTAAACTCGCGCTCACCTTTGTGCGCTTCGTGGCGTGCATTACGTAGGCATTGTAAATCTTCGGTATCGAGAATTTTAATGGCATTTGGGCAATATTTATCGACGCGCCAGCCAAATTGTTCTTCCATCATAAAGCGGTCAAACATGACTATATCTGGGTTATAGGCTTTAACGTATTCGTCAAAGCTATCGCAGTTTAGTGCAATGCTTTGGCTGGTTATACCAAAGTCGTCAAGGTTTACCATGTGGTCGGTGCGCTGCGCGGGCGTTGCAAATTCAACGTCCCAGTTTTGCGCTCTAAATGCATTTAATAACGACATCATGTGCGTTCCCGCAGCAGACGAATTTGGCTCTGGCCATACGTAGCCAATTACCAGCACTTTTTTCATTGGCTAGAATCTCTAATTTGTAAGTTTACATTTACCAGTGTCTTTACTGGCGGGGCTGTATTTTGTAGTAGCTCTTGGAGTATTAAAAGGCACCGCTTAGCTATATCAGTTGTACTAATAGCTACAGTGGTTAAGTGATTATTTATAACCGCGCTATTAGGAATGTGGTGGCAACTCACTACTTTAATAGAGTGATGAGTTAATGAGTTAATAGCGGCAATAACACCTTGAGCAATAATATCGTTTGCACACACCACTGCGTTTAATGTGGGGTTGTGTTTATATGCTTCTATAAATGCATTTTTAGCGCTAAGGGCTGTGTTTACTGCGCAGTCAATGGGTGCTAATGGTGTAATGCTGTGCTGCGCGCATGCGGTATTAAAGCCACTTTGCAGTGCTTGTGAATCACTTAAAGTAAGTTCATTGCCTATAAATGCTATGTTTGTCACGCCTTGTGCGAGTATATGCATACTGGCTACGTGGCTGGCTTTTTTATAATCGGGAAGTACGCATGGCGCTGCGCTAAAGGGCACTTCACTCATTAAGGTAATTACTTTGTGCTGCGCGCTGAGCGCATCAAGCCATTTGGGGCAAGTATTAGCAACGGGGCAAATAATAAATGCAGCCGCGTTGTATTCTTTTAAGTTTTTAACTGCGTTTGCTTGTAGCTCAATACTATTATTACTGCTTACAATCATGGCTTGTAAGCCATTGTCGTTTAACAAAAGTTGTAAGCTGGTAGCAAGGTGTGCCATAGCTGGGTTAGTTAAATCATTTATTACTATGGCCACTAAGTTAGAGCGTTTTGAGCGCATAGCAGCGGCATCACGATTATAAACGTATCCTAGCTCATCTATCGCTTTGAGTATTTTTTGTTTACTTTTATTGCCCACTTTATCGCTTTGGGTAAGTACCAACGATACGGTTGATTTTGATACACCAGCACGCTCTGCAACATCAAAAATGGTGACTGATTTGGCTTTGTTATGCATTGTATTTTAAGTACCGCAGTGGTGAATAAATAGCGCTGTAGTTTAGCTTAATCAGCACTATTAAGTCATCTTTTAGAGGTGTTTAACTTACCTTAATACTTTATGAACAAAGCAAAACGTGTTTATATACGCCTATAAGAGTAAAAAATAACAAAAGGATAAAAACATGAGCGCTTTTAGGCTGTTAGTTGCCTTTATTTGTTGTGTGGCATTGGTGCCAACAAGTTACGCCGAGCAGGGCTATCAAACCCCATCACCTGAACTTGCAGCATTGGTTGACGCTAAGTTAGCACCCACTAGTTACTTATCGAGCGATGGCCAGTGGCTAGCGCTTTTTGAACGCAAACGTGTAGTAACCCTTGATGAACTTGCAAAAGAAGAGCTTAAGCTTGCTGGTATTAAGCTAAACCCCGCTAATTTTTCGCGCTCTCGTGTGAGTGCCAAATTTAGTGCCGTGGAGCTAAAGCATGTTCAAAGCGGGTCGGTTATTAGCATTAACAACTTACCTAATGGCATTATCCGCTCACCTAAATGGTCATCTAATAGTAAATATTTAGCCTTTGTTGTTGAGCAACCAACCCAAGCCAACTTATGGCTTTACAACGTTGAAACCAAACAAGCAAAAGAGTTAACTAGTGCTGCGTTAAATTCGGTACTAACTGCATCGCCATATAAATGGCTGCCAGATAGCAGCGCCATTATTGCAAATCTTGCTGTTAATCTTGGTAAACCAAGGCTTGAAAATAACAGCCAAAATGTAGTGCCTGTTATTCAACAAAGTACTGGCGAAAAAGCACCAGCACGTACTTACCAAAATTTATTAACCAGCCCGTTTGATGAATCACAGTTTAAGTTTTACGGCCAAGGGCAATTGGCTTACATAACGCTTGATGGCAATACTCAAACAATAGGTAGCCCTTCTTTATTTAAATCGTTTTCGGTATCACCTGATTCTACCAATATTTTAGTTGCCGGTATTAATGAGCCGTTTTCGTATCAAGTGCCTTACAGCCGCTTTGCAAGCACGTGGCAAATATGGGGCATGCGCGGCTATGCATTAGCAGAGCTGGCAAAACAGCCACTTGCCGATAATATTCCACAAGGCTACGACAGCGTACGCACTGGCCGCCGCGATTTTGAATGGCGAGCCGATCAAGGCGCTGAAGTTATTTGGGCAGAAGCACAAGATGGCGGTGACATGAAAACCGACGTTGAGCATCATGATTATGTTTACAGCTTACGTGCACCATTTAAACGCGAGCCTAAATTATTTGCCAAAGTAGAACGCCGTTATGCGGGAATGGAGTGGGGCAACGAAAACGTAGCAATGCTGACAGACTGGCGCTTTAGCGATCGCCAAGTACGCACCTTTGTTGTACAACCACGAGATGCCGACAAAAACCGCGTGCTATTTTCAGAGCGTAGTTACAACGATGCGTACAAAGACCCGGGTAATGCAATTTACGAGCGCAACGATTTAGGTGCAAACGTAATTAAAATTGTAGGCGGGCGTTATATTTACCTGCGCGGTAATGGTGCTTCAGAGCAAGGTAATGTGCCGTTTTTAGATAGGTACGATGTTAAAACAAATAGCAGCAAGCGTTTATGGCAATCAGAAGCGCCGTATTACGAGCGTGTTCGCGCACTGCTTGATGACGAAGGTGAGCGCTTTATTACTATTCGCGAATCTAAAACTGAGCAACCTAACTTTTTTATACGTGATTTAGATAACGACACGTTAACGCAATTAACGACATTTGAGCACCCGTACCCTGCATTTAAAGGCGTAACTAAAGAGCAATTACGTTATAAACGCGATGACGGTGTTGAGCTTTCGGGCACGCTTTATTTACCACCAGGGTACGATAAAACACAAGGCCCTTTACCGGTACTTATGTGGGCTTATCCACTTGAATACAAAGATAAAGCCGTTGCATCGCAAGTACGCGAATCGCCTTATGCGTTTACCTACATTGGTTATTGGGGCCCAATGCCTTACCTTGCTAAAGGGATTGCCGTGTTTGACGACCCTAAAATGCCAATAGTGGGTATTGATGGCAGCGAGCCAAACGATAACTTTAGAAAGCAGTTAGTATCAAGTGCGCAAGCAGCTGTTGATGTATTAGTCAAAAAAGGCATTGCCGATAAAAACAAGATAGCCATAGCAGGGCACTCGTATGGTGCATTTATGGTTGCTAACTTATTGGCTCATAGCGATTTATTTAAAACAGGTATTGCCCGCAGTGGTGCGTATAACCGCACATTAACGCCGTTTGGTTTTCAAGGAGAAGAGCGTGATTTTTGGCAAGCACAAAGTGTGTACGCAAATATGTCGCCGTTTTTCCATGCTGAAAAAATTAACGAGCCAATGCTAATGATCCACGGTCAAGAAGACCCTAATTCGGGCACTTTCCCTATGCAAAGTGAGCGCATGTACGCAGCGCTTAAAGGCTTAGGTAAAGACGCTCGCTTAGTAATGCTCCCTTATGAAGCACATGGTTACCGTGCGCGTAAAAGCTTATTACATGTGTTGTGGGAACAAGAACAGTGGTTAGATAAGTATTTGTTAAATGATACAGCAGAGCCAGTAGAGGTTATTACTGAACCCGTGGTAAGTGCTGGGCAATAGATGCTTTTACATATGCGGTGGGGTGCAAGAAGACCCACCCTCAATCTCACGGAACCTTCCCAATGCAAAGTGAGCGCATGTACGCAGCTCTAAAAGGTTTAGGTAAAGATGCTCGCTTAGTAATGCTCCCTTACGAAGCACATGGTTACCGTGCGCGTAAAAGCTTATTACATGTGTTGTGGGAACAAGAACAGTGGTTAGATAAGTATTTGTTAAATGATACAGCAGAGCCAGTAAAAGTAATTACCGAACCAGTGGTAAGTGCTGGGCAATAGTAATAAAAATGAGTAAGTAACAGCGCGGCTACTTATAGCCGCGTTTTTGCTTTTAATATGAGAGTAAATTAATGATTGATGTAGCAGCACTTGCGGTTTTTATTCCTACGTTCTTTTTTGTGTCGATAACGCCTGGTATGTGTATGACCCTTGCCATGACACTCGGTATGAGCATTGGCGTGCGCCGCACATTATGGATGATGATAGGCGAGCTGTTAGGTGTTGCAAGTGTTGCCATAGCTGCGGTATTAGGTGTTGCAAGCGTAATGCTAAATTACCCTGAAGCGTTCGCTATTTTAAAGTGGGTAGGCGGTGCGTACCTAATTTATATTGGCGTTAACATGTGGCGAGCCAAAGGAAAAATGTCGGTCGATACCTCAAAACCAAGTGACGTAAGTAGGAAGTCGTTATTTACGCAAGGTTTTGTAACCGCAATTGCTAACCCTAAAGGGTGGGCGTTTATGATTTCACTACTGCCACCCTTTATAAGTGTTGAGCATGCTGTAGCCCCTCAGCTTTTAGTATTGCTTGGCGTTATAATGACCACCGAGTTTTTAAGTATGTTAGCTTACGCAACAGGCGGTAAAAGCTTACGTTTATTTTTAAGCCGTGGTGATAATATAAAATGGATGAACCGTATTGCTGGTAGCTTAATGGGGTTAGTTGGAATTTGGCTTATTTTTGGTTAGTTCAAAAAGTAGTTGATATTATCAATTAATTTGCTATAGTTGACTTTCTCATCTATTTAACGCTTAAGGCATGCCCAAAAATGAGTACACCCGTATCAGCAAATCCAGTAATGGTAGAGCCTAAAAAAACACCTGTAATTTATAAAATACTGGTTATGGTAAGTATTATTACCTTAATTGGCGGTACTCTAACTGGCATTATGACTTATGTGAATGTGGGTGTTACAGAGCATTTTTATGCAGATTGGTTTACCTCATTTATAAGTGCAGTATTGGTTATGGCGCCTGTTGGTTTTGTAATGATGACCTTAATGCATAAGCTAGTTAATAAGTTATTGCCTAGTAGTAGCGAGCTAAAACGTAATTTAGTGATTAGTGTTTTTATGGCGCTGATCATGGAGTCGGTGATGGCGTTTGTTACCGCTACTAATAATATTGGCTATGCAGATATGCGTGTATTTGTAACTGGATGGGCTGAAGGATTATTAGCTGCATTACCAATAGGTTTAACTATAATGCTGATAATGTCGGTTACGGTAAAACCTAAAATAGAACGCTTTTTAAAAAGCTAATAACAAAAAAGAGCCATTGGCTCTTTTTTGTTATTTAGTGTTTACCTGCTCTTTAAATTGCGTCATTCAAAAAAGGTGCTGTTCGGCTTATTTTAGATTGAGCTACCTCTGTAGGTTTACCTTGCGCTACAATTAAGCCGCCTTCTTCGCCAGCACCGGGTCCTACATCTATAACCCAGTCACTATTGCGGGCTACTTGCATATCGTGTTCAACCATAATGACGGTATTGCCAGCATCAACTAATTTATTTAACTGCGACATTAACATTGATACATCCGATGGATGCAGGCCTGTAGTTGGCTCATCAAGAATATAAAGTGTGTTACCGCGCTGCGTACGTTGCAGCTCCGTTGCTAATTTAATACGCTGCGCTTCACCGCCCGAAAGCTCAGTGGCAGGTTGCCCTAAACGTAAATACCCAAGACCAACTTGCATAAGTGCATCGAGTGATCGCAGTATTGCAGGCTCATTTTCAAAAAAGGTATATGCCGATTCAACCGTTAAATTTAGAATATCGCTGATGTTTTTATCACGATATGTAACCTCAAGTGTTTGCTCGTTATAACGTTTGCCATGACACACTTGGCAAGGTGAATAAACGCTAGGTAAAAACAGCAGCTCTATACTCACAAAGCCAACGCCTTCACAGTTTTTACAGCGACCTTTAGCAACATTAAACGAAAAGCGACCAGCATCGTAACGGCGCTCTTTCGCTTTTTGGGTAGAAGCAAATAGTTTACGCACATGATCAAATAAACCCGTATAGGTAGCCAAGTTTGAACGAGGGGTACGGCCAATCGCTTTTTGATTTACGGTAATCAGGCGGCTTATATTATTTATTCCTTCAATGATTTTTCCGCTGGTGTGTGTTTGCAGCTCTTGTTCGAGTAAGTCGGCTTCGTCGGTTGGCGCTTCCGGTATTACTTTTTGCCCAAGTGCTTCGTAAACAAGTTCTACTAACGCTTGGCTTACTAGGCTTGATTTACCAGAGCCCGAAACACCAGTAACGGTTGTCATAACACCTAGTGGAAATTCTGCATTGAGTTTTTTAAGGTTGTTACGCTCAATATCAGCTAATTTTAACCACGCTTTTGGCTGCCTTTGCTCCTTTTTTTGAGCGCTATTTTCAGTAGACTCTTGACTGGCATTTTTAGCAAAAAGGTGGCGGCCGGTATGCGAATTTTTTATTTTTCTTAGCCCTTCAACAGGGCCGCTGTAAATAATGTTGCCACCATGCACACCTGCATCAGGACCTACATCAACAATCCAATCGGCATGTTTAACAACACTAACATCGTGCTCAACAACAAATACAGAATTGCCAGCCGCTATTAGCTCATCAAGTGCTTTTAAAAGTGCTTGTGTGTCTGCAGGGTGTAAACCCGCTGAAGGTTCATCTAACACGTAAACCACTCCAAATAATTTAGAGCGAATTTGTGTGGCAAGTCGCAACCGTTGTAGCTCTCCGGGTGAGAGCGTTGGCGTTGTGCGCTCAAGCGACAGGTACCCTAAACCAAGCATGGTTAGTGCTTCAATACGAGTGAGAATATCGCTGGCAATGCGCTGCGTAACAATGGCTTGCTCTGGATTTTTTGTATTTTTATTTACTTTGGTGTTGGCGGCATTACTTAATCTTTTAGCAAGCTCGTTTAACGTAAGTTGAGATAGCTCGCCAATATCGAGCCCTGCAAATTTAACACTTAACGATGCTTGTTTTAATTTTTTACCTTGGCAAGTAGGACACTGCGATATTTGCATAAACTGTGATACGCGCTTTTTAGTACGCGGGCTTTGGGTAGTAGCAAAAGACTGTAAAACAAAGCGTTTAGCGCTTGAAAAAGTTCCCATGTAGCTTGGATCTTCGCTATTTTTTATCGCATTTTGTGTTTGCTCATAGGTGTAATCTGGGTATACCGGAACCGTAGGTGTTTCGTCGGTAAATAAAATCCAATCACGTGCTTTTTTAGAAAGCTTGTTCCAAGGCGTGTCTATGTTATATCCAAGGGAAGTAAGAATACGGCTTAGGTTTTTACCTTGCCATGCTGGTGGCCACGCTTCAATGGCGCGCTGGCGAATAGTTTTTGTATTGTCTGGCACAAGTAGCTTTTCGGTTACTTCAAACACTCGGCCTATTCCTGAGCATTCTGGGCACGCACCTTGTGGCGTATTCGGCGAAAACGCATCGGCGTAAAGTATGCCTTGCCCTTTGGGGTATTCGCCTGCGCGTGAGTAAAGCATGCGTAGCGCGTTAGAAATAGTTGTTATGCTGCCAACGGATGAACGAACCGACGGTGCGCCGCGTTGCTGCTGCAAAGCAACGGCAGGCGGTAGCCCTTCAATAGAATCAACATCGGGCTCATCAACTTGATCTATCAACCTTCGGGCGTACGGCGATACTGAATCAAGGTAACGGTGCTGCGACTCAGCAAACAGCGTTCCAAACGCAAGCGACGACTTTCCAGAGCCCGATATTCCTGTAAAAACAACCAATGCGTTACGAGGTAAATCAACGTCTACATTTTTTAAGTTGTGAACGCGCGCCCCTCTTACTTGAATGCTGTTACTGGGATCAGATAAATCCGTTGTTGAGTTTTTATGTGTGCTTGCCATACGTTTATACTCCTATTTAATCGCGCTTTTTACTTTAAGTTAGCTTTGAATTATTTACTCTTATCACTCGTTATTACCTCAAAGTAGCGCAAGCACACTGAATGAGCGCTTAGTCTGTAGTGGCGCAGCCAAAGCGCTGGATAAAATTGTGATGATTGTTTGTTTACATAATAGGTATGGAATGCGAATATAATTTAAACAGTTATTGTTATGTAATTTATTAGGTAATTTACTAGGTATTTTACTAGGTAATAAAAAGGAACTCACAGTGAATAAAGCCTTAGTGATCATTTTATTGGTGCTTTCGTGGGCAACCCAAGCCGACTCTATCAACGCGCTAAATGTTGACCGTGCAGTACCAAATAGCATGCACTTATCGTTTGCAAACGATAGCAACATAACCCCTAAAAAAGGGGATTTTAAAATCGTTAATTATGTATTAATGAGCAATGAAGAGGGCGAACGCTGGGCTGTTATAACGCTAACTAACTTATCGTCGGGCAATCGAGAATTAGGCGAGGAGCACTTACTTGCACTTTTTGCTGACGGCAGCCGATTTATGCCAATGGAATTTAAACTCGGTTTTAAAGGCAACGAAACACAATCGGTAACTGTATCGTTTGCCGATTATAAATTCCCTATTTTAAGTGTGTATTCGAGTAACGATTTGTAACTAATAACGATGCGATAATATTAAATTAGGGATATTTCTAAAATTAAGGGTTTTTATGAAGTTTGAAGATGCGCAACAAAATATGAACCTCGCATACTTCGGTGGTGGAACCGGTGTATTAGTGTCTGGCTTGGTTTGGTGTATAGCTGGCTTTGTCGCATTACTGCATTCAAATCAATCGAGTATGCTTACTTTGTTTTTTGGTGGTATGTTTATTACATCCTTTAGCCATGCTACTTTCAAAAGCTCTTAAACGCTCTGGCAATCATGACCCTAAAAACCCATTAGGTAAATTGGCCTTAGAAAGCACTATTATTTTATTTGTTGGTTTGTTTTTAGCGTTTTATGTAGCAAAACTTCAAGCTGAATGGTTTTATTCAATAATGCTGATGATAATTGGTGTTCGCTATTTAGTTTTCAACACTTTATATGGCATGAAAGTGTACTGGATTTTAGGTGCTTCGTTTATGTTTTCTGGCATGTTGTGTATTGTACTAAATGCCAATTTTGTAATCGGCGCCTTTATTGGCGGGATAACCGAAATAGTATTTGCGCTAGTAATATTTGCCCAATCGAAAGGTATGGTTTTAAAAACAGAATAACAAGCTCTTATAATCGCAAAATAGTATGCTGCTGGAGTTACCCTTCAGCTTGGTATATAGCAAAGGCTTTTAAAGTATTGAGTATCTGCAAACTGCATGTATTCATTAGTTGGCTTAGAGCGATAAGCCGTCACTCATGTAAGTTGTCATTAACTTAGTAAGAATAAGAGAAAACTTTCCTCTTTTTTACATGGTTATATAAGCCGCAGAAAGAGTAATATTTATAGTTGGCAATAACTTATGGTATTTGCTATTAATATAAGTTCACAAAATAAGGATGTTTTCGCACTAAAATAGGGAAAGTGTCCTCTGACAAAGATGCTAACTGGCTACCAATAGTTCATCATTTAAGGTTGTAATGAAGAAAATTTTAGTTATTGCGTTATCAACATATTTAGCTGGATGTGAAAGTTCTTCTGGTATTGTTGATGCAACAAAAGTTCCATCGTATTTCGATGGAGCACATTATTCAGGTAAGTTTACATTCGTAAATAGCGATACGTTTCCTAATCAAAAACAGTATCGGGTTTTTGAACAAGGAAGTGATAGCACAGCTCCGCTCAGTGAGTTGCGAGCTAAAGCTAATTATTCTGCAAGGTTTTTCTGTAGCAATAAAATAGGAAAGCCAAGAGTTGTAGTGGTATCGGAGATGACATCACAAGGGCCTCATATTTTGGGCAATTTTCCAAGATATGAACTCGTATTTACTTGCGTCCAACAAAAAGATGAGCCATTCCATGTAATGAATAGTGGGGAGGTAAATGTAGATAATACAAGTAATAAATATGAACAATTAAAGTTATTAAAAGAGCTTCTTGATAATGGGACTCTCAACGAAAAAGAGTTCAAAGTCGAGAAACAAAAGCTGCTGAATAAATAAGTAGCGCCAGTTAACAAAAAAATCCATGCGACCACCTTCGGCGTCGCACGATTTGGGCGTTACCAATGTCTGCAATTGGCACTTTTCCGAAGTTCAGCTTGAGCTTAAAAGGTCATTTAGAGTAACGCGGTAAGTTGGGTTGTCTCTGGTGAATTCATCATTTTGTCAGATGGCGTGGCTTCGCAACTTATCCGACCTACGTAAAAAGGTAGGTTGGTTAAGCCGAAGGCGCCACCTAACAGATTTTCAGATGCACGCCTTGAATGTTTTTTCCACTTTTACGACGTTCAACTGCTAACAATGAGTAGACCGTGAAAACTTATGATAGCTGGCGTCGATATTTGCTCTTGACGATTTTGCTGGCTAACACTTAGCCGATTAAAGTGAGGCAGTAAAGTCGGTTATAGTGCTTGTGAGTTCCTGCTCCTTTTCAACATTTAATTTTCCATCTACAAAGTAGTCGTAGAAACTACCTAAGCTAAATGAGCCTCTAATATCAGCTCCCCAAAATGGCATTATTTGACTTAATGTTTGTATATTGGTCGCGCCCCCTCGAGGACCTGGAGATGTACTTAATAAAAACACAGGCTTATTTGTTGCAAACATTGGGTTTTGTAAATCACCTAAACGAGATACCCAATCAAATAAATTTTTAAATTCTGCAGGTATTGCACCGTTATGCTCCGGAGATGAAATAATAAAAGCATCGTGTTGTGCAAATAAAGTACGTATTTGCTTAGCGGCATCTGGATGGCCTTCACTTTCTTCTCTGTCTAAACTAAAAAAAGGCATTGGGTAATCTCTAATATCTAGCGTGGTCACTTCATGACCTTCAATTTTGCTTGATGCCAACTCTAATAATGTTCTATTGATAGAGTTTTTACTATTACTTCCCGATACGGTTAGTATTTTTTTCATTATTTAAAATTCCTATATATCAAGATTGCTTACTTAATTTAAGGGCAACCTTGTTGGTATGCTAAGTTATTTTGAACGCTGCGCTAAATTAAACGTAGCTTCGGTTTTGTTTATTGCTATTAATATTAGTCGTGATAAAGCTTTTAGCTTGTTTTATTTAAGTAAATTAATGATAAATGAACCTCATCGCTAAGCGCTGTAAAATCTAATTTATCGTCACGAATTAAATCACCGTCTTTTACTTCAACACCATTTACAATAGCTTCACCACCGGTAACATAAGCAATAAATTCGCCTTCGTGAGTGATATTTTGGTTTTTACTGATTAGACCAATTTCGATTATAGTCTGACTATCTAGCGTGTCTTGTTGAGATTTGTTACCACCGTACACACGCACCATTTCGTCTCTTTTCAAATCAAAAAAACTATAACTTGCAGGCTCACCTGATTTTTCAGGTAAAACCCATAATTGCAGCATTCTGTTTTCTACATCGTCTGGGTTAATCTCGTTATGAACAAAGCCTTCACCACCTGCACGCTGTGCTTGCACTTGATTAGCATGCATCGATTTCCCATTTTCCATAGAGCCTTTATGTTCTATGCGTCCCTCAAGCATAACCGAAATAACATCTAATTCTTGATGAGGATGCATACCTGTTTCGCCTTTAGGTGAAAAGCGTGCATCAGCTAAATATATAAAGTTACCAAGTCCATTCCATGTATCATTTCGTCCGCCAATTTTATTATCAACGACAAGGCGTGTTTCTTTTAACCCTGCAAATCCGCCTCTATGTAATGAATCTTTGTGTAATACTTGCATTTTAAGCTCCTGATCTATTATTAATTGAAATAAAAGAATCGAAATGTTCTGAATTTTTAAACTATGAATCTATTATAGACAATATAATTTGTAGTTAAATTGAGTTACATTGATAAATAGGTTCGAATATACTGAACAATTAAATTAGATGGTGAGCTAATGAAATTATCCTTAGATGCGTGTGAAGTACTAGACGCAATAGATAGAAAAGGCAGCTTTGCAGCCGCTGCGGCTACTTTATATCGTGTGCCATCAACAATTACCTATACGGTGCAAAAGTTAGAAGAAGATTTAGGTATTATTGTTTACCGACGCGAGGGAAGAAGAGCTATTTTAACGCCTGCGGGCAAGGTATTACTCGAGCAAGGTAGAGAGTTATTAAAAGCAGCTCAGAACATTGTTGAAGTAGCTAAACAAGTAGACAGGGGCTGGGAGTCTCGCATTACCATTGCCATTGATACTATTTACGATATAAATGAAGTATACGAGGTTGTTGCAGAGTTTTATAAACTTAACACAGATGTTGAAGTAAACATTATAGAAGAAGTGTTGGGGGGTAGCTGGGACGCGATTATTGAAAATAGAGCTGATTTGGTTATCGGTGCACCTTTTCCAGATGTGAATACTCAAGGGATTAAATTTGAAGAAATTAAGCGCGCAGACTGGCAGTTTGTAGTCGGTAAAAGCCACCCTTTGCTAAAATATAAGCTTCCTCTATCTGAGGAGGATATAAAACCATATCATTCAATTGTGATCAGAGACTCTTCAAAAAAGTTGCCTCCGATGACGCACAGGATATTCGAAAAACAAACAGTGATGCGTGTTGCCACATTAGAGCAAAAAATAACAGCGCAGGTAAAAGGTTTGGGCGTTGGTTTTTTACCAACACATCGAATTATAAATCAACTGGAGGCAGGAGATTTAATCTCTTTACCAATTAACAAAGATGCACCAGTAACACCTTTGTTTCTTGGTTGGCGGACAAACAACAAAGGGAAAGCTACAAGGTGGTTTATTAATAAACTGCTTAAGAGTCTGTAATTTGTACTAGCTCAGACTTGATCTGACAGTTACCCGTTTTTTAATCGGTGACTGTC
>OLHM01000229.1_pt1 | contig 22543 bp, 24 predicted proteins | sample 1609611 | NCBI WGS metagenome assembly OLHM01 (sample SAMN05416891, study PRJEB24817) | seawater metagenome | isolation source: Sea water | place: Canada:Atlantic | collected 2013-11 | reverse complement strand
AGTTACTCGACATAAAAGCGTTATAACAAAATGTCTGCCACGCACTGCTCCTTGATTACAATCGACTAAAGCCGTTTTTTAAATTGTTACCCGTCAGTAAATGACTGTTAAATAAATTGTGTTGGAAAGGCTGCTGTTCGTCTTTGCATCATTGATGGCGACTCAGAGACATTTTTGTATCTTTCAACTTAACAATTTTGTTTCAATGGTTTGTTAATAGTGCTTTTCTTTGCTGGCTGAGTGCATTTAAGGAGCAAAGCTCAGCAGCTTTTATTCAAACACTGTTTCTTTAAAGCTTAAACGTTTGCTGATTTTGCTACGCCAGTCCTCCAACTTTTTATAGGTATTTGATATACCAAGTTCGGGTAACCTAAACGCTAGGTATTCTAAGGCTACGGCAACAGCAATATCACCAATAGAAATGCTTTTAATTGATAGATAACACTCTACATTGTTTTCTAAATGTTCAAGAGTTCGTTGAATTGCTCTTAAACGTCGATGGCTTAACACAGAATCATTGGCCTCATTATTTAAGTACTTAGCTGAAATTACCGTAGAAAAAGCAGCATCCATTAACCCAACACCTAAACCTGCAACATGAAGAGTCTCCTCTTTGCGATCAGCTGAAAAGAGCGGTCTAACTGAACATTGCTCATCTAGATAAAGCGCAATGAGCAGAGATTCAGGTATTGCCATACCAACATCAGTCACTAATGTTGGTATTCGCCCAATAGGGTTTTCCCTAAGGAGGGCTTCATCATCACTCCAAGGATCGCACCAACACAGTTCAACTTTACTTGCTAATTTTTTTTCTAACATAATAATGCGTACCATACGAGCGTATGGTGAGGTTGCGTTTAGATATAATTTCATCACAGTTTCATCTCATTAAGTATTGTGGATTTATTTAGTTTTGATTTGTTTTTTGCGATGACTATTTCTCCTATAAAGAGAAGAAAAAAACCGCAAACTATCGCTGTACTGCCAATATAAAATAGATAAATATAACTTTGCCAAAGGTTATAAATTAACGACATACCATAGCCTGAAATCGCTTGCGCTATTGCGAAAGTAGCTGTAGCTAATCCCCAATACTGTTTGTGTTTTCGCGCTCCAACTAATTCGGCTATTCGACCCGAAGCAAGTGCAACAATTCCTGGCACCAAAGCGCCAACAATAAAAGATGATATTGTTAAAATAATTAAACTATCTGATAAAGTGGGAATAAATACCGCAATGGCTTTAAACAAAAAAGCAATAAGAAGTGCATAACTTAGTCCGACTTTATGTGCAGTAATGCCAACAAAAATGGGACCTAACATTGCGCCTATGCCAAAAATCAACCATTGTGTAGACGCAATATTAATTCCTAATCCTAACTCTCGTGCTACATAGTCAGCCCAAAATACTGTGTGTGGGATAAAGCCTACGGCATCAAGCGCATAAGCAGAAATCAACAAAAATACGATAGTTTTAGTTTTATGATTAGCGGTGGTTTGTTCAGAAGTTACCTCTTTTTTAAATGCTTTATTAGGCAATTTTTTAAGAGCAAAATGACACAGTATGCCAATAATAATTATGCTCCCCCCAAGAGAAATCCATGTAATAAATAAATTAATCTGTAAGAGCAAAGGCACAGTTATCGCTGATATTACAGCGCCTAATCCAATGCCAATAAAAACTAATGTCCCTACACTTGTACGGCGAGAAAGTGGTGTACAAGCCAGAGCTTCTGCTGGGCCAACAACCATAAGAATAGCGCCAGCTATTCCAGCTATAAATCGCCAGATAAAAAACCATTCGAAACTATTTGGCTGAGCACAAAAAATGAAACTCAAACAGATACTAGCTAAACAAAGCCTTATCACTGATGAAGGAACAAACGATTCCGATAGTCGAAAAGCAGAGAGAGCACCAATCAAATAACCTAACAAATTTGCTGCCCCTAAATAAGCAGCTTGACCACCACTGAACCAGCCTTGTTGCACTAACTCTGGCAATAAAGGGGTGTAAGCAAAGCGAGCGATGCCAATCCCTGCAAGCGTTGCCATAATGCCAACAACTATTGCAGGGTGGTCTTCTTTTTTAATCATTTTTATAACTCACTGTGATAGATGAAGATTATTGTTCTAATTGAAATTACAGGAAACAATTTACTGCACTTCAATTCACTAAATTCGACGACTCTTACCACGTTATTGTATTACGCCAACACCAAGCATTAAAAGTGATTTGTAATGAACTCGAGTATCATATATTGTGATACAAAAAGTTAATAAAGAAAAATAAGATGCAAATAAAATCACTTCGCCTTTTTATGGATGTAGCAGAGACTGGAAGTTTTGTTGCCGCAGCAGAGCGTCAACACACTGTTCAATCGAATGTAACAGCTCATATTAAGAAGTTAGAAGAAGAATTAGGTACTCAACTATTTCACCGTAAAGGTGGTGCTCGTTTGACTACAGCCGGTAGAGATGTTGTTACTTATGCAAAACAAATACTCAAATCTCATGATGATATTTTAGGGTTATTTAAAGGTGATGAATCCATACCAAGTCGACTGCGAATTGGCGCAATGGAAACAACAACAGCATTACGTCTACCCCCTGTATTAGCTGCCTTTCATGCCCTTTATGCTCAAATAGATCTTACCGTTGAAACAGCGCCAACAGCTCAACTGCTAACTCGGTTGATAGAAGGTGATGTAGATGGTGTTTTTATTGCTGGAAAACCAGAGCACAAGCGCTTGGAAGTTATAAAAGCATTCTCTGAAGAACTGGTACTTGTCGGCCCTAAAACATTACAAAAATTCCCTACCGCTGAACAATTCTTAGAAACAACTTTTCTCGCGTTTCGTCAGGGGTGTAGTTACCGCCAACGTATTGAACAATTACTGTCAACTTGTGGGGTCAATGCAACGCGCATTTTTGAGTTCGGTAGCATAGATGGCATATTGGGTTGTGTGGCTTCAGGTATGGGTTATTCAATTATGCCCTTGTCCACAGTAGAGGCTCATCGCCATCGGTTCGACATTGGTTATCTCAAGCTACCCTCCACTATCGCTGATATAGATACCTATTTTGTTACAGCTAAACAGTCAACTTGGACACCTTCCCTTACCCGTTTTGTAGATATTTTGAAAACAATCCAATCCGATGTTAAACAATAACTAAATAGTGTTTAGATACCTATAATGAAAGGGGGTCGCTATTATTTTAGCAATGCGTGAGATTTTCTCTGTGCTAAAACCGTATCTAAAAGATACGGTTATTCCCCTATGTTTATATAGTTAAGCTGCTCGTTATCAGTCAACAATCTCAATTGAAATATGAGAAAGTTGGGGCAAGAATTTTTTCAGGATCTCTTTGTATTCATCTGAATCTAGAGGCTCGTGTGATGAAACAGAAAGAATAGCGGCTTGGTGTGAATTTGCAATTTTCCATACATGGATATCTTTAATTACAGAGTTTTTCTCTTTCATTGCTAAAGATATTTTATTTAGCATTGAAATATCTACGGACTTATCTAAAAGCACAGCACTTGACTCTTTAATTAAACCAAATGACCAGTGAAAAATAACCACTGCACCTACTATTCCCATCATAGGATCTAACCAAATTAAGCCCATATATTTGCCAACTAATAACGCAATGATAGCAAGTACAGAAGTTAAGGTATCAGCCAAAACATGAAGGTAAGCCGCTTTCATGTTGTGATCATGATGGTGGTGGTGATTTGAACTTTCTCCATGGTGGTGATGATGGTGGTGGTCATCCTTTAAAATGAATGCAGAAATCACATTTACCACAAGCCCAATAAATGCCACGATTATTGCTTCATTGAATTGTATGTTATGTGGTTCAACTAACCGCTGCATTGATTCCAAGACCATCATTATGGCAACAATGGCGAGGGCTATAGCACTTGCAAATCCACCAAGATAATTAACCTTTCCAGTACCAAAACTAAATGACTTATTATTTGAATGCTTTTTGGCATATGAATAAGCAAAAATGGTAATAAGAAATGCGGCTGAATGTGTCCCCATGTGCCAGCCATCAGCGAGTAATGCCATAGAGCCAGACCATGTTCCCGCCCCTATTTCAAGTATCATAATAACCGTTGTTAGCCAAAAAACGATTTTTACCTTGCTAGTATTCTTTTCACTATCTATGCCGAAGTTATGGGAGTGATCCCACTTTATGCTTGAGTTACTCACTGCTGTTATTCCTGAAATAAATATATTTATTTTTAAAAGTTCCAATTAATTATATACTACCCCCCAGTATAATTAAAATAGAAATATAGTCATGGCACATACTCAAGTAGGAAAAAAGAAGTTAGTAGCTCGAATCAGACGCATCAAAGGGCAAGCTATTGCTGTAGAAAGCTCATTGGAATCCAGTAACGATTGCATGGCTGTTTTGCAGCAAATAGCTGCTTTAAAAGGGGCAGTAAATGGCTTGATGAAAGAGGTATTAGAAGGTCATTTAAGGGAACATTTAGGTGATGAAGATATTACCCCAGAACAACGCCAGAATGAGATAGAGCAAGTGATTACTATCCTTAAAAGTTACTTAAAGTAAACTTTAAGTATGAATATACAAGATTAGTAACTATTTACATTCGTGTAACGGCTTGAAACTCATCAGGGCAAAAAAACGAAGCGAGACTTGTGTTGATTAATACAGTTGTCAGAGCAGCAAGCTTCTTTGCCCATAAAGTGAAAATAGTAATAACTCAACGTAAAAAGTATTGGCGCAATTGAACAGCATGGAGTTGAAACAACGACATTACGCGTTAAGCAAATTTGCTTGAACTAGTCATCAATAAAGCCTTTAAAATTAAACCGTGTCAAAAATGTAATAATCGAAAGGTAAGCAGCAATAGCCTTAAGAGATGCTTTTGAATTTATTAACATTGAATTGGGAGATGCCACACTAGCATGATGCTCTTCAAACTGTTTAATAACCACTTGATAACTTATTAACTATCAACAATATAACCTAGAAATACAATAAAGGGATTTACTTTACCAATTTCCATTAATGCACGAAGTCTATCAATTGCAAAGTCTAGAACGATTAACTTTAAATTAGGTGACTGCTTTCTTAAGGCTTCAATAAATATAGGTAAAATCACTTCTTCAACGACTTAAGCCTATCACTCTTGAACACTGTAATAAGGCCTAAAAGGTATTAATACTATTGCCCACATACTCACCAAGGCTTCTGGTTAAAGCATCCAAGGTGCCTTTGGTGAGATTTTTTCAATAACATGATCAATAAAAAGTCTGATGGATTTCGTCATGTATTTATGAGATTGATAAATCAAAAACATATTTGAATCGGGTGTCTCATAATCTGTCAAAATCTGTACCAGTAGCCCTGATTCAAAGTGATCTTTGACTAATGCAATAGGAACATAAGCTACTCCTAGTCCATTAAGAGCCGAATCTATAATTAAATGCATACTGGTAGTAGCGTATCTTCCTGAAACAGTTGCTGGATACTGCTTTTTATTTTTAATGAATTGCCAATGGTTTTGAGACAATGACTTTCCCATGATAAGGCAGTTTACCTTTGTAAGGTCATCTGGCTGCTTTATTTTTTCTACCGTTTCTAAAAACTCAGGACTTGCACAGCAAACACTATGCTTCGGGCCTATTCTTCGAGCAATTAATGAAGAATCTTGTAACTGACCCGAACGAAATGCCACATCAATACGATTTTCTACCATATTGACATAACTATCAGAAGTATCTAACTCCATACTGATTTCAGGGTATTCTTTTAAAAACTCTGTTATCCAAGGTTGAGCATACTGCATGGCAAAGTCAAAAGGCGATGAGATGCGAATTTTCCCTTTAGGCGTCGATTGTGCCTGCATCACAGCCTCATTAGCTTCCTCAAGCGCAACGAGGTGTTGTTGGCATAAGTGAAAATAATGACGCCCTTCTTCAGTCATTGAAAGTTTCCGTGTACTCCTATGTAGTAGTTTTACACCAAGGCTAGCTTCTAATTGCACTACTTTACGGCTAACCGTAGTAGAAGGCATGGCTAAGTTTTTACCCGCTCCAGAAAAACTACCAGCCTCAACAACACTAATGAATACCTTAATATCATTAAGATCCATTTTATTACCTTCAAATATGGGATTAAAAAAACCAAATAAACCATCTAATCAAACAATACGTCTTGTATTAATATTTATCAATAGTAATTAACACAGGATTTAAAAAGATGACAAGACAAATTCAAGAAATCAGAAACGGCAATAGACATGGCCCAGTAAGTAGCTTTGTGAATTCTGCAAATGTTACAGAGCTCAACCCTTTTGTGCTATGGGATCACTTTTATCTTCCAAACGTAGAAGGTACAGCAGGATTTGATTTTCATGGGCACTCTGGCGTTGCCACAATAAGCTACCCACAAACAGGTGATATAGGCCATGAGGATACAGGTGGACACTCAGGTATGCTCAAAGCTGGCGGCGTTCAGATAATGTCTTCGGGTGCAGGAGTTTTGCATAAAGAAACGGTATATCCCGATAAGCACATCGCTGATGCATTCCAGCTTTGGGTTGCTTTACCTGAAGATATTCAAGAAATGGGGCCAGTTACCTATTCTACTTTACAGCAGCAAGACATACCCGTTGTAGAGGCCGATGGTTCAAAAACCAAAATAGTTATCGGCCAGTTTCAACACAAAAAAAGCACCGCACAAGCTCCTGTAAATATGACCTACCTTCATGTCAATCTTGAAGCCGAAAGTGAGTGGCAACACTTAAGCCAAAAATCTCAAACCACAGTATTTATTTATGTACGACATGGCTCTGTTGATACAGGGGGCGTACATTTATCGGCAGGCGAATTGGGTATATTTGAAAAAGGAAACGAAGGCTTGGTTGTTAATGCGTCAACCCAAGAGGCAGAGTTTTTATTGGTTTTAGGTGCACCACTCAACCAAAAAATCATTAGTAATGGCGCATCGGTTCATAGCAACAGAACCAATTTAATCGCAGGAGTACAAAAAATACAGCAACTGCATACACATGGCATTAGCCAAATTTCTTAAATAAGAGGTCAATTATGAATACAACAACTTTTACACCCGAAAACTCAGTGATGTTACTTATCGACCATCAGGTTGGCACTATGGGCTGGGTTGGTTCACTAGCACTTGATGAAATTAAAAAGAATACCGTAGCTTTAGCCCGCGCAGCAAAAGAAACGGGGATGCCACTAATTTTAACTTCCAGCATGGAAGATCAAGCACAAGGGCCACTTTTTGAAGAGTTGATTCAAGCTGTACCTGAAGCTTACGAAAACCGCATCCTTCGAGTTGGTGTTGTCGACAGCTTAAAAGATGAAAATTTTTCAGCCGCAGTCGAAGCTACGGGACGAAAAAACATTATCATTGCAGGTATCACAACCGATGTTTGTGTCGTTTATCCAGCAATTACTGCTATTAGCAATGGATATAATGTACAGGTTGTCGTTGATGGTTCTGGCTCTCCAACCACACTTGCAGATGAAACTGCATTAAGAAGAATGGAAAGTCATGGCGTGACGCTTACTTCGACAAACCAGTTAATTGCCGAATTAGCGCAAGACTGGAGTTCAGAGAACGGCGGTAAACTAATTCAAGTATTGTTTGAAGAAATTCTTTCAAAACTACATTAACGATCAAGATGCCGTAATGCTTACATATCAATAAAAGGCATTACGGCGTAGATAAACTTAGATGTTATCACTTATAACTCCTACTTCTAGCTTCCACTTATAGTTAAAAAGAGACATAGAGCGTGAGTTATATTGCTCATCCTTCCCCTTACCTACGATCACATGATAAAACAATAAACCTAACAAAATTAACATCAGCCCACTGATGGTTCAATCAATAACTCAACCGTAATAGTACGTCTACATCGGTTGCATTTTGAGGTTTAATATCGCAATTTTTAATTGTTACAGGTAACTCCTTTTAATAAAAAAACAGCCCTAAAGTTACATTAAATATATAAGGCGTTTACACTTGTTGCTTTTTGTAATGTGATAATATAACATTATCGAAATTGTTACATTATCACATTGGAATCTAATCTCAACATGAATAAGTTTACATTACTGGCAAGTGCATTTGCCTTAGCTACTTCAAGTACTCAAGTACTTGCTGAGAAAATAACAGGTTTGATTACCAACGAAGAAGGCAAGATTATTAGCGGTGCCACGGTTAAAGTTATGGGCACCAACATTGTGACTAGCACTGATAATACCGGTAGGTTTAACCTAACGGTTGAGCTAGGAAAGTATGAATTACATGTCGTTGCCAGCGCTTACGTACATAAAAATATTCAAGTCGACTTAGCTAAAAATCAGAATCTCGAACTCACGGTACAATTAGATAAATCAGCACTAGAAATTATTGATGTTAGTGCTACTCCTTTTCATAGCTCAAATATTGAATCAGCATTGCCTATCACTGTATTACACGGTGAAAGTTTACGTATGCGCCAAGCGAATACCTTGGGTGATACGTTAAACAAAGAAGTGGGAGTTCATAGTAGTTTTCATGGTGGTGTAGCCAGTACCCCTATTATTCGTGGTTTAGACGGACCACGAGTATTAATTACACAAAATGGTTTAGATGCTGGCGATGCTTCACGTGTTGGCCCCGACCATGCTGTTTCTACTGAAACATCAACCAGTGAGCGTATTGAAGTTCTTCGCGGTCCAGCAACCTTGTTTTATGGTAGTGGTGCTATTGGTGGTGTAGTGAATATTGTTAATGACAGTATTCCTAAAAGTACAGAGACTTCAGGTGAATGGCTAACAGAATACAATAGTAATAATGAGCAGACGTTAGCGTCTGGCTCGTTTACCAGTGGTACCGGTAATATTGCGGTACATGCGGATGGTTTTTATCGAGACAGCGAGAACTATCAAATACCTGAAAAAGATGGTGTTGACGAAGTCGCTAATTCAGCAGCGGAATCAAGTGGCTTCACCTTAGGTACCAGTTATTTATTAGATAACGGCTTTGTTGGCTTGTCTTATCAGAATTTAGAACAAGAATACGGTATACCAGGCCATAGCCATGGCGATGAAGACATCGAAGTTTCTGCCGATCTAACCCAAAATCGCTTTCAATTATTAAGCGAACTTAGCTTTGACAATAATGTTATAAAATCACTTAACACCAAGATTGGTTATACTGATTATCGCCATACAGAAGTAGAGTTAGGTTTGGTCGGTACTACCTTTGATAACGAATCGATAGAAGCGAGAGTTGAACTATTGCATCAAGACTTCTTGGATTGGCGTGGTGGCTTAAGTCTTCACTATAAACAAAGTGATTTTACTGCAGTTGGCGAAGAGGCATTTACACCGCCATCAGAAACAAATTCACTCGGCTTAGCCTGGATAGAAGAACGTCACTTTGGTGATTTTTTAGTACAACTTGGTGCGCGTATTGAACGTACTGAAGTGACCGCGGCTAAAGTTCGTTTGCCTGAACTTGAACTCGTTAAGTCTGCGCAGGATGATCACGGTGCAGACGATGATGCAGGACACGACTCGCATGATCATGGAGCTCATGCAACACAAGGTTATACCCGCAACTTTACTGTCGAACATGTTTTTACTCCGGTTAGCCTTTCTGCTGGTCTAGTGTGGGATTTCACCGACGGTTATAATGTAGGTTTATCGTTATCTCATTCAGAACGTGCGCCATCTGCTGCAGAGCTACTATCTTTTGGTCCTCATATTGGTACCGGCTCATATGAAGTAGGTGCTTTGTTTGCATTGCATAATGACCACGGCGAAGCTGCTCATTTTGGTTTGACTGATCGTGATATTGTCATGGAAACCGCTAATAATATTGATCTAAGTTTACGTAAATTTAAAGGTGACTTTGGTTTTATCTTTAATGCTTTTTATAACCAAATCGATGATTACTACTATGAGCAAGCGACCGGTTTCTCGGCTGGTGATGGTCATGATCACAGCGGACATGACCACGGCGGTGAAGTAGAAGAAGCCCATACGTTACCGCTTTATACCTTTACCGCTCAAGATGTATCCTTATATGGATTTGAAGCACAGCTTGTTTGGCAAGTGACTGATGAGTTTACTTGGCGAGTACAAGGTGATGTGCTTCGAGCACGTTTAGATGAAGGTGGAGAATTACCTCGTACTCCACCTGCCCGCATCGCGACCGAGTTCAGTTATCAAGGTGACAGTGTTTCTGCTGACTTATTTGTCAGCCACTATTTTGAACAAACGCATACCGCCAAACTAGAAACCTCAACAGACAGTTATGTCATGGTTGATGCCAACGTTAACTATCACTTTTCTTTAGGACAGCATGACTTAGCTGTTTATCTAAAAGCTATAAACTTAACAGATGAATACGCACAAGTGCACACCTCATTCTTAAAGGATTTAACACCGCTAGCAGGACGTTCAGTGGCGCTGGGTTTACGCGGTTCATTTTAAATCAGCTAATCAATTTAATCTTACATTCAATTTAAATTTAGCGCCTTTCAATTGAGGGGCGCATCACTCTATATTTTAAAGGACATTCATGAAAATCATCTCGTTAAAAAGCTTATTATTGGCCTGTGCTGCGACAGCACTTGTTGGTTGTGGTGGCAGTGAAACTACTATTACCGAAATAGCAAAAACGCCAACACCTATCGATAATGACCATGACAATCACGAGGAGGAGTTAGGTAAAGGTCGCTTAGCTATTGCGGATAGTGAACAAGCTGTAGTACATATTTTTGACCTTGAAAATAATGCCTTAGTTGAATCTATTTCGATTACCAACCCAGCTGAATATTTATACGCGAGCCCTGAAAACCGTTATGCGGTAGCAGTGCAACGCTCGTTTGATACGGTTGAATTTATTGATGGCGGCTTATGGCAAGAAGCACACGGTGATCACTTTGATCAACATACCGATATACCTGAGCTTACAAGCTTTACGTTAAATGATGTAAAACCAACTCACTTTGTCCCTCGTGGCGAACAAGTAGCAATATTTTTTGATGGCAACAAAGATACGGGTGCTAATGCATCATTAAGTTTGTTAAGTGACGAGAGTATTGCGGCAGAAAAAACTATTGCGGAGCATCATTTTGAAACTTATATGCATGGAACTGCTGAGATCCGCGGTGAATTCGTATTAGCTACTCATCGAGAGATTGATGCCGAAGGTAGTTTGCCTGATCAGGTAGCACTGCTTGAAGTACATGATGATCACTTTCACCAAGAACAACTATTTGATGTTAAATGCCCTGACTTACATGGTAGCTTTCAAACAGATACCCATATTGCCTTTGCCTGTAGTGATGGCATTTTATCTATAGAGCAGCAAGGTAGTATGTTTACAGCACAAAAAATTGTTAACCCTGCAGACATGCCAGAAGGTCTTCGCATAGGCTCACTAAAGGGCAGTTCAGAAAATAATGTGATGATTGGTAATGCACGTGGAAGTTTCTTTTTAGTTGATTTAATAACGCAACAAATCAGTCCGTTTAATTGGCAACAAGAAGAAGCACTGACTTCGGTAACGTATGGCTTTGATGGTCATAACGAACATATGCTTATTCTTGATAATACGGGACAGTTAAACGTATTTTCGGCGGAAAACAATTGGCAATTAGATAGTCGTATTGAAGTATTTAGTGCCCTAGCGGAAGATTCAAAACCACTCATTATTTCTTCAAAAGCCCATGAGCTTATTTATATTATTCATGAGCAAGAAGTTACTGAAATTGATTTACATGAAGGTGTTGTGGTTGGACGCTTTGATTTAACTTTCACTCCTGGTAAAGCAGCGTGGTTAGGTGTTGCTGGAGAAGAGGAGCATGATCACTAAAACTCAGATTTAACTTACTTACATGTTGTTTGTTGTTCTTTTAGCCACATTTTATGTGGCTTTTTTTTAATTAATTCGACTTACATTGTTAAACATATGCTAACTATAGAAGGTGTCTACTAATTGTGGGTAACACTGAAACCTACCCCCTACTAATGGGCAAAAAATTTGTTGGCTAAAATTTGCGAAGAAAGAGTAAAAAAACAACTGTTATTTGTCTGTTTAAACGCCTTGTCAGTGCTGTCATGCCTCCCAGCTAAATCCCTTTGGATACTGGTGTATTCCATCAAAATCACCTTTTGTAACTGAAATACCATTATTCTTTGTAATAGCATATACCATGCTGATATGAAAAAAGAAATTCGGGAGCACAAATGAAGATACATATTCTGAAGCTGGCATAGATATTTCTTTAAACCCAGCAGTGTCTTGAACATTGAGGTTTAACTGCTCTAATGTTGGTTTAGATAATTTATTAATATAATCAATGGCGGTTACAACATACGCTTTAAGTCGGTAAAAACTATCAATATCACCCTCTAACTCTTTATATTCGCTACCTGAAAGAGGACAACAAGCTCTTAACGCAAAATTTGTTGCGATTTTTACTTGTACATTAAATGGAAACATATCATCAACAAGTCTTGCATTAAGCGACTCTGACTCATTTACAGAGTTATCTTCAACTTTTTCGATAAGTTTATGAAGAAGCCCTAAATGCTTCAAAAATATTTCTCGATGTTTAATATACAAATCAATTCTCGATAGCACTAACGCATCAATAAGAGGCAAAAAATTGTTGGATAAAATGAGAGACGAAAGAGCAAAAAGCTAACCATTTTTTGTCCTTTTGACTGACTTGTTAGCTATTGCTTGTTGAATCAACGACAAATTTTTCAAACACTCTATTTAACGGGAAATAAATGACCAAATAAATACCTAGGAAAAGCAATAAATCCATGAAGAAAGATAAGTCATTTAAATTTGGTACTGAATCAGTTAAATTCCCTTTAACAAACGATGTAATAAATGCAGATAAAAATATGACGACTAAATTTGAATTTTTTTTATTCATGCCAATTCCTTTTGAAAATATAAAATAGCTTCCCCCTGTTAAGGGAAAAATTGTAGTTGGCTAAAATGCGCGAAGCGCTCGCCAACTGTTATTTGTCCGTTTGAGTCATTTGTTATACACATTTTTAATCAAGCAATTAAATGCGATCTTCTTGTTTAGATGCAATTGATACAACTTTACTATTTTCAATAGTAATTACAACAAGATATATACCGCCAATAGAGCCTTTAAGCTTATACATTAATACTTCACGCTTTACTGGATTACCTTCTTGCCCGTTATCTATTGCTACTTTTTCAACGTCCTGATAAACAGGTACGCCAACAAGTGAAATTATTTCAGATTTACTATTACCAACAGATAAGAGTTTACCATTTTCTAATCGAAAGCTACTTTTTGCATTTGCATTCAATGTGAAAAGTAACGTGAATAATATTATTGAAAGACTCAACTTGTTCATGATAGTGCTCCTTAGATAAGAATGTGTATTACGCTTTGCTAAGCGGCAAATAACTGTTAGTTAAAATAAGCGACGAAGGAGCAAAAAGCCAACTGTTATTTGTCCTTGTTAAACAACTTATTATAAGCCAACTTTTGGAAGCTTATCAGTTTTAGTTAACTCGAAGCTTTTCAAATTAAGTATTGTTGAATATGACACACCAGCCTTTTGATAAACTAGGAATAACTCCGTTTTATTTAGCAAAGTATGATCCACAATAGACTCAACTTCTTTTATTAATTCTTTGTAGCCAGAACCATCAGGATTTGTAATAGCTATAGTTGTTAAATCACCAGCAGATAGACGGTTATCATGATCTGAATCCAGTTGAACAAGTTGATATAAGATTGCAATAATGGATTGTTTTGAACCGTAATCTCCTTTTATCAACTTATCACTACGCTCAATTAAATAGTTTGTATGATCAAATAACCACGTTTGTTGAGATGTTTCAGTGTTTATAAACAAGTGATTTCTTGTTGAATTTGACGATTTACTGAAATAAACACGATCAAAGGATTGATCAGAATAAAGTGGAATCATTAATATTTTTCCATCATTTATTTGAGTTATCTGTCCGAACCTCCAGTTTTCTTTTATTTCAGCATTTTCTTCAATATTTACAATATTTCTCGTTGTTCTTTCTCTAGTCACATCCTGAAAAAGTTTCAATGCGACAAATATAAGAACACCGATAGCAAGTACACCCGCTACTGAAATTACTAGCCCATTAAAGCGCCAAACTAACCTAAAGAATTTATTTTCTTCCATGATACTCCAAACCTATTATTGGCTTATAACGCCCTAATAATGCCCTAATAATGCGAAAAAAATTGTTATCTAAATTGTTGAGGAATGAAAACAGCCAACTTCATTATCCTTCTTTAATTCTTGTATAGCTGTAGTTACTATATCAGACATTAATTCGTGGCTCTTCGTGAAGCTGCTAATACTAAAATAAATGCTAGTAAGGCTGGTAATCCCTGTGTGAAAAGGATACTTGTCTTAGCGGTGATACCACCAAATATCCCTGCAACAATTACACAGGACAAAAAGAATATTTTGATGTCTAGCCGATTCTTAAACAAGCCCCAAAACAGTCCTGCAGCGAGAAATCCGTTATAAAGCCCCTGATTCATAGCAAGCACTGAAGATGATTCGGCTACCTCTGGTGTCATTGAAAATATTTTCTGTCCAATTGGATGATTCCAAAAAAACATTTCCAATATCAAAATTCCAACATGACTTATTGCTACCAAAAATGTGAAGATTTTCGCCAATAAATTCATAGATATATACCCTTATTATTTTGCATGAATTTTAATAGTACCCTTGCCTGAAACCAACAGCAAACTGTATTTCGTCCTGATTTAACAGCTTGTTATATGGCCAAACACTTATCAGCTACCAAGCCATACACCCATGAGTTAATAGACTTTTTACACATTGTACTAAATCTAAGCCTATTAGTTGAATTGAACGCTAAAAGCGTTTCAATAGTGGACATTTCTTTAAAGGAATCTAAACGCTTAAGCTTGCTAAATGTAGGAAAAGTTACGACTAACCCCTCAGGAAGTGCTTCAAATTTTATATTGGTTATAAATTTACCATTAAAACAATAATCAAAATTAGCACAGGGCTCATAGCCATATTTAATTAGCGCTCCAGAAAATTTATCAAGATCAACTGATACATCAATTTTGTCAGGCTTTCCTGAACTACAGCTAGCTAATGATAAAACGATAATGAGGAAATATAGTTTGTGCATAATGGCCATATAATGGGCATTATATTGTTGGCTAAAACGGGGGAACTTCAGCGTCCGTTTAAGTAACTTGTTATACACGCATTGAAAATATAATCTAATACTTTCCGTCTAGAGCAGTAAGATCAAGGCTGCGTTGTAATATACTTTCAAAATCCTCATCGTCAAAAGCACACAACAATTGAAGGTGTGACCATGATTTTTTTTCTGTAGCGATAACCATAATATCCTCTGAATTACTAAATGTAGTGTTTTTAAAGCTACCTAAATTGCGTACATATCTTAATGCTCTTAGAGCACATACGATATATTGTTCTTCAAGTAAATCCCTCCAAGAATAACAGCCAGTTGGACCTTTCTTATCCTTTAAACTTAAAGGAGCATCTTCCCAGGGGAGAGTGAAGTCTAACAAGGCCATTTTACTGACAAATTCATGCCATTCAGGCAAGTTGTCTGAAGAAAATAAAACATCATAATTATCATGGGAAGGAGGAACCCCCCATTTAATACCAACGATCTCAAAATGTGGATATTCTTGTGTTTTTGGATATAAAATTTCACCTCTCACAAAATGGCAAATAGAGTAGTAGTTATTATCATTATTTATTTTTGTACTTGCTTCTAAGGTTGCCCGAATGAACAGTTTTTCAATATCTTGCCATAGGATTTCAACTGATGGGGGATAAACACATTTTAGAGGAGTGTTTTCCGAATATATTGGAACCTTAGGTTCCCAATACTTATTGAAAGTCGACCCCATATGAAACTAACTCCATAGTGTATAACAGTTTATTATGAGGAAAAATTCCTTCTTTCTACAAGATGGGATAAATCGTCCATAATTTTATAATGTGATGAGATTACTCGATTGTTATCTATAGATCAATTACTTAAAAATCGAGTTAAAACTGGTTGATGTGTGAAAGAAGGAATTATTCCCGCTTTCTTGTAGAAAGGAGGAATTACGCAAGACTGTTTTTATACACAGTTATTTATTGATTTATTGATTTATTTATGTCTTCATCTTTTTTAGAATATGTCACTTAACAAATGCGCTTAAAGCGCTATTTCAAAAAAACAGTTCAAAGCTATGTCTAAAGAATCCACGCCCGCTTTCTGACTATTTACGACCATGTAACGGCTTGAAACTCATCAGAGCAAAAAACGACGCTATGCTTGTGGCGATTAACACCGCCGTCAGTGCTGCAAGGTTCATTTGCCCATAAAGCGCAAATCGCAATAACTCAACGCAAGAAGTAAAAGGGTTAAACTGACAAAGCCAATATAACCAAAGACTCGCTTCTTGCATTTTCCACAACGGATATAAGGCACTGGAAAGAAAGAACATCGGGAAAATAACAAAGTTCATCACACCAGCAAAATTTTCTAATTGTTTAATAAGGTTAGATAACATTAAGCCTAATGCACCAAGGAAAAAAGCAATTAAGAAAATAGCAGGTATTGAGCTAACATAGCCCATTAGTGGAATATCAACATCAACTAGTTGAGCGAAAAGTAGAAAAATCACCACTTGTAAAAGTGATAGCAACGCACTGGCAATTAACTTACAGCATAATAGAAAAGGTCGCGGTAACGGACTCATCAAGAGAACTTTCATGCTGCCCATTTCACGGTCATAAACCATGGAGAGTGAACTTTGCATGCCATTGAATAAAATGATCATGCAACAAAGGCCTGGGGTAATATATTGCTGATAAGTAATATAAGTACCGTAAGGCTCCATAATAGAAACCCCTAATGCAGATCTAAAACCTGCAGCAAAAACAACTAACCAAAGTAATGGCCTAACTAACGCACTTAATAAGCGCGAACGTTGCTGGAAAAAACGTAAAACTTCACGCTTAACAATGCCATTAAAACAATAAAGATAACGATTATTCATCAAGTGAGCTCCGCGTTAGCCGTTAACGAGCGATAAAGCTGATATACATCGGCGACATTATGCTTTTTACATAACTCCCCACTGATGCCCTGCGCTTGAATTTTTCCTTCATCAATAATAATTAACTGATCTTGTGCTGATATTTCATCGATTAAATGCGTTGCCCACAACACACAAATACCTAATTTTTTACTAAGGGAGCCAACGTATTCGGTGATCATTTTTCTGCTATCAATATCTAAACCAACCGTTGCTTCATCAAGCAATAATACTTTGGGTTGATGGATTAATGCTCGGGCAATTTCAACACGGCGACGATGTCCGCCATTTAAGGATCTGACTTTATCATCGAGTCGTTTCGTTAATTGCAGCTGAGCCAAAATATCACTGATATTATCGAGCGCTTGTGATGAAGAAATGCCATGTAGCGCGGCATAATAAGTTAAATTCTGCTTAACCGATAAATCTAAATCTAACGTGCTTTGCTGAAAAACTACGCCCATCGACTGCATGATGTTCGACTTATGATGTTTATAATCATAGCCATTGATTTTGATATTCCCCGATGCAGCCTGATAAAGCCCCGTTAACATGGAGAACAAGGTACTTTTACCTGCACCATTGGGACCAAGCAATACATTGAAACCATTGGTAATACTAAGATCTAAACCATCAACGGCTGCCTTTTTACCGTAATAAAAAGTGAGATCCTTAGTTACTATACTCATGGTTTATTTCGTATCACTACGCCCCATGGGTAACGTCCAACCTTAATTGATTTAGTGACTTTCATACGTTCAATATCAATCACTGACACATCGCCGCTAATACCATTAGTGGTTATTAGCTGACTTTCATCCTTGTTAAATGCAAGTTGCCAAACCCGTCGACCAACTAATAGATAATCATCGACTTCCATTTTTTTACGATCAATTACCGCAACATGATTTGCCGGCCCCAAAGCCACAAACGCATATCGTCCATCTTGAGTTAATTCAATGCCTACAGGTTGCACACGGTCATGATGGATACCACGTATATCAAAGGTAAACTCCTTAATGACTTTTTGACTGGCAACATCAAGTATCACCACGGTTCCACCAATTTCAGAGCTCACCCACAAATATTTACTGTCTTTAGTAAACTTAGCCGACCTTGGTCTTGAACCCACCAAAGTATTGGCATAGTTTTTATGGGTTTTGGTATCAATCCAATGCACCATATTGGTTGTTTCTGAGGTCACAACAACCGTTTTTCCATCTGGACTCACCGCTAATCCTTCTGGTTCAACGCCAACATCTACTTGAGTGATAACCGAAGCAGAATCAATATCAATTACCGTCAGTAAGGCATCATCTTCATTAGAGGTATAAATAATTTTACCATTGGGATGCAATGCTATGGTTTCAGGGTCTTCACCTGAAGGAAGTTCACCGATGATCTGTTCTGTTTTTATATCGAGTATTTGAATGCTATCTGACTCACTGGCACATATATAAGCAAGTGTCTGCTCTTCGTTGAGAATAATGCCCCGAGGTCGTTGCCCTACCGCAATTTGTTTAATCACTTTATTGAGCTTTAAATCGATAACTGAAATATTGTCATCCTTTTCGTTGGTGACATAAGCAAACTCAGTGGCATACACAGATGCTGTGCTAAATAGAGCAGTGACAATCAAAAATCTAAAAGTCACTTTAAAAGTTAAGTTAAAAGTTGTTCTAAAAAGCGGTTTTAAAAATAATGTCTTTTTCATAAGTTACCTTAAGCCCTATATCCGATGCGAGCCTTTATTGAGAGTTCACGCTAAGCATTTTTGTTCAATACTTATCGAGCTAAATTTCTTTGTCTACTTAACTTGTTCAGTTATCTATTCAGTTACTTATTATTATTATCTAGATAGTTCACATTGAGATTCCTGCGCATCAAAACCAAGGGTATCAAGTTCAGTAATGGGATGAAGCATACCTGGTTGTGGTGACTGCGAGACCAATGCGTGAGGATGAACCAGTGCCAACGGCATTCTCAATTGACGACTCCATGGACGAAAACTCAGCTTACGCCCTTTATAAGCAGCCAATTCAAAGTCTACCGAATTGATATATTCTATGAGTTTATTGCTCTCATTTGAGTGAAGCTTATGAACCGACTCTGCAACACTACGCACAGCAAGGTAACCAGAAAAATCCAATTCATTCATTTTTCTATCAGCCATATCGATAAAACGATTCTGTAACTGAGTAGCGCCCCACTGCTCTATCACACTATGCCACGCTAAGGCTTCTAAACCAGCAGAGCCTATAACGGGTCGTGGTAAGTAGGTATTAAAGGGTAAAAATTCTGCAAAGGCTTTTGACTTGTCTGCAACATAAACCACATCATAATCTTTTACCGTTTGCGTAAACAAAGGAATTTCTTGTTGTGCGCTTCGTCTGAGATCTGTATTAAAATCCCACTGTTTTTCATCAATAATTTTTAAACCGAAACGTTTCGCAGAGCGTTTAAATGAATCGGCTAGCAGTACATCTTCATCTTTACTGCCTTGTATTAATAACACCTTATTCATTCGACGATAAAGTAGCCATTGAGCAAGTGCATCAGACTTCATCGCATCACTAGGTATAGTGTGTAAAACAGAGCCCAAACACTGGCTATCTCGTAATTCATCCGCAGTCTCACTGACATTAAACAGCAACACTGACTTATTCTTAGCCCAACGATCTAACTGCACTAATTGTGCTAAAGGGGCATCAATAATAAAAATGCGTCGTCCTTGCTGATATTGTCCTTCCAAGTGATCTAAGAATTGTGGTGTTTTTGTTGCGACAAAATAGCTTAAGCTAAAGTGCTGCTGGAGAAATTTCCCGGTGGTATTTGAATCACTGACCGCAAGTTTAGCTCCCTGAAAACCACTATCTTCTGGCTTTTTAAAAAAGTTGGAGGTACCAGCTACTGGCGGCTTCACTAACTTTACATAGCTAATATCAAGCGTGATTGGACTTGATAGTGCGTTAAGGCTAAAGAGCCATAGGCAAATACCAATGCATTTTACTAGATACTTCTTAAACCTTACCCTTGTCACAACAAACATAGCGGCCCCAACAATAAAAATTCAGCAATTAATCAACAATGATTCAGTCAATATATCTGCTTGTTATATAGTTAATTTTTTTCAACAAAACGTCAAAAAAACGTCTAACTAAATCGTTTACCTAGAATAGTAATGACTACCAGCATATAGAAAAAACACACAGAGTTAAAAAGACAAATATTCAAACGAAACACTGTAACTATTTAATATATAACAAAATAAAATAAAATAAGCAGTTTTTAATCTTCAAAATCATACTAAAGGATGAGGTGTAACCGAGCTAAAGTACAATTCTTGAAGCTCACTAACCTCGCTAAGATGGTCTTATCAGAATTAAACACCACAATTTTTACGTGAAATAAGGTACACAGCGATGATAAAACTTAACTTAGGCCGCAGCCATTTAATTGCATTCATATCAATATGTTCATTTGGCGTAGCGGCTCACGGCCCTGTGACCCCACAAGCAATAAACACTTCAACATTACCAACCTTAGGCGAAGAATGGGAAGATACTAACCCTTACCGCACAAAGGATGGAGAAGTAATGACAGAGATATTACGCGTTGGTGCTTCAGCATATAATCAAAACTGTGCACGCTGTCATGGTTTAGGTGGCATATCAGGCGGTATTGCCCCTGATTTACGTCAATTACCCGCAGATTATGATGGCGATGAGTGGTTCATTTATCGTGTACAAAATGGTGCGGTTCGTAATGGCGCAGTTTATATGCCGAAAATGACTGAGCATTTAAACCAAGAAGCACTTTGGTCTATTCGTACTTGGTTAGAGTCAGTTAGTGATGAAGAATAAATTTTATTCTCTCTTTTTGTGGATAAGCTGTTGTAGCCTATTGTGCTCAACAGCTTTTTCACGATCTTACGATGATATTATTGAAAGCAATGAAATTACCGTTGCCGTTTATAGCGACTTCATTCCTTTTTCATACCAAGAAAATGGCCAAGCAAAAGGCATTGATATTGAAGTCGCAAAACATATTGCCAAGCAATTAGGCGTTAAACTACATTTCAGGTGGGTAACCGCTGATGAAAATGTTGAGGATGACTTACGCAATAATTTATGGAAAGGACATTTCCTTAAACGCAGTGTTGCTGACTTGATGCTAAGAGTTCCCTACGATAAAGAGTATTCTGAGCTGCGTGACGATATTGGTGAACGGGTACATGAACAGGTGCACATGTTCGCTCCTTATCATACTGAGTCATGGAAAATCGTTTTTAATACTAAAAAAATTGATGATGTCAGCACCATGGCTGTCTTCCAGTATCATGACATAGGTGTCGAAGTAGACTCCATTCCACAATTTTACCTTCTCTCTGTCTTCAATGGTCGAATGCGCAACAAAACCAAACAGTTTTCTTCATTAGCCTTAGCTGTTTCAGCAATGTCTGAACAGAAGATTGATGCCGTCATGGGACTTCGCAGTCAGGTGAGTCATTACCAACATCAGCTTGATTCTCCTACTTACCAGTTAGCAACGAATGCCTTTCCAATGTTAGGAAAACAACAGTGGGATATAGGCATGGCGGTCAAGAGTGACTATCGCCAATTAGGTTACGCCGTTGCTGATATTGTCGAAGCTATGATAAACCAAGGACAAATGAAGAAAATATTTGATCAGTACAACGCTGTCTATCAAATTCCAAATCTGTACGCAGTGAGTGAATAAGCAATGGCTCATACCCAAGCGACCGAATCTTCAGGTCGCTTGGCTATAGATATCATCCTTTTCGTCATACTAAATGATGAAAAAAACGCTACCCCCGAGTAATAGAGAAGTAAATAGAGACGTTTTAATATCGTTATAGCCTGCTTAACTGATTTACTGAAATCGCGAGACGATAGGTAAATTCATTAGCATTATGCAGGAAGGTAAATAGAGAAGAATATCTTTAACCAAATTTACAACCCGAGAGGAAATAACAATGATAACAACATGTAAAACAAAGGTATTGTCATTATCGATGGCAGTTTCTTTAGCGTTAACCGGCATAGCAAGTGCTGAAGTAACCGATAAAGATATTGCCAATGACCAAATGACAACTGATGATGTTGTGTCCTATGGACTTGGTCTAAGAGGACAACGTTACAGCCCTCTTGATAAAATAAATATCGACACAGTAAAAGAGATGCGTCCAGTTTGGTCGTTCTCGTTAGGTGGCGAAAAACAACGTGGTCAAGAATCTCAGCCTATGGTTAAAGATGGCGTCATGTATATTACAGGCTCATACTCACGTGTGTACGCCATAGATGTAAATACTGGTGACGAACTTTGGCAGTATGATGCTCGATTACCGGATGGCATT
>OLHM01000227.1_pt1 | contig 22574 bp, 13 predicted proteins | sample 1609611 | NCBI WGS metagenome assembly OLHM01 (sample SAMN05416891, study PRJEB24817) | seawater metagenome | isolation source: Sea water | place: Canada:Atlantic | collected 2013-11 | reverse complement strand
AGCATTTACTTTATTACCTAAGCTTTTGGTTCACTTGATTTTCAAGCACTCATTACCCAGAGTTCAGGTTACTTATTTACTTTTTCTAAAAGAATAATTTGAGATTTATCCTCACGTAAAATGTCATAAATAACATACGGGCTTTCTTTCCCGCCTATTTGGGTAACAATGCTGCCAACAGGGAGTTGAACAAATTGCTCTTTATGACCAGAAGATAAATTATATCTCATTATTTTTGGTCCTTGCCTTGTGTATACAACATAATACAGCCAATCTTTTGTGAGCATTATGCCACCTTGAACTAATGCGGCATTCAAGGTGCTTAGATTTGCAATACTTGATGTTTGTGCTGATGAGTCTTGTCTCATTAAATGTCCATTAGACATATCTACGTAGGTTATTTCATTTCCGGTTATTGATTCATCAGCATAGACACCAGCATTTATCACCAGTTTAATTAATTTTCCTTCAGCTAAGCTAAGTTTAGTCAGGGTGTATTGTTCTTGGTCTTTAATGCTTAAATAGATTGAGTTCATTGCTGGAGACCAGTGAAGTATATGTGCATTAGGAGGCACAGTGTAACTTACGTCTACCTGCTGGGATGCAAGATCTAAAATTAGCAGTTGTTTGTCTTTATTGCTGTTATCTAAAAAAGCTAGTTTGTTATTGTCTGGCGACAATAGAGGCCTGCCTAAACTATTCGCTTTCAACTGAGTTAGTTGCTGAGATATTGTTTGTTGATGTTGCCATATTTCAAAAGCACCTGAACGGTTTGATACTGAATAAAATGTTCGTTTTTCAGGCGAGTAAATCGCATTAAAATCTAGCGAATTACTGTTAAGCATTGTTGGGGTAGTATCTATGCCGATATTTTCTATAGCAATGTTTCTATGCCAGTTTTTATAAGCTATTTTTGATTTATCAGAAGTAACAGCAATATCAGATTGAAATTCGCCTTTAATATTTTCTATTATCTGAGTTTTTTCTCCAGAATCTAAGTTCATCAACCAAATAGAAAACTGCCCATCTTTTTTGCCTGATATCAGTAATTCTTCATTCGAAATAGCGATGCTCATAATACTATGAAAAGTCGAATTAATGGCTTTTACTGATTGCTCCTCAATATTGTAGCTATTAAGTTTAGTGCTACCATCAACTAGTTTTTCGACAAAAAATATAGTTTTACCATCAGGGCTAAACTTAGGCATTCTTTGATTGTTATTAGATATTGCTAAGGGTTTTAGTTCGGCTTGTCCTAATGGCACTAGCGCTAACTCAATTTTTCTACCGTTTCTGTATGCGATAACTGCCTGAGTTTCTGAGGGGGAGATATCAAACGAATATATTCTTGATGGCTGGTCTAATAGCGATTTATTCTGACCTGTTAACATGTCATGCTGAATTAACTGACACGATCCTCTTGTGCATTGTAAAAAATAAAAGGCTTGGCTCTTTTTACTCCAGGTTGGAAACCTGTGTTCTACATGTTGTGCAGAGATTATCGTTTTTTTATTGGTTTTTAAGTCCATCAACGCCAATGTGTTAAATTCAGCATTGTAGGCTGCTGAAGAGACAAATAGCATTTTATCTTCGGTTTGATTTAAAGCGGGCATTTCAGCATAAGAATCAAAATTAGTTAACTGACTTGGCCTATAATTATAATCTCGCCAGTTAGTTTGACTTTCTACAAAATAAAAGTGATTAACCGTTAAGCTTGCTATGAACGCGACCACAATAATTACTAGGACTAGCCACTTTATATGCCAACGTTGCTTTGTAGGTGCATCACCGATGAGAGGTTGAATATCTTGAGTTTGTTGTGTTTTGTTGAGCTTTAGTGGCTCTTCTAATGGATAAATAAAACAATAGCCTTTTCGTGCTATTGTTTCGATGAATTTTGGGTGTTGAGCGGAGTCATTTAAAATTTTTCTTAATTCGAAAACGGCGCGAGTAATAACATCATTGCCAACAACAGTTTCTGACCATAATGACTGCGCGATAGTTTCTCGACTAACAACTTGCCCTTGATGCTTCACTAAAAAACATAAAACCTCCATGATCTTAGGTTCTACTTTGTAAACTTTGTCATTTAACTCTAGTTTATTGTGTGCTGGTTGTACCCAAAATTCTGATAGTTTAAAACTATCCATTTAATTGTTTTCCTTGTTAATTTACTGTTTTTAAATAACAAATATATTCATCATAACTTCATAATGACAAAATCATTGTTCTGTAGCAACCGATTGTTTACAAAATACGCTGAAAATATGTATCAAGTTATTTTGGAACAAAAAGGAAAGTGATTATATGAAATTTATAAAAAAAATAATCGGAAGTAGCATTGCTATCGCTGTTTTAAACAGTGCCAGTGCAAGAGCAGATGTTATTGATATTGAAATAATTGGGCAAGGAACCATACGCTCTGTTGAAGCAAGTATTGATTGTACAGAAAGTTGCAGTATAGATAATAAATCGCAAACCAATACCTTAGTTGCACAAGCTGACACTAATTGGAAGTTTAATGGTTGGAGTGGCCAACAATGTGATGCGGGTAATGGCGTGATAGTAAATCCTAGCCAATTGGGGTTAGTTGGCGCATCAGGCGGGGCGAAAACACTTGATAGTGCAGATATTAATGGCGATGGGTTTTCTGATTTAGCGATGATCAGCTTGTTTGATGGCAAGGTATCTACATTAACTAATGATGGAGCAGGTCGGTTTGCTAAAAAAGAAGTTGTTTCTAACTTAAATTATCCTTCAGCTTTAGCATTTTATGACTGGGATAACGATGGTGATCAAGATTTAGTTGTGGCTGTTTTTGGCAGCCGAAAATTAAAGTTATACCTCAACGATGGCAACGGTGAGCTAACCTTTAGCGACGATATTGTTATTGGTAACATTAGACCTTACGCAATTGCCGTGCTTGACATTAATGACGATCAAGCGCCAGATTTAGTGGTTTCTTCGTTTTCAGCAGACACCACTGGGGACTTATTTGCGTTAGTAAGCAGTATAAGTGAAGCCAAGACTGAAGTTTATTTAAATAATAATAATACTTTTACACTAGATAAAACCCTTTCTAATAATGCAGCTATAACATTAGATGCATACCTTGATGCCGACTCTTCTTTAGTGGTTGCTGCTGCTGAAATTGTAGAAAAAAATATAGCGGTCTATCAAAACTCAACTCGAACGGTTCTTGATGCTAGCGCATCGAGTTATGGTGTAGCGTTTGGCGATATTGATAACAATGGCACTATGGACCTATTAGCGGCTAACTACCGTCCTGCAAATTTAGCTTTGTATATCGATCAAGGAAATCAAAACTATTCACCTGCGCAAATTATTGCTAATCCTGACGACGGAGTTACCGCCACGGCAATTGTAGATATAGATGCCGACGGCTATGCAGATATTGCAACGGGTGAGTTTAATGCTTTGCAGTTCTACTATTTTAAAACGCTTAGTTACTCAGACTGTATTGTCAACCAAGGCAGTAACATTTCTTTAACAGCAGAATTTATTCAAGCAACTTCTTCTACGCCGGCACCTACACCTGCGCCTGCACCTGCGCAGCCAGAAGAAACTAAGAGCAGCTCTTCATCAGGGGGAGGTTCAATGTCATGGTTCTTGTTGCTAATTGTGGCGATTTCGTTAAATAAAAGATTAAGATTTACGCCGTAGTTCAATGGGTAAAAAGCTGTGGTGCTTAAAAGGTAGAAGTTAGAGGTTAGAAGTTAAAAGCGAAAAGTTAGCAGCTAAAATGGCTAACTTTTCGCTCTACCACATTAATTTGATTAAGGGCCTCGATAGCTATATCTAGGCCTTTTTGTGTATAAACCTGACAAGTAATAATGAGCACTAATTTTTAATGAAGCACGCGTAATTGTTTGTCCCATTTACTAAATTTCCAATTCGAAATACTGCCATTTGCCTCACAACAGTCGCATTGCCAATGAATTAGGTTTTGTGTTTGGTAACTTGCTTCAATACTTCCTTCACAATTAAGGTTTTCAGCTCGAGTAGCGCATTTTAAATCTATTTCTACTAATGGTTGTGCTATCTGCTCAGTAACTGCCAACACTATTTTACTAATGAAATTGAATACGGTTTTTGCTTGAGCAGTCAAGGCTAACTCGTTGCCATTTTCGTCAAGAAATTGTTTTAAATCTACTTTTAAAGTCAATTTTTAATGTCACATTCTAAAGTTGCTTTGCAATATAGATATATTAATGCAAATAACTGATAGAAAGAACTGCATTATTACTGATGTTATATTTTTAAAGCGAAGCTTAAAATGAAATACTGACATAGTTTAATGATACCGACACCACGGCTCATAAGCACTTAGCTGAAGTAAACTGCGTATAACTATTTTTGGTGATGTATAGAATATATACAGAATAAAACTTAAGTTATACTCCAATGTGCCGATACCGTAGACACGTTTTTGAAAATACGAGGTTATTTTTATGAGCTCTCCTATAAAGCCTAATGATACATACAGCCAAGAGGTTAGATCGTTAGCAAAAAAACCCGATAGTGCTGACAATAAAGCGGTTGATAAATCGCTATCAGAGCCTGCGCAAGATAAAAAAGTTACCGCATCGCCTGACTCAATTTCATTAAGTAGTAAAAAACAGCTCAACGCAGCCATTATAGAATCTTCACTAAAATACAGTACAAGCGTTGGTGATCAGCCGCTGGCATTAACATTAAAAGCAGCGTTACAAGGAATAAATGAAGCACTGCAAGCTTCAGGTGTTGAAAACAAAGTTGAAGAGACCTACGAGTCAGGTGTTGATTTCAGCCCTGAAGCAACCGCTGAACGCATTGTTTCATTTAGCACCCAGTTTTTAGGGGCTTTTCGCGAACAAAATCCTGATATGAGTGAAGAAGAGTCACTAACCGCTTTTGTAGATATTATTAGCAGCGGTATTGACCAAGGCTTTGATGAAGCGAAAGAAGTTTTAGGCGGCTTAAAAGTATTAGAAGGTGAAGTGTCTGAAACTATTGATAAAACTTATGAACTCGTGCAATCAGGGATACAGGCTTTTGTTGATGCCTTAAAAGCTAAAGATGAGCAAGAAACTGAAACGTAAACTGAACTAGAAAGCTAAACCTTCAAGGCAATAACAAGCTAAAAACAAGTTAAGAACAAGTAAAAAAAGCGATTAAAAGTTATTATATCGCTGCGCTAGCTTAACTAGCGCAGCGATACTCATTTACATATTGTCGTAGTTACAAAAAAAGCTATGTTGGGTATTCATCAAAGTTTTCTGCTTGTTTGCCATCTTCGAACCAACAAGGTCGCTCTGCCCAAAAAATATTGGCTGCTGGTCGTATGCCAGGGTCGCCATTAACATAACCTGCAGGCACAATTAAAAATGCTCCATCTCTGCTGATATACGGCACCTGAGAGCCACATTCACTACAAAAACAATTACTAAATCGTTGCGCGTCAGGTAAATCAAAGCGTTTGATTAACGCTTGCCCTGAGTGCCACTGAATTTTTTCCGGTGTAGTAAACATTAACGCGGCAAATGCTGAGCCTGTTTTTTTCTGACACCTGTCACAGTAACATTGATAAAACTTATTAAAAGGCCCTTCAACTGTACTCGACACTTTTTTGCACAAACAACTTCCACTGATTTTTATTGTCATTATTTAATTTACTCTTTAATGTTAAAAACTTTCTTTACTTATCAACAGCGAGTAGATGCTAAAGCAATGGTTACGTAAGGCATATTCCTTAAGGCGTATAACTTAACTACCTTTGCAATTAATTTGGTAAAAAGCTTCGTATGATAATTTTTTAAAGTTAACCTAAAACATCATCTTAACTGATCTTTTATTCATCGTTATCTGTATGACTAAACAACTGTGTTTTTATCACACTATATCAAGGTGGTGTTTAAGGTAACAGTGAAAAGCATAGATCTTCAAACGAATAGATTTAAGCTTCAAAATATAATGATCAGCTGTTCCTTTGTTGCATGTATTCATAATATGAAACCAACAAATAACTTTTTATATCGTTGTTTAAGTGACAGAATACTGTTTGCAAGTAGCTAATACTCGCAGAGCGGTTATAGCGATTAGAATTAAAATTAACGCTATAGAAATAATATAATCTATAGCAATACAAAAAAAGACGAGAATATTTATGTTAATTAACACCATCACTAAAGCTTTAAAAGCTGTTGTTATTCCTTTGCTGTTGGGCTTTCCAATTGCTGTAATTGCTTATCGAATGGAATTATGGCCAATGGCAACGTCTTTTCAAATTATTAAATATACCGGCTATGCCAGTATCGCCGTATTAGTAATCGCGTTATTGCTTGGTCTATTTACCTTGTTCAAGAAGCAATATCCGTTGGCAAAACGCTGTGCTGTTATCGCTATATTATCAGCAATACCGGCTATAGCTTTATCGATGCAGGCGGCGAAAGCAAAATCATTACCTTTTATCCATCAGGTAACTACAGATACGGTTAATTTACCTAAATTTGACGCTATTATTGCGCTTCGTGGTGACAACAGTAACCCGTTAACTTATGACCAAGCTAAGCTTGCGCCGATGCAATTGGCTGCTTATCCAAAATTAAAACCGATTATCAGTGAATTAGATAAAGGCCAAGCGTTTGCTAAGGCTGTAGATATTGCATTGAGCTTAGGTTGGGATGTTGTCGCGAAAAATGAACAGCAAGGACTTATTGAAGCGGTTGATACCACAGCTCTGTGGGCATTTAAAGACGACATTGCTATTCGTGTTCAAACGGTTGGGGCAACTAGTGTTATCGATTTGCGTTCAATCTCGCGTGTTGGTGGTACAGACTTAGGTGCTAACGCTGCACGAGTAGAAAAATTTATCGCTGCTTTCTCTAACCAGTAACCTCATTACTGATCTTAAGTTTAATCAACAAAGTTGAGCAAGCCATTTTCTTGCTCAACTTACATGGCTAATAATGCCCTGATATTGATTACATTAATGTGTATCTGACCCTACTTAATGAAAGATATAGAAAAAACAGTATCGCTTAAAATTAATTATGCAGATAACAAGTCAAAGCAGTAATCAATGTCGACATTCATCTTACATGAAAAATTAACAAAAATAATGAGTGTCAGCTTGTAAACTGTTGCCTATACATTGTTGCCTATAAATTAGTAATTAACGAGAAACTTAATTAAAAAAGCCGAGTAAGAAAAAACTTCTTACTCGGCTTAATTTATTCTACTTATGGTTTACTTACTTGTTGGTAAATAACCTATCGCGTTAGTCTTCTTCAACTAAAGTCATTAATGATGTGTTACCACCTGAGGCCGTAGTATCAATACTCACGGTTTTTTCAGTTAACAAACGTTGAATCAAGCTATCAAAGTACTCTGAGCTGATCACTGGCAAAATTGCACCTTCACGTTCAGCAAGCTTTTCACTGATGTAATGTTTACGATCACAGTTACTGTCAACCACTACACCTGATAACGCATTATGCGATAACATGGTTGATAAATGACGCAAGCGCGCTACTTGGAATACGCCTTCTTCAACGCCAGTAGAAAGAAACTTATCTCTAAACGCTATCGCTTCATCGTAGTACAAGTCTGATACAACACTTACTACGGTATTACCCGTAGCTAATGCCGTTACAATTGAAAGTACCCAGAAGTGAAAGCTTACGGTTGCATCGGCAAAACAAATGATATTACCGCGGTTTTCTAAATATAGAATATTAGATTCACCTGTTGGGCCTGGCAAGAACGTTGGCTTTTTCATGCGCTTTTCAATATCAATTAACTGTGAACGCGCTGATGTTAATGTACTATTTAAATCGTCTGCTAAATCATCAACAATGCCAACATGGGCAATTTTTGCCAGTAATTGGCGCACACATGAAATACGGGTGTTTAACTCTGTTAAACGCCAGTTTTTCTCGGCTGCATTCGCTTTGTCCATAAATAGTATTGATTCGGCATCTGACTTGTTGTCGCCGTCTAATGCTTCTACCTGCGAAGGTAACAAGTTAAATTGTTCAGCGTCAGGCGTTGCTTTTTCGATTACCAAACGGGTTAAGTAATTTGGTCCACCTGCTTTAGGGCCTGTACCTGAAAGGCCACGACCACCAAAAGGTTGAACACCAACAATTGCACCAATCATGTTGCGGTTAATATATACGTTACCTGCACGTGATAGTTTAGCTAAATCAAAAGCGCGGTGTTCAATACGAGTATGAATACCCATAGTTAAACCAAAACCAGTACCATTAACCTTATCAACCACTTGCTCTATTTCGTCACCTTTAAAGCGTACTATATGCACGCATGGGCCGAAAACTTCTTGTTTTAGAACATTGATGTCGTTGATTTCATATAAGCGAGGAGCGAAGAAGAATTGCTCGTTGCTTGCTACGTCGTCTGCAATTTTGCATTGGTATAATAGCTTGCCATGCTTTTGCATATAGTCGCTATGAGCGTTAAGTGATGCCAAGGCTTTTTCGTCAATTACCGGACCAATATCTGTGCTTAATTGCGCAGGGTCGCCAACATGCAATTCAGCTAATGCGCCGGTTAGCATGTTAATTACGCCGTCAGCAATATCTTCTTGTAAAAACAATACGCGCAGTGCAGAACAGCGTTGACCTGCTGATTGAAACCCTGAAGAAATAACATCGTCTACTACTTGCTCAGGTAGAGCAGTTGAGTCAACGATCATACAGTTTTGACCACCTGTTTCCGCAATTAACGGTACCTGGTCACCGCCTCGGGCTGCTAGCGTTTGCGAAATAATGGTGCCGGTTTGTGTAGAGCCAGTAAACATAACGGTTTGTACTCGCTCGTCAGGTATAATTACGCTACCTACTTCACTACCACGAGCGATAACCGCTTGTACAACACCTTCAGGCAAGCCAACTGATTTCATTAACTCTATGGTGCGAAGCGCAATTAAGCTGGTTTGTTCTGCTGGTTTTGCTAAAACCGTATTACCCGTTGCAATAGCTGCAGCAACTTGGCCTAAAAATATAGCTAATGGGAAGTTCCATGGGCTGATACATAGCACAACACCACGCGCTTCCAGGCGTTCATCAGCGGCAATTTCAATCGCTTTTTCTGCATAGTAGCGACAAAAATCTACCGCTTCGCGCACTTCGTCAATGCCGTCTTGGGCAATTTTACCGGCTTCTTTAATACACAATGCGATCAGTTCGTCGGTGTGTCGTTCAAGAATATCGGCAACACGACATAATAAAGCAGCACGTTCAGCAACCGGTGTTTGTGACCACGAAGGAAACGTTGCTTGTGCAGTATCAATCATGGCTAACATGGCATCTTTATCGTGATGCTGATGAAAACCAATTATTTCACTATGATTCGCTGGATTTTTTACTGCAACTGCGCCTACAGGAATATCGCTAGCGTTAAGTTTATTATTTTCAAACCAGTTGTCTAACGCGGCTTTTAATGGCGTTATAGCACTGATATCAGTTAAGTCTAAACCTTTAGAGTTATCGCGACCTAAGCCTTTAGGGTCATGGTATAGCGCTATCGGTTTAATAATTTGTTGGTTGTACTTATCTTTTAAACGTTGAGTTTTTTCAACGGGATCTTCAAGTAATGACTCAACCGGCTGAGACTCGTCTACAATGGCATTTACAAACGATGAGTTAGCGCCATTTTCTAATAAACGACGTACTAAATAAGCCAATAAATCTTCATGATGACCTACAGGTGCGTAGATACGACATTGAATACTTTCCAGTGACACAATTTGGTCGTATAACGAGTCGCCCATGCCGTGTAAACATTGAAATTCAAAGCCTTCTTTATCATCGCCAGCCAATTCAACAATGGTTGCTGCACTGTAAGCATTGTGTGTAGCAAATTGTGGATATATAGTATCTCGGTATTCAAGTAATTTATTGGCACAGGCGTGATATGAAACATCCGTTGATGACTTACGAGTGAAAACTGGAAAGTGCTGATGACCATCTTTTTGGGCATTTTTAATTTCAGTGTCCCAGTAAGCGCCTTTTACTAAACGAACCATCATTTTACGGTCAACGCGTACTGTTAAATCGCGTAACCAATCTACTACAAAAATAGCGCGTTTTTGATAGGCTTGTAGTGCAATACCAAATCCGCCCCAGTCGCCTAAATCGCTGTCGCTAAATACCGCTTCAATAATATCTAGTGAAATGTCTAAACGCTCTGACTCTTCTGCATCAACGGTTAAACCTATATTGTATTGTTTTGCTTGTAAGCATAATGCCTTTAATTTTGGCACTATTTCAGCCATTACACGTGCTTTATGAGTGAACTCGTAACGCGGGTGAATAGCAGAAAGCTTTACTGAAATGCCTGGCACTTTGCGCGGATCGTTTTTACCTGAAGCAACGGCTACTTTACCGATAACGTCGATGGCATCTTGGTAAGCTTTTAAATAACGCTGGGCGTCTTTCATTGATCTGGCGCCTTCGCCAAGCATATCGTATGAATATACGTAACCTTTTTGCTCTTTATCTGCAGCGCGCTCTGTTGCTGCAGTAATGGTTTCACCCATGACAAACTGTTTACCCATTACTTTCATGGCGTAATTCATTGATTTACGAATAACAGGTTCGCCTAAGCGGCCAATGGTTTTCTTTAATAACCCAAAGCGTGCTTGCTGGCGTTTATCGGCATAATTAACCATAGTGCCGGTAATTAATAGTCCCCACGAAGATGCGTTCACAAATAAAGAGTCGCTGCTGCCTAAATGACTGCTCCACTGTCCTTGTGAAATTTTATCGCGAATTAAGGCATCTTGTGTGTGTTTATCAGGCACGCGTAATAATGCCTCGGCCAAACACATTAACACTACGCCTTCTTCACTTGATAATGAATACTCATTTAATAAGGCATCTATTGCGCCGTTGCCAGACTGATCATGGCGTATTTTTAATACCATTTTACGTGCACGTTCCCATGCACGACTACGGGCGCTAACATTAACTTCAGCAAGGGGTAAAATATGATCTACCGCTGTATTTTCATCAATTCGATAAAATTCACGAATTTTTTGACGAATAGGGCAATCTGAGATAAATGAACCATTAAAAAGCATATGCTTTTCCTCAAAGTGACTAACGAATAGCCTGGTAATCGTTAGCGATAGTTACAATAGAAATAATTCGTGCATTCTAATGAAAACTTAACCGTATGTGCTAGTTAAATTTTAGTTTTAAACCATTTTAAATAGTGCAAAAATTTCATATCACCAAATAAAATACGTTTAGGCTGTATTCAATGCTATAGCTGTATTTCCCCAGTTTAGAAAAACTATTGAACCGTTAGGAACTTAATGGAAATATTTTATATATTTGCAATTAATATTAAGTAAATGATGGAAGTTTAAATATAGGTTAATAACGTTAGAAATAAAGCATAGGTTTAGCTAGGTGTTTGGCTAAAATTTATCGTAAATTTAAGGGAATCGCTTAGGGCAGTTGCAAGGGCCATAAAAAAATAAAGTAACCGCTTGCTTTAATAGCTTTTTCAATTATATATATTCTTAATTTCTTGAAAACTTAGCTGTAGTTAGCTAAAGCCTTATATAACCATAAGTTGTAGAGAAATTCCGCTTCATTTTAACGCTACTCTTCATTACTTTTGAAATACCATTATTTTGAATAGTGCCTGATAGGTTAAGTAACCAGAGTATGGTCGAAGCGCCGTTTTCATGCACTATAATTGCTTTGTCCACTAATGTTGCATTGTAGGTAAGGAAAAAGGTTAGATATATTTTTGCACTTTATCGTGATGATTAAGTTTTTAAAAAGCAATAACTGTAAAACGAATAACTGTAAAACGAATAGGTGTGAAAATATCATTGCACCAGAAGCTAATTGCACCAGAAGAGAATTACATTCACGTAAAGACCAATCTAGTGCTTAATCTTTAATAATTTATAGCATTGAATATTAGTAGCTGTGGGTAACATTACACATAAGTTGTGTCATCAGGTATTAGAAGCGTATGTAAGTCAAAACCTGTTTATGACTATCGCTAATGGTTGCACATAACTTTTTGGTGATAACTATTGGTAATAACTATTGGTAATAGTTGGTGGTGGTGTGTGCTGGCGTGTTCATGACGTTGATGCTACGACGTCTTTACTGCGTCTTAGCTACTTTTCCTTACTTTCCTTTTCTCTTTCACTGGTCATTAATTTTCGCCTTAAGTGTTAATTCAAGCTAACTGAAAATACCAGCGTTTAAATGCTGATATAGAATAAGTAGAGGTGCTTGAAGGTATCGCTAACATCAATACCTGTAATGTAATTATGATATTTATATTAAGCCGTTTTATTAGCACCTTTACTTAAATATATTTTAAATATTGAGCCTCCAAGTATAGATTAAGTCAGTTTTTTTGGCCCTTTTTTTATTATTGGTAATAACAATTCCCTTGTGTTTTTGTTTGTTTGGTTAGTTTACTTAATTGACATGTTAATGTTAATTGGTTAGATTTGAATCAAGTTGTGGTAAATGGGTTTTACGTTTTAAGCAATAAAACTAAAAAAAAAATAGATAAATGGAACTTGGGGAGAGTGACGTGAAATTGAATAAAATTAGTAACGTGCTAAGAGTAAAAGGGCTTAATGCTAAGGGTAAATCTGCACTATTAAGCTCTGCATTGGTTACTTTATTATCAGCACCTGTTTATGCACAAGAGCAAGAAAGCACTAGTGAAGCGGCAAAAGAAAGTAGCATAGAAGTTATTGAAGTCAGCGGCATGCGTGGAACTATGACACGCTCGCTTAACGAAAAGAAAAACACAACCGCCATTGTTGATGCTATTGCTGCTGCAGACTTTGGTGATTTACCCGGTTTATCTTTAGCAGATATCATCGAAAATATTTCAGGCGCTTCTAGCCATAGATTAAAAGGTAGCCAAAACGAAGTATCTATACGTGGTTTAGGCTCTTACTGGGGCTATGCAACGTTTAACGGTCGTACTATTACTAATGCGGGTACCGGGCGTGCAGTAAACTTTAAAAAATTCCCTTCAGATTTAGTTGATAAGGTCGTTATTTATAAATCGCAACAAGCCGATTTAGTTGAAGGTGGTACATCAGGCACCATCGAAGTTGCAGCATTACGTGCTATTGATTACGGAAAAAACGAAACTACCGTTGAAGCAACGGGAATATATAATTCATATTACGGTGATGTAGATGGCGCAAATGTTAACCCGTGGGGTAATAAGTTTGTTATTTCTACCGTTAGAAGTTGGGAAACAGAAGACTTCGGTAATATGGGTTTTACGTTAGGCGTTGTTTCATCTGATGACTCAAACCCGGAAGAAAATTACGGTGGTAGTTCTCAAATGCAAGCCTGTGCACTTAAAGATTCTTCTGGCAATACAATTGTGCCGGATGAAAATGAGTGTGATGATGGTAACCAAGCAGTTTCTAGTGGTCGTCAAGGTCGCTCACCTGAATTAGGTAAAGATACAGATCTTTCAGACTTTGATCAAAGCTCAATTTTCTATGTACCTAATGATGCCTACTGGCGTACCGGTGAAGATGAAGATTCTCGCACCAGTGTCGTTGCAACTTTTCAATGGCAGCCTAACGATCAGTGGGATATTAACCTTGATTATCAAAACTCACGATTAGAATATACTGAAGAACGTATGGAATTTGGTATTGATAATCGTCGCAGAAAATTAGCCGACCATATTATTGCTGATGATCATACCTTGCTATATGCAACCGGTGAAGCTAAGCCTCAACTATTAGGTGAGAGCAGAAACCAAGTTGATGACTATGATGGCGGTGGTATTAACTTTGAATACTACCCTACAGATAACTTAAAACTGGCGGCAGACTTTTCATATTCAAAGTCATATCGATACAGAGTTCGTCATCGTTCGAAGTTCAAATCAGAAGCCCGTTATCAATACGAGTTTGACGCGCGTGACACTAACGTTCCAACACTTACCTGGTTAGATAACAACAGAAATGGTGTTGGTGATGCTGGTTACAATGCATCAGAAGTTTTTGATCCAAACAATGTGCAGTCATTCTTGAGTGCAGATGGCGGAGCATATGCTGAATATCGCCGTGCCAATGATGAGCGAGAAGATAAAATTTTAGCGTTTAAGTTTGATGCTGAATACACGCTTGATCATGACATTTTTGCCAATATTAAAGCTGGTGTTCGTTTTTCAAAAGAAAATTTAATTGATGAACAAACTAACGATGTTTCTCTTCGCTTAAGTGATGGTAGTCAAAAAACGGGCTCAACTGACACTGAAGATGACAACTGGGACGAAAATAATGTGGCCAGTTACTTAGCATTAACTGACGGTATTGTGAGTAATTGTTTTAATAACCACCAAAACGACAACTTATTTGATGAAGAAGGTGGCGGTCCGGGCGATTTTGTTACTTACGACGCCAAGTGTTTTATTGGACAAATGTTAGGTCAAATTCCAGGAAATAACGGTGATACAAGCTTTTATGATATTGGCGAGCGCAACGATAAACGTGACGGCGCTGACCGTATTGTAGAAGAGAAAATCAGCGCAATTTATGCCATGGCTGATATCGATACTCAATGGGGCGATTATCCGGTAACGGGTAATATAGGTGTGCGTGTTGTTAAAACTGAAACACATTCTGACGGCTACGGTGATAAAGTTTTTATTACTACCGCTGAAGACGGCACTTTTGTAACTGAAATAAACACCACAGGCGAAATTGAAGATGTAACACTAGACTCAAGTTACACCGAAGTGCTGCCAAGCTTAAACTTAACCTTTCAGTTGAACGACGAATGGTATTTGAAAACTGCACTTTATAGAGCTATGTCACGTTTTCAAATGAATGCTATGTCGGCAGGTGTAAGCTACGATATTTGTACTTCGTCAAGCGAAGATGAGAGCTGTAATAATAATTACTCTGAATCAATTTCTAGTGGTACGGCTAACGGTAATCACATGAAACCTTATTTATCTAATAACGTTGAGGTTTCGCTTGAGTATTACCCAAGTAACGATGCTGCGGTAACCCTAGCGCTTTATAATAAAAGCTTTACAGGTGGCTATGAAACGGTACAAGAAAATAGAGATATAATAGTTTCACTTGACGGGGAAGACACAACATTCCCAGATGTAACACACTCAACGGTACAAACATCGAACGACTCTTCAACTATTCGTGGTGTTGAGTTAACGGCTCAAAAACACTTTACAGAATTACCAGGAATATGGAGTGGTTTAGGTGCGAAAATTGCCTATAACTATGCAGACTCAGACTTTGTAACACCAGAGCCAGGTAGCCCAGGTTTAGTGGCTGATGCTAACTTATTTGGTTTCTCTAAAAATGTAGCCTCTGCTTCTGTTTACTGGGAAGGTGATAAACTTTCAATGCGCTTGCTTTATAAGTATCGTTCAAAGTATTTTCAACCGAATAACTTGCCATTTCCATCACGCTCGCACCGTTATGTGCAAGACAGTGATTACGTAGATTTTAACATTAAATATAAAGTGTCAAAGCAGGTGTCAGTATCTTTAAAAGCACTAAATATTTTAGATGAGCCACAAGTGATGACCCGTGGTAACGACTCTACAATATCGGATTACTCTCGCTCAGGACCTAAATTTTATTTAGGTGTTAAAGCTAAGTTTTAATTTCTTGTAAGTTATAAATTTTAAGTTACAAATAGTAAGCTATAAAAAAGCCCTGTTTACATAAGTAAGCAGGGCTTTTTATTATGAATAACGTCCTACTTTATAGTAACCGCACGCTTCATAAGCCATGAAACTTTATTGTGATCCAGACTTAGCCATTAATAAAGCCTCAACTTTAATGCTCAAGCTTCATGCTTATAGCCCTTTTTTGATCTCTTCTGTTACTTCGCTCGTATAAAAATTTTTAAGCTTAAGAACTTGAACAATGAAGCGTACTCTGTATTGGATGACAAAAGATCTGCGTATTAATGACAATGCAGCATTTAATTTGGCTAACCAAGCTGAAACATTACTTTGCGTATTTGTAGTAGATAAACAGTGGTTTGAAGCCAGCAACTTTCAATCAAAACATTTAGGTAATGCTAGATGGAAATTTTTACAAGGATGCCTAGATGACCTTGATCAACAATTAAAAGCACTGGGTCAGCAATTGTATATCGTATATGGCAATAGCTTAACTACCTTATGTCAGCTTTGCGATAAATATCAAATTACAGACTTTATCACCACGCGTTTACCAGGTACCTATGAAAATAGACTGATTAGCCAGTTCAGAGAAAAGCACCCTCAAATAAGTGTTAATTTGGTAGAGCAATTTACCTTATTCTGCGAAAAATCATTGCCTTTTGAGCTTGAAAACCTGCCTGAGAGTTATTCAAAGTTTAGAAAAATATTACCTGAAACCAGTTCGATAGATCTGCAACCTGTTATTGAATTTTTACCTAACAAGTTTGAATCATTGCCTGAAATGTCAAACTTTAAGCCTAGTTGGTTACCTGTAATAGCATTTAACAACAAGCAAGGGGCTAAGTTTAATGGTGGCGAGCAATCTGGTCTAAAACACCTTCAACAATATTTCGCATCTACTTTACCGTCAAATTACAAGCAAGTTCGAAATAGCTTAGCGGGATGGGAGAATAGCAGCAAGTTATCAGCTTGGTTAAGTTATGGCTGTATATCTGCCCGACAAGTAGTTAATTATATTAAGCAATATGAGCTACTTAGTGGTAAAAATAGCTCGACAGAATGTCTGTATTTAGAAATATTATGGCGTGAGTACTTTCAATGGCTACATTTTAAAGTGGGAACGAAAATCTATCAATTTAAAGGCATTTCAGAACAAAAACCGCTTACTACTTACTATGCTGAACGATTTAACAAATGGTGTTTTTCAAATACCCCTAGCAGTTTAATCAATGCGTGTATGAACGAACTGCGACTCACAGGATATTTAAGTAATAGAGGTCGCCAAATTGTTGCCAGTTACCTTGTTAACGAATTAGGCATTGATTGGCGATATGGTGCTGCCTGGTTTGAAGAACGCTTGATAGATTATGATGCTGCGGTTAATTGGGGTAATTGGCAATATATCGCCGGTGTTGGGGCTGATCCAAGAGGAGGTCGCCATTTTAATATCGAGAAACAAAGCGAAATTTTTGATCCCGACCGAGTCTATCAAACTGCGTGGACAGAAAATATCGAAACTTCTCGCTGCCAAACACTAGACTCTGTTGATGCCTCAGATTGGCCAATACAAGCCAAGCATAATAATGGCAACTGAAATGCAGTTAGTTAATGGCGCCCAAACACTACAAGAAAATGTGCACAAAGACCGCGTTAACATTGTTTGGTTAAAGCGTGATTTAAGACTAAGCGATCACGAACCTCTTGCAGAATCTACGCAAGCGGGATTAACACTTTTATATTACGCATTTGAACCTTTATTAATCGATGATCCTCATTATGAAGAGCGACATTGGCGGTTTATTTGGCAATCAATTCAAGACCTCAATATTCAACTATCGCCATATAACACTAGAGTTTATGTTTATTATGGTGATGCAATAGATGGCTTGAATGAAATTAAGAAAATTTTTAAAGTGGCGAATTTATATAGCCACGAAGAAGTAGGGCTATTATCTACCTTCAACCGAGACAAAGACGTAAAAAATTGGTGTAAAACACAGAATATTACTTGGTTTGAAAGTGCCACAGGTGCAGTAATGCGCGGCATGAAAAACAGAAACCAATGGGATAGTCATTGGCAAACAATAATGAAAGCTGAGTTGAGTCAGGCTGTTTTATCATCATCAGGATTAGTGAGTGCTGAAAAGCTAGCAAGCTTGCCTGAATTTATTTTACCTGTTTCATGGACTCAGCCGAACAAGTTTATGCTAAAGGGCGGTGAAACATGGGCACATAAAATGTTGCAATCATTCTTTGCTGAGCGTGGCAAAAACTATCAATATGATATTTCGAAACCACATGAAAGTCGCAAAAGTTGTTCACGTTTATCGCCTTATTTAGCTTGGGGAAATATCAGTGTACGCCAGTTTTACCAAAGCATTTTATTGAAAAGAACTGAAAAGGGCTGGAAACGCTCTCTTGATGCAGTGGCTTCTCGCTTGCATTGGCATTGTCATTTTATACAAAAATTTGAAAGCGAACATCAAATGCAGTGGCGGCCCGTTAACAAAGCTTATAGCGAGTTAACCTATCCTAAAGTTCATCTTGGCCTTACTATTGAAGAGCGACTAATAAAATGGCAACAAGGTGAAACCGGCTATCCGTTAGTCGATGCATGCATGTTATGTCTAGTAAAAACTGGCTATATAAACTTTAGAATGCGAGCAATGTTAGTTAGTTTTCTATGCCACCACTTATTACTCGATTGGCGTTTAGGTGTTACTCATTTAGCCAAGCTATTTCTCGACTTTGAGCCAGGTATTCATTATCCACAATTTCAAATGCAGTCAGGGGTAACCGGTACTAACATTATTCGAGTCTATAACCCCGTAAAGCAGTCATTAGAAAAAGATACACAAGGCACATTTATTAGAACATGGTTGCCGAGTTTATCTGAAATACCAAATGAAATGATCCACACACCTTGGGACTTAACGCCTATGGAACAACAGCTTTATCAGTGCCAATTAGGCGTAGATTATCCGTTGCCTATAATAGATATAAACGAAGCTGGGAAAATTGCTCGCGACTTGTTATGGAGCTTTCAAAAGCGAATAGACACAAGTAAAGAAAGCCAACGTATTTTATCAAAGCATGTGCGTAGAACTAAAAAATCGAGTAAAGCATCGCTATTAACAAAAGGCAAGAAAGACAAAAAAGATAAAAAAGCGATGAGTTAGAGAGAGAAAACATCAATGCATAAAAAATTATTCTTACCCGCTAAATCGTGCCTTACCTGTAAACGAGATTTTATATGGCGTAAAAAATGGCAAGGGTGTTGGGAGCACGTACTTTATTGTTCTGAACGATGCAGGCGTAACAAACTAAAGCCTGATAGTGCAAAGTAAGTGTACGGCGAAGTTATGATAAGTAGAGCTAAATAGGTTTAGTTAGGCTCCGTAGAAATTGAAATAATAAATTAATATTATAAGGGTGATTTATGAAGGCCAAGCAGCTCAGACTTTTATTGGGTGATCAGTTAAATGCTAAGCATAGTTGGTTTGAGCATGTTGATGCCAATGTTGTCTATGTAATAGCTGAGCTGCATCAAGAAGCTAACTACGCTAAACACCATATTCAAAAAATAACGGCTTTTTTTGCCGCGATGGCTGATTTTGCACGTTATCTTGAACATGAAGGGCATCAGGTTTGTTATTTAACATTAGATGACACAGATAAATATCAAGATCTTCCTGCGCTGATTTTGGCCTTAACATCAAACTATGGCTGCGAAAGCTTTACCTTTCAACGACCCGATGAATATCGTTTGCGTGCACAATTAAACGCTATGAAAAATCAACATTCACTTAATGTTGTTGAAGTCGATAGTGAGCACTTTTTGTTACCATTTGAAGAGTTACCTGAGCATTTTCAAAAATCGACACACGTTCGAATGGAAAACTTTTATCGTTATATGCGAAAGCGTTTTTCAATTCTGATGAATGGCACAAAACCGGAAGGTGATGCGTGGAATTTTGATGCCAATAATAGGAAGTCATTTAAAAAGGCTGACCTTAAAGCTATTCCAAAGCCATTGGTCTTCGATAACGACGCTAGTGAATATTTACAGCGAATAAAAGATCATAAAATTACGACTATTGGTCAGCAAGCTTCTACTGTGCCTTACCCTATCAATCGTGAGCAGTCATTGTCGTTGTTAGACTTTTTTTGTCGGTATCAATTAGCTAATTTTGGTAATTTTCAAGATGCTATGACTATCGCTTCGCCTTACGCTTGGAGTCTATATCATTCACGGCTGAGTTTTTCACTTAACTGTAAAATGTTAAGTCCTATAGAGGTTATTGAAACTGCTCTTAACACCTATGAAAAATCAGAAGGCGCTATAACGCTAGCTCAAATTGAAGGCTTTATACGCCAAATTTTAGGTTGGCGAGAATACGTTAGGGGTATGTATTGGTTAAATATGCCTGATTACGCCGAGCAAAATTTTTTAGCTGCTAATCGAGACTTACCTGACTTCTTTTGGCATGGTGAAACTAAAATGTTGTGCTTAAAAAGTGCAATAACACAATCACTAGATCACGCCTATGCACACCATATTCAACGCTTAATGATCACCGGTAACTTTGCTCTGCTAGCAGGAATATCGCCAAACCAAGTAGATGAGTGGTATTTAGGCATATACATAGATGCTATTGAATGGGTAGAGCTACCAAATACCCGCAGTATGGCACTTTTTGCTGACGGTGGTTGGATTGCCACAAAGCCATACGCAGCAAGCGGTAACTATGTGAATAAAATGAGTGACTACTGCAAGGGCTGTCAATATAACGTGAAAGAAAAAATTGGCCCAAACGCATGCCCACTGAATAGTTTGTACTGGAACTTTATTGATCATAATTACGACCAGTTCTCGAACAACCAGAGAATGAGTTTCCCCGTTCGTAATTGGGATAAAATGGCACCTGAACAAAAACAAGAAATAAGACAGAAAGCAGCTGAGTTGTTGAATAATTTAAATGAGATATAGCACTAATTTTTTCTTCGTTTAATTGTGAAGAGTTACATCAGGGCTGCCGGGAATTTTCATCAACACTGTCACCTAATAACATTAACTGTGACCGCTGAATAACATTAGGTTTACCACCAGTAATAATGTTCACAACTTTCACTCAGTCAGCATTAGCTGTTTGTTAGGTTTACGACAGCAGGTAGCCAATAGCCGACATTAGCTTTTGTTAATTTATAAACACATTAGGGGGGAGTTTTAACTACAAATAACTATATGTTTCATGGACTGATTTCAGGTCATAGCGGCCAGTTTCTTCATCTTAGAATGCTAATTTTACTTGTTGTTCGCCTCAGGGCGTGTTGTTATATATGCTTTGCATATTAGCTGTCTTTTATGACACTAAAGTAACCGCTGTACCAGAAGCTACAACCATTAACATTCCATTTTTACCACCACCAGATAATTCTTGGTAATCTAAATCTATAGAAATAACAGCATCGGCACCAATCAATAAAGCTTCTTTTCTTAACTCTCTCATAACAACCTTTCGGGCATCTCTTAATACATTTTGGGTCGCATTACTTCTTCCCCCAACGATATCTCGAACGGACGAAAATAAATCCTTAAAGATATTCATTCCATAAACTACTTCAGCAGTAATAACGTCTACTTCATGCTTTATATCTTGTTGAGCTACAACAAATGATGTTGTTAAAATAATTTTGTTTGATTCTTTTTCAATGTCTTCTTCTGAAACCTCTGACCAATCGGTAGTTTCTTTTGCTAGTTTAATATTTTCTATATATTGCTGCTCTGGAGTAAGGGAAGCTATTAGTTCTTTTCTTTCTTCGCTTTTCTTGGCTTGAACAAAGAAATCATATTTTTCACTTTCAGTGAAAGGTCTTACGCACCTCCAACAGGCAGGTTCTAGCATGTTGTTTTTTTCTTTGCACTTCGGACAAGTAAATAACTCTGACATAACTAATATTCCTTTAAGTAGTTTATAGACATTTACGTCCAAACTTTTGCACGTACCAACGCTTTGATAAGCGGCAATAAAATTGTTAGCTAAAATAAGCGAGGTACGAGCAAAAGCCAACTGTTTTTGTCCGTTTGACTCCTTATTGAGCCACCCATAATGACTCCTTATTGAGCGACTCCTTATTAGGCCACCCATAATAACTTGTGTGCGAGCGTTAACGAACAGAAATTGGGGGATTGCGATGAGTAAACAAATTGCTAGCCTTAACCGATGCCTACGAGGATGGGGAAACTATTTCCTGATAGCAAACGGTTATCAGTTATGTGTCGATTTAGATCAATGGATCCGTCGAAGAATACGCATGTGTTATTGGCGACAATGGCACATGCCAAGAACCAAAGTGAAAAATCTATTAAAACGCGGTGTTCCACTCGCATTAGCGCTGAGCTGTGGAGCGACAAGAAAAGGTGTTTGGCGTAGTGCGAAAACTAAAGGAATAAACTTAGCATTAAGCAACGAATATTTAGCTAAGGCAGGCTTAGTGTCACTAAGGGATATCTGGATTAAAATCCATCATGGTTAATGAACCGCCCTGTGCGGAGCCGCATGCAGGGTGGTGTGGGGCTGGAGGGGAGAAACCTCCGGCTACTCGATTTATACGTCGATTGCTTCACATTCCCAATTTTCCATATTGGCTTTAAATGTAGTTATAAAAATTATTGCTAGAGCCAAAATACCTAGCACTACACTTACCCAAATTGGGATTAATTTTTGGGAGACTCCTTATTAAGCCACCCATAATAACTTGTTCATATTTTTATGAGTAAACTACACTTAGTTCACAATTTTAAATGTGGTGATTATTATGCCTAAACCTCGTTCTCAACAAATCAGTTTAACCGATACGCCGAATTA
>OLHM01000224.1_pt1 | contig 22685 bp, 22 predicted proteins | sample 1609611 | NCBI WGS metagenome assembly OLHM01 (sample SAMN05416891, study PRJEB24817) | seawater metagenome | isolation source: Sea water | place: Canada:Atlantic | collected 2013-11 | reverse complement strand
CTTAGAATTTATCTAATGTGTTGCTTTTTTTACAATAAAAAGTAAAGAAAAAGTAAAGAAATATTCGGTCGCTGTATTCTAGAAGAATTTGCTACAAAGACGGGAGAACAAAGCGCTTTATTCGAGGAATAAGCGATAAACCATTTTGATTATTATCGCTCTTCTTCCTCGTTACTCTATTGAGGATTTATATCATTTAAAGAACTTTCAATTTGGGTATTAAGTCGATTCATTTAGCGAGAAATTTCACGCTGATAAATAATACGATCATTACCGCGATAAATACCAAATGTGGCGACAGCGCGAGGGTTGTCATTATATAAACCATCAACATCTGCTTTAACAAATGGGCATTGCAAGTTATCTTCGTCAATTGCCCATTTATATTTTAGCCAAGAATATATGTCGTAACTGACACACACTTGTCCTATATTACCAGCCCCAGGTGCAGTCAATTCAATTGCCCGTGTTTCCCCTAGTGGAATTTCCTCAATAAATTTACCCGAAATAGAAGTAATATCGGGTAAAGGTGTAACTGAGCTGAAATTAATTAAACTGATATTTGTTAACGTCATCTTGTTCGAATTATATGGCGTACAACCATCATCTGTGCTCAGAACATATTGACCGTCTTTAAAGTAATTAACTGATAATGGCTGAGGTAAATTAGACGTTTCTGGACCATAGCTATTTTCAAGCTGTACACGACCAAAGCGTATTTCTTTACTTGTTGGTTTTAACACCCACAAGCGCCCATTATTAAGATCACCATCACTATCGATAGCCAATACACCATCAGAGTCTTCTAATGCATCTATTCCTAATTCTATTTGGCTAGGGAAAGGGGATATTTCTGCATTTTTTTCACGAAGATAAACAAAGTTATCATTAACATTAAATGCATAAGTTATAATGCCATTAGTTTCTTCTGGTAAAGTGCCTTCACTTAAGTTAGCAAGCAACTTAATTGTATCACCTAATGAACCTACTTTATTTGGAGTTGCATCTTCAAGTGGAATGATATACTCGACATCCTCCGCTGAAAATTTAATAAAATCACCCGTATAATTTTGTGTCGTAGTATAATCTCCATTTTGGAAAATAGAACTTTTAGCCGTAATTACTAACTCTGGTTGAAATGAGTTTTCATATTGCAGAGCACCTTTATTAGGAGTTACACCACTCATTTGCCCTGTATATGCGAACTCCATTTCACTAGTCGGTGAAGCGATATCACAAACAGAAGTAATGCTACCATCAAAACCTGTGCTTAACTCAAAATGACTGGGAATAAAACGTCCAACATAAGGCTCTACACCAGTCACATCACTTGCACCTAAGTATGCCCCACTTGTTAAATTGGCAGTAAAATTGACAATGCCTACTTCGTCATAAGTCATACTTTTATTATTAATAACACCATTAGTAGCAATACCATCATTAAAGTCAGTAAAGTCAACATTGGTTAAATTGCCTTCGACACCAAGATTAGGCAAATAAAGACTATCCGTGATAATAGCGGTTTCTGGTGTCGTCTCATTACCAAAATTAACAGTCGTGCTGTTATCAATTAAATCTGCGCTAGTATCTGGTACGCCATCTTCATCAATATCATCTTCGGCTTGCCACTGCACGGCGGTTAAACTTGTAGTGAACTCTACTCCTGCTTTTTTAAAAACACTATTCGGTTGGTTAGCACTTTGTGCTTTTGGGTTATCAACTACATTAATAAAAAAACCAAAAGGTCGAACAACAAACTCATTAGATGAACCAAGCATATAATTACCACTTGGATCGCCATTTTCATCTGGAATATTATAACGAGCATGGAGCTGAACTTTACCCGCATCAGGATAAGTGAAAATAAACTCAGCACTATTTACTGTATCATCACTAAAATCTAAATTTACTAGGCTGTATGAAAGAGCTGAATCTTTATTGAGAGTAGTTATATCATCGGTTGTAATTAAATTATTTATAGCCACTTGACTGCCAGCACACGCAATAGGATCGACACAAGTAGCGGCCATTTCAATCGCAGTCGTATCAATAAAAGCTGCTTGACAAGCTCCTGTGTCAGGATTCTTTTCAATCGATTGAATCTTCAATGTGTTTGATGGCTTTGCAGATACTTGTGTGGGTATAGGGTTAGTTTCTACATTTTCAAAAAATCTAAAACCTGTATCTGCAAAAACAATATCACAGAGATTGGGATTACCACCGACACAAACGGTAGGACTAATTGACGAAATAGATTCATTTATAACACCTAAAGTTAATGTATCTGCCGTTGTTTGACTCAAAGTTACCGTTGTACTTCCAACAAAGGAGAGTGCTTCTTGTGTGACACCATCAGTTTGAAAATCTAAGGAAACTGACACATTACTCAGAGGAGAACAGACATCGTTAGTACAAGCTTTAATTGTGACAGTTTCGGGAGCGCAAGTTAAGCCATTACCATTATGCTCAATTTGATAGTGATCAATTATCGGCCCAGTACAGCTATCAGTAAAATCTTTAAAAGTACCACCCAACGCCAAACCACCAGCGCGTTCATTTACATGTCCAGTGTCCATATCCCTATCACCGTCTTCCACTATGCTAAATCCAACCTTCGAAGTTGAAATAGAACAGCGTTTAAGCCAGCCACCGTCTCCCCCTGCACGGGTATTTTGACTGGCAATCACGAGGGGATTAGATGAATAATTGCTATTTAAATTGAAGTCTCGACAGCTATTGATACCACTAACATTATTATTGGTTCTAAACGACTCATAAGTAACATCACTTGTTAACTGCCCGTCAAAGCCGGGAGTAATAGCGATGTAACCTATAGTTTCATTGCTAGTGATAGTACCGGAGTTGGTTTCGCCTCGCTCTAAAGCCATCTGAAACGAATTGTTATTCACGTTTCTAATAGTCGTCGCTAAAAAGGGCTCTGAATAAGGGAAAGGGCCCGATGAATGATTGTTATTAGGCTCATTGTTCATGGTTTGAATGGAAGCAATTATAGCTGGTGATTGTGAGAATCCTAGATCTGCAGTCGATACGGTATTCCAACCTCGACTATTACCACTAAATTCTCTACCTTGAAATGTTTTAGTGTTCAAGCTGCTTACCCGCATTTTTGCGCCGCCATCTAAGTCATAATCGCCCTCGACTATCGCTAAAAAATCGATAGTTTGATCAGGGTTACCCTCAGGTACTGGCGACTGGCGATTTATTCGTGACTCTACTTGAGCAATATCAAAACCATTTACAGTCACATTGCGGATTCTTAATGTTAGGCGATCAGCATTACTATCGGTAGTAGGCAAACTAAATACTACAGGAACAACTGAAAAGGGTTCATCAAAACAAACATGGGTAAATGAGGGATCATCTGCAGTATTATTTAAGGTCACTCGCCCTGCCACTAATTCAATCAAGTCACAATCTACGGCATCACGTGTTGTACCATCATAGTTCTTCTTAGCTAGTTGATTGTTATAAATTACTGATATATTTTTGGCGGTTAATGCTTCATCATAAACAAGAAACTCATCTAGTGGTGCTCTAAATCCTTGTGGGTCAACATCATTAATTTGGTCAAAGGATGTACCTATGTACTTAAGTGTGCCAGAAGGTGCTCTAGCAAGGGTTTCCTGTAAACCACCGTCGATATACAGTTGTGTTTGTCCTGCAGAATATACTAACGTCAAGTGATGCCAGTTATTATCTAAATCGTTAAAAGAGTAATCACCAGACGTTGAACCAAAGTTATTATAAACACCCCATTTCCAATCATCATCTCTATCAATATATAATAAATCACCGCCACCTTGCATAGCCCCTAAAACAAAAGCGGGGTTACCTGAAGTCGATGTCGGTTTTTTAAACCACGTTGACACAGAAAAATTAGTAGGTACTGGGACCGAAGTTTCAATATGATGATCTGCATTTGATATATCAGTAAAACGTTCAATTTGTCCATCAGTATTGGTATTAACATTACCAAAAGATTGACCTGAGTAATTTCCCATTTGATCAATTACATCACCGTTTATACCGTTATAAGAACATTCATCTAAACGGTAATTAACAATAGGTGTAGCGAGAATCAAACCTTCACAGAAATCACCAAAATCAGGTGGAGTATTATCAAAATTAACAATTGACTCAGACCCAAGAGTTATATTCTTAGCACTTATGCTTCCAGTCACTTCAGAAAATGAATTGAGAGTTACATCTTTTTTGTTATAGATAAAAGCAGAAATTTTTGCTCTTGAAGTTATCTGCATATTTGTATCAAAATAGAGGAGTAAATTGGCTGAATTACCATTCATATTAATTTCAGTTTCACTATTTATTTGAACAGTTCCTTTTACAAAGATTCGTACAATACCTCCATCTGTAATGATAAGTTCATTTAAATTGCCAAGAGAAAAATTTCCCTTGAAAGTGTAATCGCCTGAGGATAGCTCTAAAATAGCTTCAGAATTAGCCGTTAAATTATTATAATTGCCCGGTGAGAGGGCCAAAGTTTCTTGAAATGAAACGGTAATATTGTTTCCGTTTGGGAAGTTGTTATAATTTATACTCTCAGCAGACTCACCTGAAGACGTACAGGCACCATTTTCGCAACTATTTAAACTATTACCCGAGTTATCAATGATATTATTTTTTGAATCCAAAATATTATCGATACTGTTTTTTAATTGAGCTTTATTATTAAAAGTAATACTGCCGCTATTATTATTATTCTGTAATCCATCGGTAAAAATAGCAGAACATTCCGCGGCTTCAGCTAACCGAAAGATAGAAATTAAAACAACTAACAAAGATAATAAACGTAATATCATTTACAAGCTCCTCGCTTCAACTTGAATAGTAGGTCGCCTAACAACGTCTTTACTATTACTTACTAGTGCTGAACTGGCACATTTTCCTGTACTAGTTAAACGATAGAACTTCTCATCTGCATCGGGGTGTCTTGAAATCATGCCCATAAAAAGTCACCTAAAATAGTCAATATAATCATAACAAGTAGGGCTAGCACTAGAGTACTACCCTGCTGGCTAATTATGCTAAGTACACTGGAGGGAGCTTTATTTTTAGGAAATGGTAAGAGAGGATTAGACATATTGGCGTTAATGCTTCAATTCATATGGCAGAAGTTAATACAAAGGTAACGCTAAGCACTTATTTTTGCAATATAAAGACTAATTAACATTGAATTTTTGACAATAAAAAGCCCCGAAATAACGAGGCTTAGCGTGAACTTTATATTATGCTTCTTTTAAAAGAAATACCAAGTTAACTAAGTAATTTTTTTCTACTAGCTAAGGTGATCAAACCGAATGCAAAAATCATGAGAATAGAAGGTTCAGGAATAAGAGTAGGATCATTAGTTTTTCTTACATAAAAGGTTTCGAATCCTTCATATAGGCTAACCATAAAATGATTAGGATCAGTCAATTCACTTCTCAAAGCATCAGGACCAAAATTATCATCATCTACATGTTCAAATGTAGAGTTAAAAAACTGAGCTGATTGAATTATATCGCCATTATCTGCAGTGAAGTCAGCCAAAGTTAGTTCTGTTTTCAGAATATTAAGTAAACTTTCATCTGCAAATAGCCAGTTTTTTTGTAATTCTGGTGCATATAAAGTATTTCCACCAAAAATTTCGACATTAACAGGCGAAACCCATGCCCAATCATAGCCTTTATAATTGATGTAATTAACATCTAACAAATCATCGGTAAGATGATCTTCTGCATTACTAAAATCACGGTCATCTAACTCTATTTGAGTTAAGTTAGTTATTAACGTCGCTTGAGAAAGTGACGAAAAAGCAATGCTTATAAAAAATATCAATGCAGTGACTGCAAATTTATTCATGTAAAACTCCGAAAAATTGGAAAAGACTATACAACATAATTACTAAAAGCATAATTCGAGCCAATAAATAATTAATCTTATTTTTCATGAATTTAAAATATAAAAAATTAAGGTATGATAACAATTGTAAAAAAAACAGACACTATATATCCGAAAAACAATGGCTATAAACTTCTAGCTCTAATTTCAATTGTTCTTGAGGTGAAAATTTCCGATACGGTGCATTGACCAGTACTAACGATTGTATAATAAGCAACCTCATCAACGGTAGGGCCTAAGGTGCAGATCACATCTGAAGCTGTGCAATTTTCTAAGCCTTCAACAGTAGAAAAGCTATAATCTTCGGAACCGAGACATTGACCAGGAGTAGGAGATGCAGGGGGTGTACTAGTATTCAGAGGAAACACCTCACTCAGTTTTCTTTGCGCCCCCGCTTGAGCGGCTTGATAAGCTCTAGTTCCAACAACTTCATAAACAATTGTTTCAGAGTTAGCGCTAATCATACGAACAAGCGCTGTTCCTAACAAAGTAGTCACAACTATAATGAAAAGAGCAAGCACCAGTGCACTGCCTCTTTGCTCATTTGGTGCTTTCAATTTTATTGATAATTTATGGAACATTTAACACCTGTATTTCATTATTGAAGGTTACTTGTTCATTATTTTTTTCAAACCTGAAATGTGCTTGTACCATAGCATTACGCTGCAAAGTCGCAGGCTGAATCTCAAACGGGCCCGTATTAACTATATCTTCTGCCATCAAAATATTATTTCTTGTTAGATTCCCTTCCAGTAAACAATACTTAACCGTTTCATTTTCGTTAATAAAATAAAGCCTTTGGGTGGGTGAGTGCTCAGAAAATTGCACTTGATTTTTCAAGGTAATAACCCATTTATTCCCAGATGAATTTATACCTTTAACTGCATGTATTTTATCAAAATCACTCGATACAACCGGGTAAACATCAACATGAGTTAGCGGGTAAACAATTACACTCCAATTGTTATCGAAAGCTTCTTCGAATCGAATGACGGTAATTTCATCCGTTATACTATCAGGTGCTACTGGAATTTTTGTGTAAATGGTACTTTCAATAATGGGTGTGAACTCTAAACATTGATTTGAGTCTGTAAGCCTTAGACTATTAGGTAGTGAATTTCGAATATCTCTGTTTAAGCGTTCAATAGCAAAGCGTGCTGAGGACACTAACTGATCTCTGGCGGTTGCTTCAGTGTAAATTTGTGTCGAAAGTGAAACGAAGGTACTAATTCCCGCAGCAAGCACACCTAAAATAATAATAACGACTATCATTTCAATCAAGGTGAAGCCCAATTGTTTCTTTAGCAGTTTCTGCTTCATCAGAAGTTCGCTCTATAGGTTGAGAAGCTCATTGAAAAATCGGTCGGTGTGGTAATGGTAACGGTAATTAGCTTAGCTACTGAAGTCGCAACTTTTGATAAATCGTTTGGGCAGCTTCCATCATAACTAGCATCATTACAGACGGTAATTCTCATTGAATAGCCTAAATATAAATCTATTCCCCCTCCTTGTGAGTTCTCAATTCCTCCTTTTCCATACAAATCTCCATATTCCAAAAGATTATAGTCATCTACATCATTAAAAGTTGCTCTCGTTTCTGTAATCCCTGAGACCGTATCCGGTCCCATTGCAGTAGTGCAATCATCTGCGTCTATATCGCCACAGCGCACTCTCCCACCTGCCATGTCTGAATTATTATCAAAGGCTTTGTTTTGAATTTCATTGAGTACCGACTGTGCTAATTCTGCTGCCTTTACTTGGTGTAATTGGTCAGCACTTTGCTGTGCAACAGGATAAATAAGTGTGGTGAGTATAGAGAAAGATATCGCTAAAACAACCATACCTACAATAGTCTCTATTAACGTGAAACCTTTTTGATATGAGTGATTTAAATAGTGACTAAATTGCATGAATATAGCCTTCTGAATTTATAAGAATCTGTGGTGAGTTTTCCCCATTTACAGTTATGGTTATTCCACAAATATTTATAGGTGTGCAACTGACAGGTTTTCCCAATGAAGAAAATGAAAAGCTGGTTAAACCTTCAGAAAGTGTAAAAAAAACACTGTGTTTACTATCAACTCTTACCGTTGTCGTATCTCCTGAGAAACCTATTCTACATACACCTGTGATATTAGGGTCAGTATTTGTAGCTTGTAAACCCAGGACTGAAGGGTTTGTTTCTATTTGAATATTCAGACAAGTACTATCATTCGTTTGTTGCATTGAACGTAGCTGAATTGCTCTTAATTTAGTGATTAACTCATCACGATAAGTAAATTCTTCGAAACCGTTTGAGGTAAAAAATTTTGGTAACACGGTTACCGACATTATTGATATCAGGATAATAACAACAATTAATTCTATCAAGGTAAAGCCATTTTGAGCACTAGCTTTATTTAGCTCATTTTTATTCATTAAAGACATTCATTAACTTTAATGGTTGGCCTTAGGCCAACATCTGTTGGTGAAATATAATACGCAATGCAATCATCGTTGATGCTAGTTGGTTTTTCATTTGCCTTTAGATAAACGACAAAAGTAGTAAAATTTGTACCTATCTTAGTATACGCATAATAACTATCATCATTCTCAGTATCAAGTTCTAACAGTCGTTGAAATTGCTCATAAATACCAATGGGATAACCGTATACAACTAATAACTCGCCATCATCGGTAAAACCGCCACCATCACCAATATTCACTGAGTTTGTAATGCCGAATGGTTTTTTATGATTGCCTTTAACTATAGATTTTCCATAAACAAGCGCTGAAGCTCCTTGCATTGCCGCTTGAACTCCATGCAAGGTTGAAGTTTGTGCATCTGCTTTTAAGTTTATGAATTTAGGAGCAGCTGTCACAGCTAAAATACCCAAAATAACAATAACTACTACTAACTCAATTAAGGTAAAGCCTTTATTATTCATCGTGTATCTCTATTGTATTCCGCATGTTTATAAGCATAAATAGTAAATTAAGTATCAATTATCTCATCGAACTCATTTCCAAAAATATAACTAATATCTTACAACACTTTAGCTATAGATTGTATACTCAATCACCGTCTTTTATTGCCAGCATTGATTTTGACTTTATTACCTTATTTTAAATTTTTTCTTGTCCTTTACTTCCTCGTGGGCATGCACATTATTTTGGATACCCCTGGTGGGGTTGGCTTATATTTATCCTATAATATTATTGCTTGGTTGATCACCTCAATTCTTATTGCCTTGGGATTTTGGCAGGTTACTCTTAACAAAAAAATTTACTATAGTAAAATGCTGTTATGGCTAAGTTTAGGTTGTGTTTGTTTAATCATTCCTATTTTTTATCACTTTGAATTTACCGACCACGCCATTCCACGAGTTTTAGCTTTGATAGGTGGTTTACTCTTTCTTTTTTCTCTTTATCAATTCCAATTATCAAAACTCGAAGCATTACGCTTACTTGTCATTATTCTGTTAGCTGTTGTTATTGAAGCCAGTTTTGGTTTAGTACAATTCTTTTTGTTCGAGGAGGGTGATTGGGGTGGTTATATTGTAGGTAGCAGTCGACCACACGGTGTATTCTTGCAACCGAATGTTATGGCGAGCTTTATGGCAACCGGTCTGGCTATGGCACTATTTCTCTCCATCCAGAAAAGACTATTTAATAATACACTGGCCGTTAAATATCTTATCCTGTTCAGTCTATTTTCTACGAGTTTTGTACTTATTTTACTGCAATCACGCACTGGTTTTGTAGCTGCAATAGCAGCTATTTTACTCACAGTGCCTTACCTGTATCACATTTGTAAAAAACAATTAGTTATTAACTTTGCCATAGTCGCGATTGGAGCAATAAGTGCAATTATTTGCCTTGAGAACTCTGATACACCCATTCGTGGCCAGCAAGTTTATGAAAATGTTGGCGCTCGTGATGCCCAATTCATCGTCAGTTTAGATATGATCAAAGAAAAACCGTTACTTGGTTACGGTTATGGAGGGTTTGAACGTAGCTTCATAGACCACTTCAATAAATATGCTATTGAAACCCCTGATATAGGCAATACTGTTACTCGACTATCCCACCCGCATAATGAAGTACTTTTTTGGGTTGTTGAAGGTGGTATTCTGGCTTTATTTGCTTTTATATTGTTCACCATAGGTTATATCACTACTTGGCTCAAAGTCCCCTACCGACTAGGCTTAGCATTATTAGCCTTAATATTTCCAATTCTCTTACATAGCCAATTAGAGTTCCCTTTTTATAGTTCGGTCAGTCATTGGTTGGTATTTTTGATTATGCTTTGGTTGGTCGATCGATACACTTTAGCTGATAATGCCGAGTCCACCTTTATCGCTTGTCCACAAACATTTCTAATTCGATTCGTTGCCCTATTTATTCCCACTATTTTTGTACCATTTTTACTTACTAGCTTACATACCGCGCATATTTTAGTTGCGCATGAAAAAAATCCAACGAACCCTAAAGCCTTTGAGCGATTAAGTAACATAGTTAACCCCATCGCATGGCTAGGTAGATTAGATGCTGCAGTTTATTCACACACTCTCATCAAAGGGTTAAATGATAAAGATGTGAATAAACTTGAGAAATACCTAACTTGGGCTTTAAAACGTCTTAAGCATACACCTAGAGAAAGCCTTTACGAAAATAGTTTGTTAGTTTTAAAGATCTTAGGGAGAAATGAAGCCTATAAATTATTATTGGAGGAGGCTGAAATAACTTTTCCACAACACTTAAATTGGCACAGTAGTATTTTGCAAGAAAATAAAAGTAATGGATTTAATAAGTAAGGGAAAAGTCCGCGTTAATGCCACTTTTATAAGATAAATGTCAGCAACCTATACTGTTTCCCCCCGAATATCCGATTTATACTTTAATTTTTCGGTAATAAGTTAATTTCTCTAGTTAACCTGTGACACTGTTTTGCACTCATTTATTAGGTTGCTATGATGAGCGGTAAATTCAGACATAAAAAAGGAGAGCATAGCTCTCCTTTTTTCTAGCTTAACAATCTAAGCACTAAATACAATCTTTCACTACATAAGTTGGTAACGCACTAGATGTTGCTTGGGTATAAGTAACATAACAATCAGTTGTAGCAAGCGATGCAGTATCTGTTGGTCCAGTAGTCTCCTTTGGATGAACAATAAACGTTCCATCAACTATCACAGAAGTAAAGTCCGCATCTATCTCAAGTAAATCACTCCAATCACCTGCGTTCACAGCTATAATAGCCGAGCTATAGTCGCCCAAAGGATAACCATAATTAATCGAGGTATCTGTACCATTTATAACTACTTTAACAGCACCCGTAGCGCCATCACTGACTTTATCTTCATTGCCTACAATCAAAGATTTACTGTGTACTAAAGTAGCAGCTGTTTGCATTGAGGCTTTTACCGCTTGTAACGTTGCTGTACGGGCATCAGCTTGTAAATTAATAAATTTAGGTGCTGCTGTTACCGCTAAAATACCTAAAATTACAATGACTACGACCAATTCAATTAAGGTAAAACCTTTTTGACTTGCTTTTACATTCATACTACTTCTCATGTTTCTTCCTCAATTTACGAACAAAATAAAAATAATTTAGGTTAAATTCTTAACCGATTAGGTATTGTACAAGATGAAAACACCAATAAACGTTAGTAGTGTTTACGATTTATCATTAATATAAATAATTACCGAGCTATTAGCCGGTTGGTAACTAAAGCTATTACCTACCTCGGTTAATGGTGATGGAGCAATATAATTGCCATCACTGTTTCGAGCCAACGTTTCTTTTAAATGGTAATGGCATAAGGTATTTGCACCACTCCCGGTTACATTAGCCAAATATCTAAAACTACCATCAGCATTGATCTCGCTGACACTGCTAGCAATAAGCGGTGGCTGTTGCAATAAACTATTCCATACAGAGATACAGTCAGCTATAGCCATGGTTTTCGAATTTATTCCTGCAGTACTATCAGTTCCAACAATATAACCAGGGCTAATTGTCGGCGATGTATCTCTATCTTCACTGGTTAAATAAACAATGGTACCGTCATAATTAACCATGTTTACACCATTAGTGTCTTTCGGTCGCGCTTCAGCTTCCCACTGAGAGCGCGCTAATGAAACACCTGTAGCAAAACCGCCTGCCATGCCTTCTATATTTGCCTGCTTAGCTTGTTCAGTTAGGTCAACAAATTTAGGTATAGCGGTAGCGGCTAAAAAACCTAAAATAACGACAACAATTACCAATTCAATTAAGGTAAAACCCGTTTGATTCGACACCCGAGTATTTGGGGACGTTCTGCTAAGAGAAATGCTTTTGCTCATTGAGAAAACCTTTTTATATCAGTTGTTGCTTAGCGCTTATGTATTGTAAAAAATCTATAAACACTAGCCTCAAATTATATAGTAATCTAATCTGAATACTTAATATTAACATTATGGACACTTGCGCGCCATTTTTCAATATTAAATAAATGTAATTACTTGTAGTTATTAAATAAATCATAAAATATCAGTTATCGATTCATTTATTCGAAATTAATCAACCAGCTTCACTTTCCCTGTATCACTACGATAATCAAAGTATTGCCCATTAGCAATGCTATACCGACATAACCGGCCGATTTCATTAGCATTATTCTGTATTTCGATTGCTATTACTTTAGACTTGACCACCTGTAATGGCATTGCTAAGACTTGTTGCCAAATTTTATGACAGGCCAAGCTAGAGTGTTCATTATCTACCCAGCCCTTTTTATTAACATCAATTATTGCCTTTTCACTGCTGTTTAATCGATTTAAAACAACTACATTAGGTTGCTTATCCATCAGCCACTGCCCGTGCACCACATTAATTTTGGTCGTAAAATTTTGTGATAAGTTATTAAATGCGGTATTAGTCACCTTTGTTTGTTGACTAAAAAAAACATCTATTAACAGCGTCATCATAATAACTACTATCACAATCACAATGACAAACTCAAAAATTGAGCGCTGTTTTTTATCCGTATAGTTAGGCGTTTTCTCCATGAGCTTTACAGCTAACCTTGCATAGCCGAAGCCATATCCCACATAGGGGTAAAAATACCTAGCGCTAGCACTAGCACCATGGCAGCTACCACGACTAAAAGTAGCGGCTCAATTCTCGCCGTTAGTGTTGCTAAGTCGTAATCAACTTCTCGTTCATAATAATCCCCTACTTCGGTGAGCAATTCATCAACTCGACCTGTTTCCTCACCTACAGCCACCATCTGTAAAACTAAAGGCGTAAATAAGGCACTAGCAATAGAAGAACGCAATAAACTTTCCCCACTTTCAATGCCTTGTCGCATAGCAGAAATTTTTTCCTGCATGTAACTATTATCAACGGCCTCAGCTACTAGTGTTAGTCCAGTAGTCATGGGTACACCCGCCTTTAACACGATGGCAAAACTATGAGAAAAACGCGCTAATATTGAACGTTCGATAATACTACCTATTATAGGTATTTTTATTTTGCGTCTATCCCATTGGTATCGACCTTTCTTTGTTTTCAACGATTCTTTAATCATAAATACGATGATAAAGAGTCCTAGTAACATATAGTGCCAATAGTTTATAAATAAATTAGAGCTAGCAATAATAAAACGCGTCGCGAGCGGGAGTTCAGCCCCTAATCGAGTAAACATATCTGCAAATGTTGGAATCACAAAAACATTTAAAATAACCATGGCTGCTGATATGGCGATAAGTACCATACTAGGATAACGAAGTGCCGCTTTAATCCGTTTGCGCGTGTCTAATTCACGTTCTAGATAAGTGGTTAACTTTAAGAAAGCTTGATCTAACTGACCGGTATTTTCCCCCACATGCACTAGAGAGATAAAAAGATGGTCAAATATTTTAGGGTGGCTATTTAATGCTGAAGAAAAGGTATAACCCCCTTCAAGCTGTTTGCCAATATCTCTTAATGCATTTTTTAACGCGGTTGAATTCGCTGATTCAACCATGCCATTAATTGCTCTCAAAATAGGCACACCTGAACGCATTAATGCATACATTTGTCGACAAAAAACGATTAGTTCTTCTAGCGACACTTTGCCATTATTAAATAACTCAAAAACATCAGTACTAGCCGTGTTATTAGCTGTTTTTGCTTCGCTAATAGAAATAGGAGTAATACCTTTTTTAAATAATTTTTCTGCGGCAATATTCACATTAGCTGCATCAATACTGTCTTTTACTTGGCTACCGCCAGCATTGCGCCCTGTATAATTAAATGATGCCATAAGATTCTCGATGCTCTAAAATACGTTACTTAAATATCTATTTTATGATTAATTAATATCAATGGTTTCAACTAGACGTAATACTTCTTCGACAGTAGTAACACCTGTTGCCGCATAATCAAACGCTGCTTTTGCTAATGGAGTAAAACTGGGGTTTTCTTTAGATAATTTACCAAATAATTCACTATCATTACGCTTTAAAGCTGCCATCATACCCTCGTTCATTTCAAGTATTTCAAAGACACCAACTCGCCCTTTATAACCAGTATAATGACAAGTTTGACAACCCTTGCCCTTCATAAATTGAGTACTCCTAGCGCGATCACCAACTAAATTCGTTAACCAAAATAACTCTTGTTCATCCGCTTGATATTCGATAGCACATGAGTCACAAATTCTTCGGACAAGTCTCTGTGCGATGACAGCGCGTAACGCACTACCGACTAAAAACCCAGCAGCGCCCATATCAATCAAACGTAAAGCACTTGTGATAGCATCATTGGTATGCAATGTAGATAAAACTAAGTGACCAGTTATCGCGCCTCGTAAGCCAATTTCTACCGTTTCTTGATCACGCATCTCACCAACCATCATAATATCTGGATCTTGACGAAGAGCAGTACGTAATACACTTGAGAAAGTTAAATCAATCTTGGTGTTAACCTGCACTTGATTGATTCGAGGTAACCGATACTCTACCGGATCTTCTACCGTGATAATTTTTTTACTGGCTTCATTTAGCTCACTTAAAGCGGCATACAGTGTCGTCGTTTTACCACTACCTGTTGGACCAGTAACGAGAACCATGCCGTGCGGACGATGAATTTGCAAGCGTATACGTTTAACAATATCTGCTGGCATCCCCGTCTGTTCAAGTGATAATAAACCTGCTGATTGATCCAACAGACGCATTACAACCGACTCACCATATTGAACTGGCATTGTAGACATACGAACATCAATGTTATGACCACTGATATCTAAATTAAAACGACCATCTTGTGGAACACGCTTTTCAGATATATCAAGCCCAGCCATCAATTTAAGACGTAATACCATAGCAGAGGCAATTTTATTTTCTTTTAGTATTTTTTCTTGTAAGACACCATCAATACGTTGGCGTATACGTAACTGATGTTCTTCAGGTTCAATATGAATATCGGAAGCACGCATTTGTACTGCATCTTCAAACACTGATTGCAATAATTTACCAACAGTTGCATCGCCCCCTTCATCTAGAAATGTTGTTGCGAGGTCAAAACTAGACGATTCTTCATACTCTTCTTCTAATTGGCTAGCAAAAGATTCAATTTCAGCTGTACGACGATATAAACTGTCAAAGGCATCGAAAATTTGAGACTCCATGACGACCGCAAGCTCAATACGTCTAGGGGACAACATACGCTCTAACTGATCTAAACCACTTAAATCGGCTGGATCACTCATCCCCAATAAAACAGAAGCACCTCTGTCTTCAATAATCAGGGCTCTTAGTCGTCTAGCATGGACTTCAGGCAGTAAACTCGCTACAGCAGGTGATATTTTATATTGCGAAATATCCATAAATGGCACACTTAATTGCTGTGCCAAAAATTCTAATAATTGTCTTTCAGATAAGTAATTTAGTTCAATTAAGGTATCACCGAGTTTACGGCCCGTTTGCTTTTGGCTTGATAACGCTTGCATGAGTTGATCATTTGAAATGATATCTTTATCAACCAATAAATCACCTAAACGCATCTTTAATTTGGGAGCTGCCATAATCTGTCCTACTGTCCTATTACTTGTATGCGTTGCTTGATAAAATTTTCTGAAGAAATTGATAAGTCATTTTTTGTTAATGCTTTTTTATACGTCGAACTAGCCAACTCAAATTGACTATTTTTATCGTACAAAACAGCTAAACCTAGCTGCCAACGACCTATATCAGGCTTCATTGCTATTAATACTTTATACGCATCTACCGCTATTTTATTTTGTTTAGCTTGCTGAGCCGTATTTGCCAACATAATTTGGTATTGCTCATCTTTGAGCTGAGCGAGTGGTTTCAACGTATTAAGCGCTGCAGTGAATTGCCCTTGCTTTAAATGAATGCGTGCTTTCATTTGACGTAAACTGCTGTCTTTACTATTTAGAGAAATGCCTTGTGATAACAAATTTACAGCGTCTTGATATGCTTCTCGGCCAAACCATAAAGCAGCCAGTTTTTTACGTGTTTGACTGTCGCTAGGCCTGATTATTACCACATCTTCTAAAAGCTTCTCAGCTTTCTCAATTTGTTTCGCATCTAATGCTTTTTCAACGAGTACTAATTTTTGCTCTGCCAATTCATCTGCCGATAACTGGCGTCGTGACACTGACATTCTGTTAGCTTTCGGTTTAGGTTTATCTGCGCTAGAAAGCGTATGTTCATGACCTGAAGAGCCCGCTGAATGAGTGTGTTCATCAGCTAGCGCTACAGCTTTCTTTGCTGGTGTTATTTTACTATTGCTATTATCCAACAAAGGTTTTGTCGAGAATACCTGTGTGATTTTCTCTAAAGGCTTATTCGATGATACATATTGTGTTTTATTTGGGGGCGTGTTCTCAACATTCACCGTACTGGTTTGTTGTTTAACCTCAATTTTAGCGACTTCTTGGCTTATTGGGCTTTTGAGAACCTTATTTTCGTTATCGTTCACTTTCTTGGGAGTTATCGCTGAGCTATTGATATCTTCAGGTTTATTTCTTACAGAGACGGTTCCGACAACACTCATGTTATTTGTTATTTTCTGAGATTTTAAAGCATTATTTTCACTGATTAATTGCCAAATATAAAAAACAATCAAACAAACAGTTAAAACACAAATACTAGTAATCACTACAATTTTTTTTGGTGAATGCGACTCTACCACTTTGCCTGACTGGATGGAGTTGGCATTAGGCTCTGGACTGCGTTGTTCCAGGTCCTTCAGCATCTGATTAATGACACTCATAACTTAACCACCAAGGTATAATAAGCTAACCATAAAATTCCCAATCCTAATAAACATGACACAACTAACAAGTTTGCTTTTGAGTCTTGTTCAATACTTTCAGTATCATTTACCGCAGCCTTTAGTAATTTCATTGTCATTTTGTAATGTCCTTGACCATAAGCAAGCATTAGCATTTTGTGGCACAAAATATTAACTAACCGTGGAATGCCCTTGCTAACGCGAGCAATACCTTGACATATTTTAACAGGGAAAAGTTCAGCCCCCTTATACCCTGCTACCTGTAACCTATGTTGAATATATTGTTGTACTTCATATGCATTCATTGGTCTTAGTTTATATGCAAAGGTAATACGTTGTCTCAACTGTCTAAATTCTGTTTTTGCCAAACGAACATCTAGCTCTGGTTGTGCAAATAACACGACCTGTAGCAACTTACGTGTTTCAGTTTCTAGGTTAGTAAATAACCTTAAGGCTTCTAAGCTATCTTCCGGTAATGCTTGTGCTTCATCAAGAATCAGTACTACGGAATGCCCTTGACTATGTAACTCTAATAAGCGGGCTTGGATACGTTGAGTAAGCAATTGCACCGACATACGCTGCGCTTGTTTAACACCAAGTTCTACAGCAACTGCTCGCCTTAATTCATCCGGATTAAGATAGGGATTTGGAATATAAGCTGTAACAAAGTGATCTGGGATTTCATTAAGCAGTTTACGACAAAGCAACGTTTTACCTGTACCTACTTCACCAACAACTTTAATGAAGCCCTCACCCGTCTGCAGAGCAGTCGATAACACTGCTAACGCTTCATCATGCATAGCCATTGGCATATAAAAATTCGTATTAGGAGTTAAGGTAAAGGGTAATTCTCCTAAGCCAAAATGATATAAGTACATAGAAAGCCTACTCAGTGAACTAATTAAGCTAAATGAAACAAAAAAGCTTTTCGATTATTGCTCATTGCTTACCGCATTTTGTTTAGCCGCTTGGCAAACCATATGGTTTGTCGCATATTCAGCATCAGCGCACTGTTCTTGGCATTCTTGTGTCAGTTTACCGTCTGCAGATAACTCACACGCTTCAACCTCTTCAGGAAACCATTTTGTTAACAAGCTTCGTGCATCTTGTAGCTGGTTTTTCCAAGTATCTTGGCCAATCACAATGGGTTTTAACATAATGACTAATTCACGCTTTTGTGACTTTTGAGACTTGTTCTTAAATAACTCTCCAAGATAAGGAATATCACCTAATATCGGTGTTTTAGATTCCATATCAATATTATACGTTTCAATTAAACCACCAATAACAACAACTTCTCCTGAGTTTGCACGAATTATAGTATCTGATTCTCGCACGCTACTTTGCGCTAGTGGCAACACCAGTGTCGAGCTACCAATTTGAATGGTTTTGTTTTGCTCGTCAGTCAGCGTAACGGAAGGGTGAACATGCAAAATAACACTACCGTCTTTACTAATTTGCGGTGTTACGTCTAATGCGATACCCGAGAAAAACGGTGTTAACTCAACTGTAGGTGTAGTTGTTGTTGAAGTTCCTGTTGTTGTAGTACTAGAAACTTCAGTCACAAAATACTCATCCTCACCTACTTTAATAACAGCTTTTTGGTTATTTGTTGCCGTAATACGCGGGCTTGAAAGTACTTGAACATTGCCTTGTGTTTGTAAAAGTTCGATAACTCCTGAAAAGTCACTACTGCTGGTTTTTTTACTAAACGCTATGCTATTAACACCACCAATAGTATCCGAAATAACACTACCAACCACATTACCTGTAGTTGAGTAAATAATGTCTGCACTGCCTACTTGATCAAGTACTTTATTCCACTTGATGCCTTGCTGAAAATCATCATTAAGCGTCACTTCCATTATTTTCGCTTCAATAATAACTTGGCGATGTAAATGGCTTTCAGTAGCTGTTATAAAGTTCTTAACCGCTGTAATTTCTTGTGGCAACGCGCGTACTGTTACTAAACCAGCCTGCGGCGACACAATGACTGAACGGCCTTCTCCAGTACCAACGAAAGCAATTAAAGACTCCTTCAATTCTTTCCAGAAATCAGACTCATTTTCGGTATATAAGTTGATACCACTATTCTGACTATTCGAACCACTATTGCCATTTTGGTTGTTATTACCGCCACTATTGTTGCCACTATTATTACCACTATTATTGTTACCACTATTTCCGCTGTTAGGATCGTTTTCAGATACACCACCAGAATTAATCGTTGTAGTCGATGAGCCAAAACGCTTAAGGAATAAGTAATTTAACGCAATAGTTTCAGTACGTATGCCTGGAGGGAAAACTTTTACAACGTTGCCACGGCGAATTATTTCATAACCATAGACATCTTCCACAACAGTTAATGCTTCTGATAATGTAACATTATTCAAGCTTAAGGATATTTGACCAGTAACATCAGGATGAATAATTACGTTATATCGTGAGCCTCTAACTATCGCTTGGAAAAAGTCTTTTGCATCAACTTCCGTCGCTGAAACTTCCAAACGTTTTTCAGCTAACATGCCTTGTTTGGCCTGATTCATGTCATTTAACATCAATTCTTGCTGCACTGAACTGGGGACTTGCGTTAATGGTTTCGGTCCATTGAAGCTTTTAGTTTCTTTAAGGGCTTCATCTAAACCTTCTTTCATGTCGACAGCGTCTTTAGGCACTGATTGACAACCAACTAAAGCAAAGAGTAACGTCGACAAAGCAATGTTTAACTTTAATTTTGATTTTGATTTTGATTTTTTCATAGGGGGATTTATTTTTATCATTAATTAGCTACCGTATTGTCTACGACGTTACTTTTAAAACCTTTACTTTTAAAAACATTAATTTTTAATCGTTTAGATTTACTGCGTAAAATCACGCTATGACTGTTGATTGCGGTGATACGATACTCATCAACATAGTCAAACATATTGTATATTTTGCCATTAATAACCGCAGTATGAATACCATCACCGTGGATTATCGAACTCAAGACAAAACCACCATCGCGCTTTAATTGGCTAATACTGCTAGAGCCACTAACACCAAATGGGCGAGTGGGATCAACATCCGCAGCAAAACTTGTTGGCGAGGCCAATAGAATTACTGTAGCAACGGCCCCTGAAATGACCTTTGAATTAAAGTGAGTTTTAAACACCGATAAACTCCTTTTTTAATCCCAAGCTATAAATAGTTATATTCACTTCGCCTTGTGGATATTCTTTTACTTCAAATTTAAAGTTTTGCCAAAAAAACTTCCACGATAATTGTTCCAAATGACGCAAATAATTACGTAATTGAAAGTACTTACCCGACAGTTTAATCTTAATTCCATGCTTATATAAATTTAGCCCGAGTTGTTCTGAAGTCGGCGCAATTATGCTTGCCTCATCATCAGATTGATCTCCTACTAAATTTAATAAAGGTTTAGCGCCTATTAATTCAAAGGAAAGTAATGATACACCTGGCTCTAACTCAAGTAATTTAAGGAGGGCTTCACGCATTTCGCTAGGGCTAATAAGATCCGTCGTTAAAAGCACCAACTGATTATCAATCTTGGCCAATTTCCCTTCAAGTTGTTCAATCTGTTTAAGCGTAGTTACATTAGGATCTTTCTCTAATGCTCTTTGATATTCTTCAATAGAAAAATTAAGGGTTTTGTTACCTGTTACCATCGCTCGACTTTGTTTATCAAAGGAGCTTACTTTGGCACTTTTATCATCAATAAAAAAATATGAAATAATAAAAAATATTGCTACTAAACCTGTAAGCAACACTAAAAATTGTTCTCGACTAGTCAGTTGAAGGAATTTATCACTATAGTTATTCCATTGCTCTTTCATTAGTCTTTACTCCCTGCAACTTCAGAGCTAACCACAAATTCGGTAATATTTTGCTCATTTTTAGCAAGTTTAAATTGGACAAACGCCTTGCCTGATAATAATCGAGACTGCTTAAAACCTGCCAACCACGCAGGTACCGCTTGAGGAGTACGAGCTTGTCCGGTAAAACTCATATTTTTAGTATCAATACTGATTGTTTGTAATCTAATATCTTTATGATGCATAGCAGATAAGTCATTCATTGCCATAACAAAACCACCCGCAAAAGTCTCATTTGGATCAGTGAGCTTATGTAACAATGCATCTTTATGTTGCATAACTAACTTTATCGTAGCGAGATCTCTTTTTAATGTTGGCGATACTTGCCTATTTTGTAATTCTAATTCCAATTTAGTAGCAAGCTTTTGTTTTTGTTGTTTTTCTTTTAACAAATCATCATATATTACCGCTGACTGGTTGTAATTGAGTTCAGTAATAACACTCCAAATCAACATAAGTGATAGTAAACCAACCCAAGCACCCACAACCCTTTTCAGCGTTAACAGAGGTTTTTCAGGGAAAAGCTCTGCTTGTAATAAATTAATACTATTTTTAGTTGTCATCATTTTCCCCCGCCAAAACTTCTGTCTCGTTATGATAAGGGACATTATCTAAACTAGCGCCAATCGCTGCTGCATATTCTCTATGCTGGTGATACGGACGAGGTAATTCCAGTAAACTGACTGGCACAATCGAATTTTCAGCTAATTTTTCAACGAACACCTTTTCTAAGGAAATAGGTAGCAATACTTTAATTGCTTTGATCGGTGCTTGTTTTAATTGACGTTCAAAGTAATCTGTAGAGCGTTGAATTTCTAAACCAATATCATCGATAATAGAAAAAGATAGTTCTTCGGCTGATTTACTGCCTATTTGGGCAAAACCACGTAAACGACGCTGGAAGAATATTTTTTTCTGCTTAACAATAATTAAAACTATTTCTTCATTGGGTTGCTGGCAAACCAATAAATTAGCATCATCCTGCGGAGCTAATAAGTTAGCAAAAGCAAATTCTTGGGTAGTGATTTCACTGATTTTCACTGCACCTTGCTCTGTGATTTCGACCAGTTTTTTTAGTTCATCTAAAGGAGCACAGACTACATTTATTTTTTCTTTGCCACCAGCAAGAAGCGGTGCATCATAATAATCTACCACCATATTATTGGGGGATATACTGACCAAGTCTTTAATTTGCCATTTCAAAGCACTATTCATTTCATTATCAGGCAAGTTTGGTTTATCTACTTGTACAACTTGAGATTGCGCCTCATTTAAGACCAGACAAGCATTCCCTTCGAGCTCATATTTATTGTGCAGTGCTTGGATAGCACTCGAAAAATTAACCGAACTAGCTTTTTCATGCTCAAAAATAACTTTTGTTGACGTACTTTCGTCAATAGAAGCACCGGAATTTTGCTGAGGAATTGAGCATAAGGAGACACCCTGATGCTGAAAAGCAATACCAAGGCGCTGATTTGAAGTATTTTTTGAAAAAAGTTGACTTAATTTCGTTAAAAATGACATTTATCGGCAATATCGCTCTAAGCTAAAATTATTAACAATACTACCCTTTGTTACATATGAAGAGCAAGTATTACTAATGGTGATTAGCTAAG
>OLHM01000217.1_pt1 | contig 23014 bp, 16 predicted proteins | sample 1609611 | NCBI WGS metagenome assembly OLHM01 (sample SAMN05416891, study PRJEB24817) | seawater metagenome | isolation source: Sea water | place: Canada:Atlantic | collected 2013-11 | reverse complement strand
TAGCTTAAGCACTGAGCTGGCGAGTTATCGTAGCGAAGACTAATCAGAGGTACATAGCTAACTTAAGTAAATTAATCACTAAGGTACTTAAATGAAACACTTACTCGTTTTTACTTTTTTATTACTATTAAGTGTTTCATTGTCAGCCAAAGAGCAGAGTGAACAGCAGCCAAGCGGAACAATGCTTGCTGCTATTTGGCTTACGAGCACTGAAGGTGACAAAATTGAGACTTACCAAAAAGACGGCAAATGGTTTGGTAAGTTGGTAGCATCAAACAGTAAAGATGCACCCTTAGGTACTACTGTTTTACGTAACTTTGTTTTGATTGATGGGCAGTGGCGTGGGCAAGTTTATTCGATTAAACGCGATCAAGAGGCTGATGGTACGATTGAACCAAGCCTTGATACCCTCGTGATTGATATACCTATAGCATTTTTTTCTATAACACTAAATTGGCATAATGAAAAAAGCCAACGTAATAAAACAGAATAGGTGAGACAACGTTATGGCTAAATGTACTGAATTTGCAGTTTTTGAGGTAAAAGAAGCAAACTTAGCGCGCGTGGTCGCGTTAAGTGAGTCATTATTTAGTGAAATAAATGCTGAGCAAGAAAATATTATTGCTCACGAAATATTAGTGAAAACAGATAATGAAGAAGAAATATGTTGGCATCTTACTTGGGCAAATGTTGAAGCTGTGAAGGCAAGTTCAACTAAATGGTCAACCTACCCAAGTGCAGCAGAAATAGAGTGTTTGGTCGGTAAAAAGCTCTATTATGGGCACTTTGTCGCAGTTGTTGCATCAGCAGAAAAGTAATAGCTGGAGTCGATACTAATGCATTTGCGCATTAGGCAGCGAGAAAAGCGCTTTATCTAGCCAATATTGCTATCAAAAAATGGGCAGTTGCACAAAACCTGTTACAGGCGCTAGAAACGATAAGTAACTCTAACATTGAAATTATCAATACCATTTTCTGAAATAAAATAACGATTATAGCTACCTCCTAATTGCCAATGGTTGGTCAACTGATATCCCAACTGTAATCCAAGATACATATCAGTGCCTGATTTATAACGCTTAATCGAGTTTCCTTGATATGTACTTTCGACGTCTCTTTCCCAAAGGATTGTTCCTACTGTGGCATCGCTGACAATACTAGCAAAATTGAACAACTGATAGCTTACGTCTACAGCGAAACCACGCACAAGAAGCGGTGTAGCCTTAGCAGCCGACTGATGATATTCGTCAGGATCGAGCGTTTCTGCCTTTAGCGTTACACTTCCGGTCCCAAGGTCGATAAAACGTCCAACAATTTTCCACTCTGGTGTTAATAAATAACCAACACCGATTGACCAAGCGTTATCCTCACTATCAATACTCTCTATGTTTTCTGCAGGAATTTCATCTAGGCTCTCATTATCATCCGCTTGAGCATAACCATACTCTGCTTCAAATAACCATTGTGATTGCTCTTCGACTCCACTTGCATGTGAATGGACACTAAAAATTACCGCTAATAACAGTGATACCGCTATCTTTATATTGCGACGTAGTATAACAATGCTTGTTAATAAAAGAATAATGATTCCCATTGAGCCTCCTGATGAGTTTTTAACTTCTGCAATTACAAAAGCGGTTACTGTCACTATAACTGTGCCTTGAGCTGTTGCCGATTTTTCATCTACGATAGTATAAGTAATGGTGTCTAAACCATCAAAACCAGATTGAGCACTATAAGTTAACGTTTGGTCCGCATTAATAACCACATCACCATGTTCTGCAGTGACTTCAGTAATGGTCAGCTGATCACCATCAGCATCTATATCATTACTCAGAACATCTATGTTAACGGTACCTCTATCATCCGTAGAAGCGGTATCTCCGAAAGCAACAGGAGCAAAATTGTTTACTACCTGAACGGCTACAGAGCTATGAGCTGCACCGCCATTTTGATCAGTGATGCTGTATTGAATAACCGCTTGACCAAAGAAAATGTCTGATGTTGTATAAACAAGCTGAGAATTTTCAAAGCTAACTTCTCCATAATCAACCGTAGCGGCACTGATACTAAGTAAATCATCATCTTCGTCAGTATCATTAGATAATACGTCAATCTCTATACTGGTATTCCATTTCACAGTAATTGTATCTGCAGTTGCAACTGGTGCGTGGTTGTCATTTGAACTAATGGCTATCCCACCAGGATCAACAATTGTTGAATTAATACGACCATCATCATCATTTGTACCTCCGTCTTGAATGGTCAACTGCACACACCAATGTCCTAACGAAAGGCCAGCCGTCCATGTCGGATGATTAGGCGGTGGACAGTAGCCTGGTTGTCCTGCAGTAGATCGAATAATATTGTTTTCATCTTCAACAAAGTCACTCCACTGACCATTTCGTAATTTACGATATACCGCCCCTTCGGGAATAGGTAGACGTTGTGGAATTACTAAGGTGATATTTTGCCCCGGTGTTTTCAAATCATAGGCCAAAAAATCAAATAAACCACCAATATTGGTCATTTCATCATCTACTAATAATTCTTGTTGAAGTAATTGTGAACCGCCAGTTTCGTTACCCGCAATGGTTATCCCTTTACGTAAACAAATACCAGGCTCTGCCTCAATTAAATACTGCTTACTATCTAGCGCTTGCTCTTGTAGTACATTACATTCACTAATAGCATCTATATAATCAGCAATTCCATCGCCATCGGTATCTATATAACCTTCCTGATTATCAGGAATTAGATCCCCGTCACTATCTACACTGCGAAGCAGGGCAAGTGTGGTAACAACTTCAATGTATACATCTTGAGTTGTTTCGAGTGGTGCTGCGCCGTTATCAATTACCCTTGCAGTTAATTTATATATGCCAGGAGTTAATACTGAAGGATTGAAGCTAAATTCATTTTGATCGGGGCCTGGTACAGGAATTTCATCATGCGTTGTTGACCATTCTATACGGTGAGTATTATCTGGATTAGCATCGGATACTACTGCATGAACTCTTACTAATTCATTATTATTAGTAACTAAAGAACGCTGTTCGTCAGCTTGTGAAATTTGTAAGGTCACTTTGGGGGCTATGTTTCCTTCAATAATCGTTAATGTATGCTCTGACTTATAACCTAAATTAAGATCACTACTGAGACTTACAACAATAGTTTCATTATTATCGGCCACCGCATCTTCATACACGGTAAATGTTATTAATCCTGTTGTGCCTTCCTCTATAACGAGCTCACCATCAGTTAGATTATGGTCGAATGAATCAGCAGTTCCCGATACGTTATAAGCCACCCTGACAGGATAATCAGGAGCAATACCATTTAAATGAACTGCAATAACAGTCTCTGATCCTTCAGCGGTTTTCTGGTCTTTATCGATTGATATTAACGGATTTATTTTTACACGTTGACTTAGCATGACAGAATTACCTTCACCGTCATCCGCTTTCCAGTGCACTATACTATTGCCTGTCGGATACAAAGCATTACCGTTTTCTATTGATAAAGGGATAACCTTACCCGAAGGGTCCACGGCACTGGCTGAACCCAAATCAAGTTGAGTAAATAATCCTGAAGCATTGGCTGTAATATCATCTGGTAAAGTTAAATTAATTTTACTTGAGATAACAGGTTGTAATTGCAGTAATACTTTTGCGGTCACTATTTCAGCATCAATATCTTTAATAGCATAACTGAATTCAATGGTACCTTCTGTCCCAATAGGTGCTTGATAAACTAGCTTGTTATTTTCTATAAGCGCCTCTCCTATGCTCGCAGATACACCTATTAGCGTCAGTGAATCACCGTCCGGTGATATGTCATTAGCCAGTATGTCAATTTGGTACAAATTATCAGCCGTAACATCAAGCATTAGCTGGTCATCTACAGCAATAGGTATATCGTTAACCGAGTCGACATTGACAATAATAGTTTTATTTGTTTCAAAACCTGCACTGTCAGTTAACGTTAATGTAAAGCTATCGCTACCATTGAAATTGGCATCAGGGGAATACAACACGCTAGTGCCTGTAATGGTTATAGTCCCATGAACAGGCGCCACAGACTCAACTGCAGACACTGTATCGCCATCTACATCACTGTAGGTGAAGGTTAAGTTTTGATTGTTATCTTCATCCGTTGTCAAGGTGCTTGCAATGGTTATCATTGGCTCGTCATTGACTGAGTTGACCGTGACGGTAATGGTTTGTGTTGTGGTGAATCCATCACTGCCGGTTAAGGTTAGGGTGAAACTATCACTGCCGTTAAAATTAGTATCGGGTGCATAACTGACCGTGGTACCGATGACAATAGCGAAACCATGGTTAGCTTGAGTGCTAACGGTGGCAGAGACGGTATCACCATCAACATCACTGTAGGTGAAGGTTAAGTTTTGATTGTTATCTTCATCCGTTGTCAGGGTGTTTTCAATGGTAATGGTTGGATCGTCATTCACTGAGTTAACCGTGACGGTAATGACTTGTGTTGTGGTGTATCCGGCACTGTCGGTCAACGTTAGCGTGAAACTATCATTGCCGTTAAAGTCTGCATCGGGGGCATAACTGACCGTGGTGCCGCTCACACTCGCAACACCATTACTGGCTTGGGTGGTTACAGTGGCAGAGACAGTATCACCATCAACATCACTAAAAGTGAAGGTTAAACTTTGATTATTATCTTCATCTGTTGTTAGGGTGCTTGCAATGGTAATCGTCGGTTCGTCATTGACTGAGTTCACAGTGACGCTTATGGCTTGGGTTGTGCTGTATCCTGCATTGTCAGTTAAGGTTAGCGTGAAACTATCATTGCCGTTAAAGTTTGCATCGGGGGCATAACTGACGGTGGTACCGCTCACACTGGCAACACCATTACTAGCCTGGCTTGTTACGCTGGCAGAGACGGTATCACCATCGACATCACTAAAAGTGAAGGTTAAGCTTTGATTGTTATCTTCATCCGTTGTTAAAGTGCTATCAATGGTAATTGTTGGTACGTCATTAATCGAATTGACTGTGACTGTGATTGCCTGTGTTGTGGTGTAACCGGCATTGTCAGTTAAGGTCAGCGTGAAACTATCAGTGCCGTTGAAGTTTGTATTGGGGGCATAACTGACCGTGGTACCGCTCACACTGGCAACACCATTAGTGGCTTGAGTACTTACGGTGGCAGAAACAGTATCTCCATCAACATCACTAAAAGTGAAGGTTAAGTTTTGATTATTATCTTCATCCGTCGTCAAGGTGCTATCGATGGTAATCGTTGGCACGTCATTAACTGAATTGACTGTGACGCTAATAGCTTGGGTTGTGCTGTATCCGGCATTGTCAGTTAAGGTCAAGATGAAACTATCACTACCGTTATAGTTAGCATCGGGGGCATAACTGACCGTAGTACCGCTCACACTGGCAACGCCATGATTAGCTTGAGTACTCACGGTGGCAGAGACGGTATCACCATCGACATCACTAAAAGTGAAGGTTAGTGTTTGGTTATTATCTTCATCCGTTGTTAAAGTGCTATCAATGGTAATGGTTGGTTCGTCATTGCTCGAGTTAACCGTGACGCTAATGATTTGCATCGTGGTGTATCCTGCATTATCGGTTAAGCTCAAGGTGAAACTATCACTACCGTTAAAGTTAGCATCAGGGGCATAACTGACCGTGGTACCGCTCACACTGGCAACGCCGTGGTTTGCTTGAGTACTCACGGTGGCAGAGACGGTATCACCATCAACATCACTAAAAGTGAAGGTTAAACTTTGGGTATTATCTTCACTAGTGGTCAAGGTGCTATCAATGGTAATACTTGGTGCGTCATTGACCGAATTAACCGTGACGCTAATGGCTTGTGTTGTAGTGTATCCGGCACTGTCGGTTAAGGTCAGCGTGAAATTATCACTGCCGTTAAAGTTTGTATCGGGGGCATAACTGATCGTGGTACCGCTCACACTGGCGACACCGTGGCTGGCTTGGGTGGTTACGGTGGCAGAGACGGTATCACCATCGACATCACTAAAAGAGAAGGTTAAATTTTGATTATTATCTTCATCCGTCGTCAAGGTATTATCAATGGTTATGGTTGGATCGTCATTGCTCGAGTTGACCGTAACGCTAATGACTTGTGTCGTGGTGTATCCGGCACTGTCCGTTAACGTCAGCGTGAAACTATCACTGCCGTTAAAGTTAGCATCGGGGGCATAACTGACCGTGGTGCCGCTCACACTCGCAACACCATTACTGGCTTGGGTGGTTACAGTGGCAGAGACGGTATCACCATCAACATCACTAAAAGTGAAGGTTAAACTTTGATTGTTATCTTCATCCGTTGTCAAGGTGTTATCAATGGTAATGGTTGGCGCGTCATTGACTGAATTAACCGTGACGCTAATCACTTGTGTTGTGCTGTATCCAGCATTATCGGTTAAGGTCAGGGTGAAACTATCACTACCGTTAAAGTTTGTATCGGGTACATAACTGATCGTGGTACCGCTCACACTGGCAACACCGTGGTTAGCTTGAGTGCTCACGGAGGCAGAGACTGTATCACCATCTGCGTCACTAAAAGTGAAGGTTAAATTTTGATTGTTATCTTCATCGGTGGTCAAGGTGTTATCAATGGTAATGGTTGGCTCGTCATTGCTTGAATTGACCGTAACGCTAATGACTTGTGTTGTGGTGTATCCAGCACTGTCGGTTAAAGTCAGGGTGAAACTATCACTGCCGTTAAAATTAGCATCGGGGGCATAACTAACCGTGGTACCACTCACACTGGCAACGCCGTGGTTAGCTTGGGTACTTACGGTGGCTGAGACGGTGTCGCCATCAACATCACTAAAAGTGAAGATTAAACTCTGGGTATTATCTTCATTTGTAATTAGCGTGCTATCAATGGTAATGGTTGGCTCATCATTTACTGAGTTAACCGTGACACTAATGACTTGGGTTGTGGTGTATCCGGCACTGTCGGTTAGGGTCAGGGTGAAACTGTCACTACCGTTAAAGTTAGGATCGGGCACATAACTGATCGTGGTAGCGCTCACGCTAGCAACACCATTACTAGCCTGGCTGGTTACGGTGGCAGAGACGGTATCACCATCGATATCACTAAAAGTGAAAGTTAAGCTTTGGTTGTTATCTTCATCCGTTGATAAGGTGTTATCAATGGTAATTGTTGGCACGTCATTGACTGAGTTGACCGTGACGCTAATGACTTGTGTTGTGGTGTACCCGGCGCCGTCAGTTAAAGTCAGGGTGAAACTATCACTGCCGTTAAAGTTAGCATCGGGCACATAACTGATCGTAGTGCCACTCACACTAGCAACGCCGTGACTGGCTTGAGTACTTACGGTGGCAGAGACAGTATCGCCATCAACGTCATTAAAAGTGAAGATTAAATTTTGGGTATTATCCTCATTTGTGATTAATGTGTTATCAATAGTAATCGTTGGCGCGTCATTACTCGAGTTGACCGTAACGCTAATCACTTGTGTTGTGCTGTATCCGGCACCATCGGTTAGGGTTAGGGTGAAACTATCACTGCCATTAAAATTAGCATCGGGGGCATAACTGACTGTAGTACCGCTCACACTGGCCACGCCGTGATTAGCTTGAGTGGTTACGGTGGCAGAGACTGTATCGCCATCGATATCACTAAAAGTGAAAGTTAAACTTTGGTTGTTATCTTCATCCGTCGTCAAGGTGCTATCAATGGTAATTGTTGGTACATCATTAACCGAATTGACCGTGACGCTAATGACTTGTGTTGTGGTGTACCCGGCACCGTCGGTTAAAGTCAGGGTGAAACTATCACTGCCGTTAAAGTTAGCATCGGGGGCATAACTGATCGTGGTGCCACTCACACTGGCGACACCGTGGCTGGCTTGAGTACTCACGGTGGCAGAAACGGTATCGCCATCGACATCATTAAAAGTAAAAGTTAAATTCTGATTATTATCTTCATCGGTGGTTAAGGTGCTATCAATGGTAATCGTAGGCTCGTCATTGCTCGAGTTGACTGTGACGCTAATGGCTTGGGTTGTGGTGTATCCGGCATTGTCGGTTAGGGTCAAGGTAAAACTATCACTGCCATTAAAGTTCGCATCGGGGGTATAACTTACTGTGGTGCCGCTCACACTAGCCACACCGTGATTAGCTTGAGTGGTTACGGTGGCGGAGACGGTATCACCATCGACATCACTAAAAGTGAAGGTCAAGCTTTGGTTATTATCTTCATCGGTCGTCAAGGTGTTCTCAATGGTGATGGTTGGCTCGTCGTTGACCGAGTTGACTGTCACGGTGATCGCTTGTGTTGTGCTGTATCCGGCACTGTCGGTTAAGGTCAGCGTGAAAGTATCACTACCGTTGAAGTTAGCATTGGGCACATAATTGACCATGGTGCCGCTCACACTAGCAACACCATTACTAGCCTGGCTGGTTACGCTGGCAGAGACAGTATCACCATCGACATCACTAAAAGTGAAGGTCAAGCTTTGGTTATTATCTTCATCGGTGGTCAGGGCGTTCTCAATGGTGATAGTTGGCTCGTCGTTGACCGAGTTGACTGTCACGGTGATCGCTTGTGTTGTTGTATATCCTGCGCTGTCGGTTAAGGTCAGCGTGAAATTATCGCTGCCGTTGAAATTAGCATTGGGGGTATAACTGATCGTGGTACCGCTCACACTAGCGACACCATTATTGGCTTGGGTGGTTACGGTGGCTGATATCGTATCGCCGTCTACATCAGTAAAAGTGAAGGTTAAGCTTTGGTTGTTATCTTCGTCGGTCGTCAATGTGTCATCAATGATGATAATTGGTACATCATTCACAGCATTAATCATTATCGTTGAAGCGAGGGCTAACGTTGAACTATTTACATTACCTCCGCTACTGCTGCCACTATCGACAAGTTGCGTTAACGTTACTACACGATCACTCTCATCAGGTGATTCACTTAGATTGATGTAAGTCATACTATCAATTAATAACTGCATTTCTGTTTCGCTAAGATTACCCGCGGTCAAGCTTAGCGTTGCAGTATTATCAGACAAGCTAACATTGTAAGTTAAGTTGTTAGTTAGAGTTGTACCATTATTATTGTCGGTTAAAGAAATAGCATTACCGTCAATAAAGATAGTTTCATCTGTACCTAAAGGTGTTCCGTCATTAACGTTCATAATAGTGAGGGTCAAGGCGTTTAAGGTTTGACCTGATTCAATCGTTGATATTGAACTGCTACTAAATACGCTAACCGCATTATCACCCTCTGTAAATGTGGGATTATCTCCTGTTGCAGATAGAGTGGGCTGATCATTGAGTGCTGTAAACATTATTGTTTGAGTGCCGTTTGCTGATTCAGCATTTTTGTCAGTAGCGGTAAAGGTTATAGTACGGTTAGATGCACTCGGATCATCTGATACATTACGATAACTGATCCCCTGTAAAACTTGCTGTACTAATGCATTTGTTGCACTGGCATTGAACGTGATCGTTAATGCAGTGCCATTGGTAACGGTTCCTTCATTTGAGCTAAGCGTTCCAATAACTGTGATGTTATCTCGAATATCGGTTCCACTAGTATTAATAGTGCCTACAACATTATCAGGAACACTAATTTCGTCACTAGATTCATTATTAGCGGTTATCTGGGCGACTAAACTCCCCCCATCCCAAGCGGTATCACCATCTGAATCGGTAAGTGTGGATGCGGGGCCCACTTGGGTCATAGCCATATTTTCGGTATAGCTCAGGTTGGAAGTATCTATAGTTATACTAGGAGGAGCAGCATTAACACTACTGGATAGAGTAAGTGCAATCACAATTAATAATTGTCTGACTTTAAAGGTTGCTTGTATTGTTAGTGTAGTTAATTTCATTTTAACATTCCCCCCAACAGCACCTTGAGGTGTAGAAAGAGATAATTAATATAAAGGATCTGAAAAAGACAACACTATTGGATATTTACACATTTTCAGTATTTAACATCTTAATTTTATCGATAATAATTTTCTAACCATATTTTCCCAAGAGAATTTTATTCGTTTTACTAAGTACTGCATGATATGCCGATTCATCATTGATGAAAGCTATGCCATTAAGGTAATAATAATTGTCATTACTAAAATAATTGATGAATATACGCTTCCAAACAAGAATAAAGTAATCATTAAAATCACAATAAGAAAGGCACGAAAAGTGTAAATTTAATTCGAATAAATTCAGTTTATAAAAAGTATTTTTTGAGGTGTCCGCCTCCTCTGTTAAGGACGCAGCGCTATGAACATAAGAGACACCGGGGCTAAATACTTTATACGGGGCTTTTTGTGTTAAATTAAGATGATTCTCAGAGTAAATTATTGGATTATTCTTCGTGCAGATTAATTGAACAACTAGTTGCTCACCTAAGATGACAATTACCATTGGTTCTTCTAATAGTACTTTTGGGTTAATTGGCGCATAGCTACTGAACGAAAAAAGCACAAATTTTCTTGTCTGGTAAATGCTAACTAACATTGAACACTTGTGGGTCTGAAGTTGCTCAATCACATTGTTTTCAACTGTTAGCTTGAACTTCATGAAAAATATCCTTTGTTAAACACACCTTAGAGAGCTTATGCAAAAAATTTTAGTCGATAATTCTGCTTTTAAAATATAGAGAGAACACTTCACTAGTTACTTTTAATCAGTAATATAAATGACATTTTGTGCACTGGTATCATTGTGAACTGTATCGAATGCTCTCGTATCAATATCACGATTTCGCTGAGGTGAATTTATTACTTAACATTTAGGTATATTCGTTTAAGTTAAACGGCTAAGCTATTATGCTAATTAACTTTTATGCCAATCCCTAACCTTTTTTATTCTTATTGTCCAGCGTTATTTTAAATAAGTATAGACTAAAACTCAGTTTCCACGTGAAGCCCAGTCTTTTTTTGTTGTTTTACACTGAGCAGTAACTATTTTCTGATTATTGAATAATCATTAACAATGAGAGGTCTGTTAATTGTTATTGCTAGCTATAAATAACGCCAATCCATAGAAGAGAATTGTAACTAATCCAAAGTTATTGGTAAGTGAGAAGTTGATAATTTAAGCACTTTTTTCTTTGGGTAGCAGAAAAAAGGTGTTTCTAAGTCATTTCAAGCAATACTGAAATAATTCTGCATAAAGCAATTTTTTTTGATGCACTTTTTAGGTGATCACACTTTCATGTTAGTTATTTAAGTAAATGAGTTAGTCAGGAGGGAATAAAAGATATTGATGTAAGGCTTACCTATAATACACTTTAAAAACAAGGTGTTAAGTGGTTTTTTGTTGCCACTTCTTTGTTAACGGTTAGTGCAGTAATTTATAAGGAAATAACCGTCTTGAATTGATACTGTCCATACGCTCTGGAATATGCATATTGATTGGTTACCGGGATGTACGGCTACCTTCTGCAACAATCTCAGGTAAATCCATACAACCATAATTAATACCAGCCTGACTCAATACACAGGTTAATTGTCCTCGATGATGAGTTTGATGATTAAAAATATGCTGAGTAACATCTGCAACCGCTTTGGTTATAGCGATACCTTCAGTGGTGGTATAAGTAATAAATCTATCACAATCCTCTTCAGTTAAATTATCGCAATAGCGAATAAGTAACGCATCAACTTGTGTTCTTAATAAGGCAATATCGAGTAAGTTGGCGTGATAAACATCTTGTGGTGAAGTAGGTGTTGGCAATCCTGAGAAATCTAAAGGAGACAAGTTTGCTATATTATTTGACGCTAAACGGCCCATTAAAATTAAATCACCGAACAATATATGATTCCAATAGCTGATTATATTAGGGAAAAAGGAGTGAGTATCTTTTTCTAAAGTCTCACTTGGGAGCGACAGACAATGTGCCATTAATTGACTATTCATCCGCTGATTATATAGCGACATCATTTTAAAGTTTTTCGATAAACTCAATTTAATTTCCTCAAGTTAGTTACTTTATTAGTTACTTTATTAATTACCAAGGGCAAAATTAATTAGATGGCTGATAGCAGCCAAATAGTTTCATTGGCTTCACATTGGCCTTTTAATCCACCCGGTACCTCTATTTGTTTAAGAAGGCTTAGGGTGTATTGATTCGAATAATACTGCTTAACGTCATCAGAACTGATAGAAAAAGGAGGGCCTTGCAACACTGATTGATCATATTCAAAGGTAAGTAGCAGTTGTGGTGCACTATGGGTAATTTCAAGTAAATGTGATCTATATTTCTTACGCATCTGATCTGGTAAGGCAACCAACGCAGCTCTATCATAAATGGCATCAACGCCACCTAATATCTCAGAAGATAGATCAAAAATATCACCTACAAATATATCGATTTTTTCTGCACTATAGCAGTCTAACTTTCCTAATGTTGAAATCCTTGGCTCTACGCCAAGTTCACTGAATAACTGTTCTACGGCAGGTTTATTTAGTTCAGCTCCAGCAACACGATAACCTTTAGAGAGTAACCAAGCAATATCAAGCGTTTTACCGCATAAGGGTAAAAATAGTCGGTCACCTTCAGCTAAAGAAAGGGTATTGATATATTCAGCTAATAACGGGTTAACGGCACGTTGATGAAACCCTATTTCATTGCTTTCCCATAGTTGATGCCAAAAATTTGAATCCATTTCTATACCTCTTAGTTCTTTGAGTCATTGACTAATCCCATGCACTCTTACCGTGGCTTTAATCAAAAAACAACTTATGTTGTTAGCTATCAAAGGTGAGCGCACTTGGTAGAGGATGACGAGCAGTTAAATTTGAACGCTCTTTGCTTAAACAATAACATTAATTTATCGCAAATTGCCACAAAGAAGAAATGAGTAATACCAAATAAGTGATGTGATTTTAAGAAGTTTATTGTCAGAGCGCAGTGATAACAATCTTAACATTTGAGCATAACTTATCCGACTTAGAGAACATCACCAAAGTTACTGAACATTAACAAGTTAATTTCAATTATGACTGTTTTTATCGGGTTTGTAATGGAGAGATTTCCTGCTTATTTTGAGCTCTCCATCACTATTTATTTCTTGAGATAATTGTTTGTATTTTGCTCTTTTTCAAAAAGGTTGGATTATTCGACTATGGCGGTTTGACTTGTACCTGAACCACCCGTTATCGGTGACCAATGTGACGATCGTACCTTCCATTTCCCCGCTTCTTTAGTATATATCTGACTAACTCGGGTCCTATAATTACTGACCGCAGGACTTCCTTTTGGCGTCATAGAACCCTCGGAATAATAGTGCGCTATTGCAACTTCATCAGGTACTAAAATAGTCACATCAATATGTTTAACATCGATATTGAAAGAGTCATATTCTTCTAATCGACCGTCTGCTTTAACATGTTGAATGAGTCCGCCACTAGACCAGAACTCCATAGCACCTTCTTTAGAATAAGTGCCTTCAGGTACCTTAAGATTTTTTTTAACATAAGCATTATCGTTTACGATAGTATTTTTGACTTCTTGCTCGGTCGCAATCGCTGTCTGGGCATAGGTAATAGCGAGAACTAACAATCCAAAGAGTGTTATGAATCGTTTTTTCATTATTGTTTCTCCTAGGAGGTGAATTGTAGAATTAACATTATGATAACTGAGAACTTCAGCGTATTTTCAAAGACAAATCCACCAAAGCTCGTGATGAAGTATAGGTGAACATAAATCAATTGCTTGGAATCTTGGCTACTCTTGCAGTCGAGTAACTAAAGTCTAATAGATAAATAATGGCGAGTTTTTTTGTTTGAGGACAAGTGTAATGGTTAGTTATGCCTTTTTGAGCTGTACTTAAGTTTTGAATACGTGAAGGTTGGGGCTAACGCTATCTATCAAAGCGCTAGCATTTAAGTGAATTAGCATCGCTCTTAGTCATTATTAATTTTTGTCGGAGGTATGGAGTACGTGCCAATAACATGGGCTACCGGCTCGGCTTCACCATCAGAATATAATTCGACTTCACCAACGACCAGTGTTCTTCCTACTTTTATCAATGAACATTTACCGATAATATCTTTTTGAGAAGAAGGTTTTCGAAGAAAGTTAATCGTTAAATTGGTCGTTACGGCGAGTGGTACAAGTCCAATTTCACCGAGGATTGCTACGTACAAAGCAACATCTGCTGTGGTCATCATAACAGGGCCTGAAACTGTGCCACCAGGACGTAATTCGTCTTGGCCAACAGTATGCCTCACAATGGCTCCTTGATTCCCTACTTCATCAATAGAGCATTTAGTTTGAGGGAACTCAGACTGTAGAAATTCACTTAGCTGTTCTTTAGAAACCATGATTTACCTCTTCTATCGTTAACGGGAGGCGAAAATAAGGGGTTAGTACTCGTTAAACTGAACTAACCAATGATTAAAATGCTTCATCGTCACTATATACATTCACGGTTAGTTCACCATCGATACTTTCAGAAATAATGAAATTAATCGGTTTACAACAGACTTGGCAATCTTCAATATACTGTTGACCCAACTCAGATGCATCAATGAGCACCTTGATTGATTCACCACAGTATGGACAACCGATAGTTTTTTCAGCTAATTGGTTCAATTTCATCGACAAACTCCTTATTCCATTTAAAGATATCGTTTGCAATAATTACGGCAAAGTATCGCGAAAACTGTTTATATTGATTAAATTAGTTCAGAAAGTTCTTTTCCATCATATCGAGTATTTGGACAATATTAACGTTTTTCAATTCATATTCAGTCGACGAATGAACCACACCCGCTTTATCACCTAGTGCAATGTCGACCAAATCAGGCTTGCTATCATGCAATACTAGGACAATTTTTTTATTCACAGCAATACAATCTATGGTTATTGCATCTGCGTTCATACCTTGCTTACGTAATGTTTTATCCATAATACCCATGAGAGTATCAACATTTTTATTACGGTCATAAAATATATCATTGGCTTTGGCGACTATTTCAGAGAGTTCTTTTAAGGATTCTTTCATTATATTCTTATAGGTAAAGTGTTTGATTGGTAACGGGTATCAGTTATTTTATTACTGTAAACCAGCGCGCATTTAAAATCTATTAGCATGTGAGGGGATTATTTACTCTTGTGGAAACTGACCATGACAGTTTGTGTTTGTTGTCTTGCGTTGATTTACATCTCGATACTGGTTAGTTGTTTTGAGACCCTTTATACTTCGACCATCTTTTTCACAGAATAAGTATAATAATTATGATAAAAAAAATTGGATTATCGCTTTTATCGGCAGCAGTGCTGGTAGGTTGTGTTGCAACAACGTCTGATGACTCTTCGCAAGTTAGTGCTTCGCAAGTTAACTCTTCACAAGCGAATAACGCCAAAGATATTAGTGCCAGTTATGACAGCATTAATACAGCGCAATTAATTGAGCATGTAAAAGTATTATCTTCTGATAAATTTGGTGGTCGTGCGCCATCAAGTGAAGGTGAAAGACTTACCCTTGAATATTTAACTGAGCAGTTCACTGCTATTGGTTTTAAGCCAGGTAATGGTGATAGTTTCTTACAAGAAGTACCGTTAGTATCCATTGAAGCGTCAAGCGACATGACATTGGCTATTGGCGGCAAAAACTACCAGCATGGCACTGATATGGTCATGGGCAGTGCTCGAATTAGTGAGTTAGAACAACTTAAAAATTCTGAGCTTGTTTTTGTTGGTTATGGAGTGAATGCGCCAGAATACAACTGGAATGATTACAAGGATCTTGATGTTAAGGGTAAAACGGTTGTCATTTTAGTTAATGATCCTGGCTTTGCGACGAAAGACCCTGAAATCTTTAATGGTAATGCCATGACTTATTACGGTCGTTGGACTTATAAGTATGAAGAAGCAAGCCGTCAAGGTGCTGAAGGGGCAATTATCATTCATGAAACGGCACCTGCTTCATATGGCTGGTCGGTCGTAAAAAACTCTTGGACTGGCCCACAATTTAGTTTTCAACGTGACGATTTAAATAAAGGCCGTGTTGCTGTTGAAGGTTGGGTTAACAGTACAGTTGCAGCTGAGTTATTTACAAAAGCAGGTCTAGATTTTGATAAAATGAAAGAACGCGCCTCACAAGGCAGTTTTAATATTGATATGGGTAATTTAGATGCCTCTATTACGGTTAAAAATACTATCAAAAAATCAATTTCATATAACTTTATTGCAACCTTACCTGGTCAAAAACAAGCGGGTGAGCATATTTTATACTCAGCGCATTGGGATCACCTAGGGACTGATTTAACCAAAACAGGCGACCAAATTTATAATGGTGCTCGTGATAATGCAACCGGTACAGCAGCCTTGATTGAAGTAGCAGAAGCTTTTTCAAAACTACCGAATCGACCTGATCGTTCAGTAACATTCTTAGCGGTAACGGCAGAAGAGCAGGGCTTACTTGGTTCTAAGTTTTATGCAGCAAACCCTGTAATACCAGCAGCTAAAACTGTTGCTAACATTAATATGGATGCACTTAATGCCAATGGTAAGAGTAAAGATGTAGCGGTATATGGTTTAGGTCAATCTGAGCTTGATAACTTTTTAACGAAAGCGGCTTTAAAGCAAAACCGCATTATTTCGGGTGACCCAAGACCAGCAGCAGGCATTTACTATCGCTCTGATCATTTCGCTTTTGCTAACGTTGGTATTCCTGCGCTATACGCAAAAGGTGGCTCTATTCCTGCCGATCAAGCAACGGCAGATTTAAGAGCTAAATTAGACCCAATTCTTAGCAAGTGTTATCACGGTCTTTGTGATGAATATACCCAAGATTGGGATTTAACAGGCGCTGTTGAAGATATGCAACTATTCTTTGAAATCGGTGTTGAGTTATCTGAATCAGACGTTTGGCCACAATGGAGCAAAACATCTGAGTTTAAACGTTAAGAGCAGCGCTATTCCTAGCGGTTAAAGCAAAAGCAAAGTTAAGCGGTAGTACTGTAAAGTACTACCGCTTTTTATTTCTGTTTCAAACTCTTACTGACAAAGCTCAGCCAGCTTGGCTTGAGTCAATTGTTGTAAATCTTGTGGGCTTAACTCTATCTCCAAACCTCTTTTACCAGCACTTACAAACACGGTAGTAAATTGGACTGCTGATGAATCAATAAACGTTCTCAACCGTTTTTTTTGTCCAAGCGGGCTAACACCACCCAGCACATAACCCGTAGAGCGTTCAACATCTGTTTTTAATGCCATTATGGCTTTTTTTCCACCGTAAGCTTTGGCGATTAACTTCATACTTAACATTGAAGACACAGGAATTATGGCAACAATCAGGGCTTTATTGTCTACGCTCACTACTAAGGTTTTAAAAACCCTCTCGCTTGATACACCCAGTTTTTGTGCGGCTTCATCACCATAAGACTCACTCGCAGCATCATGTGCATATTCGTGGACGTGATAACTAATTATATTCTTTTTAGCGGTATTAATTGCGGGTGTCATTTCGTCTTCCTAGTTCAACCAAGGGCAGAGTCTTAAGGGTTATATACACATTGAAAACATCAATTATTTACATATTAGACATGTTTTATTAACAAGATAAATATTCCTAAACTTAAGTACTTAATTTTGATAAAAATCAATGCGCTAGATCATATTTTTACGATGGTAATTTTAGTAAAGTGTTTCTATAACACAAAGAATATACCATTGGCTAAATGTCTATCATCGATAGCTGATTCAGCTTCGCGACTGATGAACTAAGATTTTAATAGGAAGGGATACCTTGTTACATTCTAAAACACCAGAGCTCAACTTAATAGTTAAAGATATTATGCAAACGAGTATCTTAACGTGTTCGCCTGAGACAAAGATTAATGTTGCTGCTAATCGTATGAGAGCGCGTAATATAAGTTCAATTATTATTAAAAGTAACCTAACTCTAGGCATATGGACTGAATCTGATTGTCGTAAAATAGATTTTAGCGATCAAGAACAGTTTAATGTCAATATTAGTGAACTGATGAACTCGCCAGTAGAGACTATCAAGCAAGAAGTCGCAGTTAATGAGTTAGCAACTAAGTTTAGACATCACGGCGTTCGACATTTTGTCGTTGTTGATAACGATAATCTCCCTGTAGGTATCGTCAGCCAAACGGATGTCATTAAAAACCAAGGTATAGAGTATTATTTACAAGCTAAACTAGTCGTAAGCAGTTATAAAAAAAGCCAGAAATTACTGGGCCATAATTGCAGGTTGGACAATGTAGCAGAGCAGATGAAACTTAACGAGTGTTCCTCTACGCTCATTTTCAATAGTGAATTAAAGCAATATGGTATTGTTACCGAGCGTGATTTATTAAGCTTACTTGCGCGCGGTGAATGTACTAAAAAGACAGCCTGGCATCATGCCAACTACCCATTAAAAACTATTAATGCCAACCATTCTTTATATTCAGCTTACCAACAACTAATCAGTAATAATATTCGTCATCTGGCTGTGTCTGATGATCATGGTGCCATCATTGGTACTTTGTCTATGGACAACATTATGTTTGATATTGAATTGGCTTATGTTGAAGAATTGCATCAAATAGTTCAACAAAGAGATTCAGCACTTAGAGAATCAAAAAAACATTTATTGGTGGCTGAGAAAATTATAGAAGCCTCGTTAGATGGCATTATGATCACAAACGAGCAAGGCCGTATTATTTCAGTAAACCCGGCCTTTACGCGAGTGACGGGTTATCAAGAAGAGGAAGTATTAGGACAGAACTCAAAAATATTGAGCTCAGGTCAGCATAACAGCGAATTCTATCAACAGCTTTGGTTATGCATTTTAGAGAAAGGTGTTTGGCAGGGCGAAATTTGGAATAAACGCAAGAATTCTGAAATATACCCTCAATGGCTAACTATCATCGAAATTAGTGAGGGTGTCGACAATAATAAAATATTTGCTGCTATCTTCAGTGATATCAGTGAAAGAAAGCTTGCAGAAAAACGTATTGAAAACCTGGCATTTTATGATGAACTTACTCAGTTACCCAATCGTAGACTCTTTTTTGATCGTGTTGAAATGGCTTTAGCGAGCGCACATCGAAAGCAAAATCAATTAGCACTTTTTTTCATAGACTTGGATTATTTTAAAGAGGTAAATGATAACTTTGGCCATCGCATTGGTGATAAGCTACTACAAAGTTTTGCTAAACGTTTGACTGATAGTTCAAAAGAAGGGGATACCATTGCTCGTATTGGTGGTGATGAATTTACTTTGTTGCTAACAGATATGCGTGAAGTAGATCATATCTGCAAAGCCTGCAGTAGAATAGTTGAAAAGCTACGTCAACCTTATCATATAGAAGGGCACGCGCTTAATATAACAACCTCTATTGGCATAGCCGTTTACCCAGAAGATGGCACAAACAAAGAAGATTTGATGAAAAATGCCGATATTGCTATGTATCGAGCTAAAAGTATTGGTCGTAATTCATTCCAGCTATTTACTCCTAAAATGAATGCTCATTCACTCGAGCGCTCATTAATTCAAAGCCATTTACGGTTAGCTTTAGATAACAATGAACTTGAATTAAATTATCAAGCACAAATACACGGTGTAACCACTAAAGTTATGGGCGTGGAGGCACTATTACGTTGGTCTAACCCTATTCTTGGACAAGTTTCACCAGCCCAATTTATTCCTATGGCTGAGGAACTTGGTTTTATAGCTGAGATTGACCATTGGGTATTAGACCATGCGTGTAAACAACGAAAGTTATGGTTAGATCAAGATCTTGATTGTGGCCGTATAGCGGTGAACATTTCAGCATTACACTTTCATCAAGGCAATCTTGTTGCATCAGTGAAGTCAGTACTAGAAGAAAGTCAATTACCTGCAGAACTATTGGAAATTGAAGTTACCGAAGGCTGTTTCATTAAACAGATGGATAAAGCAACTAACATATTGAAACAAATTAAAAATATGGGAGTTAAAGTTGCACTAGATGATTTTGGTACCGGTTTTTCATCCTTGAGTTATTTAACCAGTTTACCTATTGATACCTTAAAAATTGATGCCAGTTTTATTGCCCGGTTACCGCATAACTTTAGAGAGAGTCAAATAACTTCAGCAATTATAACATTAGCGCAAAATCTTGAATTAGATATTATTGCTGAAGGCGTTGAAAATGATGCGCAAAAGATTTTCTTGATTGATCGAGGTTGCGAAATAATGCAGGGGTATTTATACAGTAAACCCTTATGTGCTCAGGCGTTACCTTCGGTAATAAAAGCGACATAAAGTGTATTTATCTACTATGAAAAGAGTCACCATAATAATAAATACTCCTTACGTTGCAAACTCAATGTAGGTGATTCATCTTTTTGAGAATGCTTTTATTCTTGTTAACCAAACTCCGGCAAGTACAAATGCAAAAAATAAGATATGAAGCCAGAGTTTCGGACCAACTTCGGTATTTAATGCTGACAAGGAACTGAGCGCAGGAAATTGCTCAGTAGTTATTAACTTTACAACAAATTCATTTGCGGGTGTGGCAGCGAGTGTAGTTAACCAGCCTAAGACGATAACTTGGCCAAAACTAACTAATATTGAATGATTGATATTAAAAATCATCGTAGAAAGTAACGCATAAAATATTGAAACGCCCACATGTACCAACCAAGATACAATAAGTGCAGAAGTTTCACTATAAGCGCCATTATTAAGGTAGGCGCTGGCGTGTCTTGACGTTAACGTAACCATGCCAAAAAGTGGTTGGATCAAAATAAAAGCAATACTTGCTATCAGACCAATTGATACAGCGGTTAAAAGAATATTTAGTTTCGTAACTTTCATTTCAATTTTCATTATTACTACTTTCAATATTAAGTGAATAGGTTTTAACGCGTGTTTTAAACAAAACTAAGGTATTAATGCCTTAAAGCTTATTAGTAATTATTGATTTATAGCTGCTAACCTTTCGTAGTGATAACTTAAGTACTTTCTACTTTCTACTTTCTATCAGTTATTCATATACATGCATTTGAATAACTGAGTAGCTGATTGTGCTAATTTTAAAAGCAGCTAAATTAAGAATTAATTATGCTTCTCTTTCCCAAGCAAATTTTTTGAACGGTGCATCTATAGGTGTATTACCAATGTGATTGGTGTAGTTACTAATAACTTTTTGAGACAATCCTAAGATGATTTCTAAGAGCTGTTGTTCGCCATAACCAGCAGAATAGAACTTCTCCAAATCTTCTTGTGCTACATGTCCACGATTACGAACAATCGTTAATGTCATATCGAACAGTGCTTGCAACTTAGGCGTAGGCATAGGTGCTTGATTTCGTAATGCTTCAGTTAATGCAGGATCAACTTTCATCGAATGCGCAATACCAGTATGTGCAGGTACACAGTAGTTACAGCCGTGCTCTACATTGATTGCCTGCCAAACAACGGTGAGTTCTTCAGCATCAAATGAGGACTCTACAAATAATTAGTGAAGTTTTTGATACGCTTCAAGTATTTGAGGTGAGCTAGCTAATATGCCGTGCAAATTAGGGATCATACCAAAAGCTTTTACTGAGTTTGTTAATAATGGTTTGCTACCCTCAGGGGCTGATTCAATGGTCTGGATAGTTAATGTTGTCATTTTTAATGCCTCAAATTTTAGTCAATAGAGTGTGTGATTGGTCTCATGATTTTACCTGTGGACCATAAATTTCAAGTGTATTAGTAAATTGATAACTTTTATTATGTGTACTGATCGGTAAGTTATTGTTGTATTGTACCGATAGGTAAAGTAAAGTCAATGCTGAATTACAACATTTAATATTTTAATAAAGTAACTATTTAAAATACTGCACCAATACTTTGATTATTAATAAATAAAGAGGATTTATGAAACAGGTACTTGCTTTTGATGTTTATGGAACATTAATAGATACCCAGGGGTAATGGTTGTTTTAGAAGGTATAGTGAAAGATAAAGCGTTATTGTTTTCTGAAATTTGGCGTTCAAAACAATTGAAATATTCTTTTCGTCGAGGGTTAATGAAACGCTATGAAGGGTTTTCAGTGTGTACTAAAGATGCTCTAAATTACACTTGTGAAGCTTTGGAAGTCGTCTTAACCACAACGCAAAAGAAAGAGTTGTTTGCATGTTATGGAACACTTCCCGTTTTTGATGATGTAAAAAAAGGGTTATCAGAACTTCAACAGAATTATCAACTCGTCGCATTTTTAAATGGTGAAAAAAAAGCAGTTGAAAAGTTATTAACTAACGCTAATATTGCTATGTTTTTTAATGACATTGTAACGGCTGACGAAATTCAAACTTTTAAGCCAAATCCTAAAATCTATCAATATTTACTTAATCGAACTTACTCTAAGCCTAATCAAACCTGGCTTATATCAAGTAATCCTTTTGATGTCATTGGTGCTAAATCGTTTGGGATGAATGCTGCTTGGATCAAGCGAAATCACGCAGCTGTATATGACCCTTGGGGGGTTGAACCTACTATGGTTGTTCACTGTTTTAACCAGTTATCACAACAGCTACGCGATAAAAATTAATGCACACCTATTCCTGAAATGATGCTGTCTATGCCATATTCAAGTTGTGATTTTTCGATACCAGAGCGAGCCATCGAGGCCGTTCCTTTAAGCATAGTATAGAGGGTTCTACCATTGGCTTCTGCATTTATGTTAAGACCGATTTCAACGGCTTCAGCATCACTATTGAATAAGTCTGTATATAATTGACTCGGCATTGCATCGGCTTCTGTGAGTAATGATTCTGCTTGCTCAGGAATATCACCACTGACTAATTCTGCTTGGCATAAAGCAAGGTAGCAACCTTTGGTATGCTCTTCGTCACACTGCATAGCTACTATAGACATCATATGATTTTTTAAACGCTGTTTTAATGTAACGTTTTCTTCAAACAGTAATGCCATATGTGGTTTCATTTTAGTGTCAATATAGCACTGCGTAGCTTTAACAAATAAAGCTTCTTTATTACCAAAAGCACTAT
>OLHM01000207.1_pt1 | contig 23714 bp, 20 predicted proteins | sample 1609611 | NCBI WGS metagenome assembly OLHM01 (sample SAMN05416891, study PRJEB24817) | seawater metagenome | isolation source: Sea water | place: Canada:Atlantic | collected 2013-11 | reverse complement strand
CTAGGTAGTCATCAGCGCCTAATTCAAGTCCCAAAATACGGTCATTATCATCTCCTTTAGCCGTTAACATCAAAATAGGTGTTTTGTGATTACCGCCTAAGGCTTTTAATACTTCAAAACCATTTAATATTGGCATCATGACATCGAGTAAAATTAAATCAAAACTGTCATCAAAAGCTTTTGCTAAACCACTGGCTCCATCTAAACATGAAGTTACTGTAAAATTTTCAGTTTCAAGATACTCAGTTAATAATTCGGCAAGTTCAGCGTCATCGTCTATTAATAGGATGTGTTTTGTTTGCACTGGAGGTTGCGTCATAGGATTGGCTGCTTTTTAGAAATAAGAGACTAAGTTTTAATTTACTTAGTAGTAACTAATGACTAGTTTACGTGATTTTAGTGAAGCAGAAAATAACTTTACATACCTTTACATAGCCTTGCACTGCTTTGCAAAAGTCTGGATATACTAAAGCTGAACTTAATTATCTCGTAAAAGTAGCGTACCCAAAAGGAACTATCTAATGAAAATCACATTCAAAAATATTGCAGTAGTCACATCACTTTGTTCAGCATTGGTTTTAGCTCCTGTCAGCTTTGCAGGCCACAACAGTGGTAACTATCAAGGTGATAATGGTTATCACCAAATGAGTGAAAAAAAATTCGCAAAGCTTAGCCGTAAATTAGGTTTGTCAGAAAGCCAACAAGCCGATATTAAAACCCTGAGAAGCGAAGAGAAAGCACAGATGGCAGTCTTAAAGCCAGCGATGAAAGCTTTTAGAGAGCAAGTTAAAACGTTAATGTCTGCTGAAAGTTTCGACGAAGAAGCTTTTGTGCAATTACAGGCGAGCAATCAAGATGTTTTCGCTGCGATGGCATTGACTAAAGCAAAAAGTAAGTTTGCCATGAAAAGTGTATTAACAGAGGAGCAGTTAGTAATATTTCGTTCTATGAAGAATAAGCGTTCACGTCGTTAATCAAAAAGCCACTATTCGTTAGTTTGGTGATAGGCATAAAAAATCCGATTTAGCATCGGATTTTTTATATGTTAAATTGACCATCAACTTTTTATTCAGTAGGAATTACCTTACCAATATAGGGAAGATGACGATATTTTTGCGCATAATCAATACCAACACCAACGACAAACTCATCAGGAATTTCAAAACCTATCCACTTAACCGCAACATCTTCTTCTCGGCGAGTAGGTTTATCTAATAAGGTACAAATTTGAATAGAATTAGGCTCACGTAGACTTAATATTTGTAATACTTTACTTAAGGTATTACCGGTATCAATAATATCCTCTACTAACAAAACATCTTTACCTTCAATTGCATCATCAAGATCTTTTAATATATGAACATCACGTGAGCTTTCCATGTTATTGCCATAACTCGATGCTGTCATAAAATCTACGCTATGATTAACCGTAATGGCTCTTGCCAAATCAGCCATAAAAACAAATGAGCCGCGAAGCAAGCCGACCATAACTAAGTTATCGCTGTCTTGATAATGCTCACTAATTTGAAGCCCTAATTGAGCGACACGTGTTTTGATTTTTTCTTCTGAGATCATTACTTCAATTGTATGTTTCATAATTGCTTCTTGTAAGTGAGTAATTTAAGTTAATAAAAGACTATGCCCAAACCACTTGAAGATACGTGTTTCAGCTAGTGTGAGTATAAAGGATGTTTAGACGAAAAAAGCCTTTGCGAGCAAAGGCTTTTATTCATCGTAAACTTAACTTGTACTTATTGTACCTTTAATTTAAAAAGATGAACTTAGCAACAAATAATGCGGTTAACGCCCAAACACCGTTAGATACTTGGCTAGACTTACCCGCACCTACTTTTAAAACAGTATAAGTGATGAAACCAAAGGCAATACCATTAGCAATAGAGAAGGTGAATGCCATCATAACCGTAGTACATACTGCAGGAGCATATTCAGTTAAGTCGTCCCAATCTAAGCCTCTAAGAGAACTCATCATCAACATGGCTACATAAATAAGCGCACCATCAACGGCAAAGCCAGGTAGCATTTGTGCTAGTGGTAAGAAGAAAACACCAGCAGCAAATAACAAACCAATAGTAACGGCGGTAAGGCCAGTTCGACCACCAGCAGCAACACCAGCAGCAGACTCAACATACGAGGTTACAGGAGGACAACCAAAAGCAGTACCGATAACAGATGAAATAGAATCAGCTTTTAAAGATTTACTTAAACCTTCAATTTTACCATTTTCGTCTTGCAGGTTAGCACGTTCAGCAACACCCATTAAGGTACCTGCAGTATCGAAGATGTTAACGAATAAGAAAGTAACGATGACAGGAATTAAGGCCACCTCAAATGCGCCAACAATATCTGCTTTCCAAAGAATAGGCTCAAGTGCTGAAAATTCAGGGATGGCGAGTAAACCTTTATAGGCAACAAAACCAGAAGATGGGGCAAATGATTTAGCTGCTTCAGCGACAACAAAGAAATCAGTTGGAAGTACCCAAGTCATTGCAAAGGCAATAAATGTTGTTACAGCGATACCAATTAATACTGCGCCAAAAACTTTACGGTAGCTTAAAATAGCGATCAACAAGAAACTTAGAAAACCTAACGCCGGTGCTTCAGGGCCAAATTGACCAAAACCAAAGTGAGTCATATCGGCTAATGCAACAACATTATCAGGGTTAGCAACAACAATGCCGGTGAAACGTAAGCCAATGAAACCGAGGAAGAGTCCAACACCAGCGGTCATAGCGAGTCGTAAACTCATGGGGATACTATCTAACATCCATTCCCTGAGTCGAGTAACACTCATTAAGACGAATATAACACCAGAAAGGAATACAGCACCTAAGGCTATTTGCCAACTGTAACCCATGGAGCCAACGACGGAGAAAGTGAAAAAGGCGTTTAATCCCATGCCTGGTGCAAGACCTACAGGCCAGTTAGCGTACATACCCATTAAGATGGTTGCAATGGCAGCACCTAAACACGTTGCAAGAAATAACCCATCAAACGGCATGCCTGTTTTAGACATAATTATTGGGTTTAAAAACATAATATACGACATAGTCACGAAGGTGGTAAGACCGGCCATGAGCTCTGTTTTTATCGTGGTGTTATGCTGTGATAGTTTAAAAAGACGCTCTAACAGACCGACGCCTTCAGTTTGCTCTTCAGCTTTATTTTCGTGAGATTTGCTAACCTGTTCCATAACTACATTTCTCTAGTTGATTTATATTTAAGGTCGTTTATTTGTGTTTTTTTAAGTTTGACCTGCTTGTAATAATTTTAAAACTTAACTTTGTCGTCGCTGCTCTATCAATAAAGCTGATAATGTCAGCGATTGTTAGTTCATTGAAAGAGGCTGTATTGCATCTAACCTCAGTGAAGCTAATTTATTAATACATAAATACAAAGCAAAGTTAACAAGTAAAACACTTTGTCAATTCCATATAGTGAAACCCGGGTAGCGTTTAAGATATTTGCAATATCTTATAAAACTAAGGGTAACTAGAGAGAACGGTGAGAGGTGTAATGCTCAAATTTCGCACCGTAAGACCTTGTTAGTCTTAATTATAAGTAATCTAGCAGTATCAGTACAGCTTCCTGAATCGTTTTACTTTACTAATGCCTTTTTTGGTATTTAATGTGCTTATCTTATGAACAACCTATTAATCCTATACCTAAACTAGAAAACTTGTCAATAGTGTCAAGAAATGGTTTTTAGTGTACAGTTAGTGTCTGGTTCTCTCTTGAGAGGTCGTAACATTTGTTGAATATTTTTCAACTGAATATTTCAAAAACACTTGTAACATCGACTAATATATCTAGCACGCAATACCTGAGACGGGATTAATAGTGCCAGTAACTAAAACATTTAAATTAGGTAGACATGCTCTCTTTATCACATTTTAATCGACAAACAATTAAAGGCGACGTTTTTGGTGCGTTGACATCAACAATCGTTGCTTTACCTTTTGCGTTAGCTTTCGGGGTTACTTCTGGCGCTGGGGCAAGTGCAGGTATTTATTGTGCCATTTTAACAGGGTTGTTCGCTTCATTATTTGGCGGTACCAATCAGCAAATATCGGGCCCAAATACTGGTTTAACGGTTGCCATGGTTGCCATATTAACGAGCTTTGTTGCGCAATCTCCTGATAACGGCATCGCGGCGGCATTTACCGTAGTGAGTTTGGCTGGGCTATTTCAGATGCTCTTTGGTGTTTTTAAGCTAGGAAAGTACTTTATTCTGGTTTCATACCCTGTGATTTCGGGGTTTACCTCGGGCATCGGTGTATTAATCATCCTTTCTCAACTTGAACCTTTGTTTGGGCATTCATTACCTGATTTGCAGTTGTCATTAAGCACATTAACAAGTACCAATACGTTGTTGGGACTGGCTTGTTTAGTCGTACTATTTTTGTGGCCACAAAAATATAGTCGTGTAGTGCCTGCAAGTATTATCGCAGTAACGGGCGCAACAGTTTTCTATGTTTTTTCGGGCGCAGAAATGCCTGTAGTAGGTGCTATTTCCAGTGAACTACCTTCGTTTAATTTTCCAATTTGGGACAATGCCTTAGCTAGCGAAATGATTAAATCAGCGTTATTAATCGCAACATTAAGCACGTTAGATTCATTAATGACCTCGCTAACCGTAGATAGTATTACTAACGAATTACATGACTCTGACCAAGAGCTCGTTGGTCAAGGTATTGGTAATATTGTTGCGGGTTTATTTGGTGCATTACCCGGTGGCGGCGCGACAATGCGAACGGTAACTAATTTACGAGCAGGAGGCACGACACCGTTATCAGGCATTCTCCACGCAATCTTTATACTGGCCATTGTTTTATGGGCAGGAGAATATACTGCCTATATTCCTGTTGCAGTTTTAGCCGCCATTTTAACGCATGTAGGCATTAGCATTATTGATTGGAACTTCCTCAAGCGACTTCATCAAGTTCCTTTGTTTAGCGTTGGCTTAATGCTATCAACTATGATCATGTCAGTCGCGTTCGATTTAGTCACAGCAGTCTTGGTTGGCGTGTTCTTAGCGAACTTAGTGACAATTCGCCGCTTATCTGAGATACAACTCGATAATATTAAATTGTGTACCGCTAAGGAAGCAGAGCATTTATCTATCCCTGAAAAACAGTTGTTAGAAGCGATGGATGATAGGGTTTTATTATTGAATATATCCGGTCCTATAGGCTTTGGTGTTGCACGTGGTTTAAAACAGAGTGTTTCAGAAACAGATCAAAATAAAACCTTATTAATTGATTTAACTGATGCGCGCTTTGTTGGCATTACCAGTACCATTGCTATTGAAGAAATTGTTGTGAGTTATCAAAATCAAGGTCGAGATATTTTACTGTCAAATGTTTGTCAGCGGGTCGTTGAAGATTTTAATAAATTAAAGTTACTCGATAAAATACCTAAAGAGCATGTTTTTGACACTCGGTTAGATGCACTCACTTATCTATCAAAGCATCCCTCCAGTTAAGGGCTAAAAATAGCTGATAGTAAGTCATTGAATAGATTTTTATAAACATAATAAAGCACCTAATGAGAGTATGACGGGTGCTTTTTTATTAATATTTTGAGGCTTAATACCAACTCCATTAAATTTATTACGATCTCAGAGCTATTTCAGAAGAGTTATAACAAACAAAAGTTGTTCTGATATAGTCATTCTATATCTAACAAACTTGTGCAGTTATTGCTTTTCTGAAAAGCTCCCAAGGGCCATTTTAAAAGGCTTATATCCTGTGTTATTGATTTTGATAAGGGAATAACCATTCTCTTCAGTCAATGCCTTGTTTCTATGCCTTTTAATTCTCGCTGAGCGGGAAATAACTTAATAGAACAGGTATTGTGAATAAAAAACAAAAATATATCACTTCATCAACCGTTATTTATAAAATTAATACAAGTTTTCCAAGACTATTGGCGCAAAAAATCCGATAATTAGCGCCATAAAGCTCAATGCGCCGATTGGCGGTAAATAACTGTGGAAATAATTCAATGGAAATCAAAGTTAACTTTCTCGACAACCTTAGACTTGAAGCCAAGTTTGACGATTTTAGTGTCATCGCTGATCAGCCGATTCGCTACAAAGGTGATGGCTCAGCACCAGGTCCTTTTGATTATTTCTTAGCATCTTCTGCGATGTGTGCAGCTTACTTTGTTAAGGTTTATTGTAATTCCCGTGATATTCCTACTGAGAACATTCGTTTATCACAAAATAATATTGTTGACCCAGAAGATCGATATAACCAAATCTTTCAAATTCAGGTTGAGTTACCGGAAAGTATTTCTGAAAAAGACAAAAAAGGTATTTTAAGGTCAATTGACCGATGTACTGTGAAAAAAGTGGTTCAACAAGGGCCTGAGTTCAAAGTTGAGGCTGTTACCAGCCTTGAAGAAGATGCCCAAGCAATGTTAATGCAACAACCTGAAGATGGCGCAAGCACCTTTATTTTAGGTAAAGATTTACCACTAGAAGAAACTATCGCCAATATGTCAAAACTATTGGCTGATCTTGGTATGAAAATTGAAATCTCTTCTTGGCGTAATATTGTGCCCAATGTATGGTCTCTTCATATTCGTGATGCCGCGTCTCCAATGTGTTTTACTAATGGTAAAGGTGCAACGAAAGAAAGTGCACTTGCCTCAGCCTTAGGTGAGTTCATTGAGCGTCTTAATTGTAATTTCTTTTATAATGACCAATTTTTCGGTACTGACATTGCTACTAGTGATTTTGTGCATTACCCGAATGAAAAATGGTTTAAAGCCGGCGAAGATGATGCACTACCAAATGATATTCTCGATGACTATTGTTTAGCTATTTACAATCCTGAAGATGAACTACGTGCTTCGAATCTTACTGATACTAACTCAGGAATGACTGAGCGCGGTATTTGTTCAATTCCTTATGTGCGTCAATCCGACGGGGAAACGGTTTATTTTCCTTCAAATCTTATTGAGAATTTATTCTTAAGTAATGGCATGAGTGCAGGTAACAACTTACCTGAAGCGCAAGTACAGTGTTTATCAGAAATATTTGAACGCGCAGTTAAAAAACAAATTATCGCTGAAGAAATTGTTTTACCAGAAGTACCTAAAGAGGTTATTGCTAAATACCCCGCTATTCTAGCCGGCATTGAAGGATTAGAGGCACAAGGTTTTCCAGTCGTAGTAAAAGACGCTTCATTAGGTGGTAAATTTCCTGTTATGTGTGTGACACTGATGAACCCGAAAACTGGTGGTGTGTTTGCCTCTTTTGGTGCCCATCCAAGCTTTGAAGTAGCGCTTGAACGCAGTTTAACAGAGTTATTGCAAGGTCGAAGCTTTGAGGGGTTAAATGATGTGCCAAAACCAACCTTCAATAGCATGGCGGTAACAGAGCCAGAAAACTTTGTTGACCACTTCATTGACTCAACAGGTGTTATTTCATGGCGTTTCTTTAGTGCTAAACATGATTATGAATTTGTAGAATGGGATTTCTCTGGTACCAATGAAGAAGAAAACACTGGTTTAATGGACATTTTAAAAGACCTAGGTAAAGAAGTGTATATTGCTGAGTTTAATCAATTGGGCGCGACAGCATGTCGTATTCTAGTACCAGATTATTCAGAAGTGTACCCAGTAGAAGACCTAATTTGGGATAATACAAACAAATCACTGGATTATCGCGAAGATATCTTAAATCTTCATCGCTTAGATGATGAAGCATTAACAAGTTTGTTTGACCGTCTAGAAGAAAGCCAGCAAGATAATTACATCGACATTCGCACGTTAATTGGTATTGAATTTGATGAAAATACTGTTTGGGGCCAGCTCACTATTCTTGAGTTAAAAATTCTTATTTGTTTAGCCTTAGGCGCACTTGAAGACGCGACTGAGCTAGTAGGTGAATTTTTACAATATAATGATAATACCGTTGAACGTGGTTTATTTTATCAAGCCATTCATGCGGTTCTTGAAGTCACACTTGATGAAGAGATGGAACTCGAAGACTATATGGGTAACCTTAATCGGATGTTTGGCACAGAAAATATGGAGCAAGTCGTTGGCTCTGTATATGGTGAAGTTAGATTTTATGGTCTAACGCCAACCAGCATGAAATTGGAAGGTTTAGATAAACACTTAAGATTGATTGAAAGCTACAAAAAGCTGCATCAAGCACGTAAGCTTGCAGCACAAAAGTAAAAGTTGAGCAGATCAAAAGCTAATTTCAAGTATTGTTATTAGCTTTTAGTTTTCAATAATGTGTTCTATGCCTTTATTGATATATGCCCGTTACATTTTAACAGGCCTGTTACAACTTTTACTAAGTATCGAGTAGAAACTATCTGAAATTGAGTATTATCATAATGGATGAATAAAATTCGACTATTATTAAAAGTAGATCGCCAAATCTAACATCATTGGACCTTTTTTATTCTTTCGAATGTTCGGTTATATTGGTGATGTTTTATTTTGTTCAGCGGTAAAATTTTTAAACTCGACTAAATTGATTATTATAAGGTTTACTTCATTCTTATGAGTAGTTCTCAAAATAAAGTGCTGAGTTTCTTTGCGTTGTTCTTTATTTTAATGGCCATAATTTCATTAATTGCAATTCAAAAGTTGGAATATTCAGCTTCAAAAGCGCTTGCCTCAAGAACCGCTGAAGTTTTGGCTTCAGCGATAAATCAAGCAAGAGTTTCTTACAGTCTAAATGCTGCTGCCAAAATAAGATTACACCCCGATATTCACGTACAAGCTAATTACCGTGACCATAATCTAGCTATCCCTAATCCTGCTACTTTTGCTATTGAGTTAGGTCAGTCAATATCAAGGCCTGATGAAGGCTTTATTCTCAGTACTTACAGTAAATATCCATTTAAAGGGCGAAAAATCTCAGCGGGCCCACAAGATGATTTTCAACAAGATGCACTCGAAAAATTATCAACAAAAAACAATGTTTATGAACGAGTCGAAACTCTTAATGGACTCCCCGTCTTGCGTCGTGCCGAAGCTATCTTTATGAAGGAAAGCTGCATAGGTTGCCATAATAGTCATTTATCTAGCCCTAGAAAGGATTGGAAAGTTGGAGATGTTCGTGGTGCTCTTGATATAACTATACCATTAACCGCTGATACTGATGATGTCGCTATGACTGTTGGTTACGCTTATGTGATGTTTACCTCTTTTTCTGTTATTGGTTTGTTTTGCATGTTTTTTACTTTAAAGCGCTCAAATAACCTGACCAAAGAACTCGAACTGAAAGTAGAAGAAAGAACGCTGCTACTCAACGAATTAGCTTATACCGATTCGTTGACAAAAATTGCTAACCGACGGTATTTTGATGAGGTTAGCAAGGCAATGATTAACGATACAGATCCGATACTGCCGATTGCTTTAATTTTTTATGATTTAGACCATTTTAAGGCCGTTAACGACTGTTTTGGTCATGATATCGGTGATGAATGTTTGATGGCTGTTGTTAATGCCGTTTCGAATGCGCTAAGACAGAAAAGCGACTTCCACGCGCGAATTGGTGGTGACGAGTTTGCCATTATATTGAAAAATGTATCTAAGGATGAGTTAGAAAAAATAATAATGCGGATTCTTGATAACATCAGATTAGTGAACATACCCAATGAACCAACGCTTTCGTTAACATGCAGCATAGGTTCAAGTTTTATCACGCAATTTAGTGAGGGAATAACTATAAATCAAGTGTTAAAAGTAGCTGACCAAGCACTATATCAGGCAAAAAGTCAGGGACGAAACCAGTGGGTAAACAAAGAATTTAGCACTAATGCTTTGGATTAAACCTTTAGGTTTGTCATTTTTCTTCCATTGTTAAGTTATTATTCTGTGTTGTAGATTGCCCAACGAGTAAGTCATTGTTCAATAGCGGTAATGAAGTATCAGGAACGGTTATTGTATATCAAGTCACAGAACAATAGGTCATATACCTGTTACCATTCAAAGTGCAATATTTCAGTGGGAATTAAAATGACTTTAGCCAAGGAGAGTAATTTAAGCATAGTCATTCTATCGTTTGATTATTTAACGCCGTACAAAGTCATTATAAACCTATCGAAGAAGCGCTTGATAAATATCACTTCATCGTTGCAGTGATTTACAATGGAAAAACCATTATGTCATCACTGTGCCTTGAATTGAAATAGCTCAAGCACTCTGAAACCTACATATTGATTGATAACGGGTATATAATTACCGCCCAGTATTTCAAACGATTGTTAATAAAAAGCCTGCTACATGCAGGCTTTTTATTTGGCTGGAAGTAAGTTAAGTAACCTTCGTTTATAACTTAATAAAATCATTGGCCCAGCCCCTTCATTTGCACCATAGAAGTGCCTTTGCCTCAAAATAAACAGTAAACTTTTATTTAATCAAAATAACTATTTAATTATTTTTAATAGTTTTATTATCTTATTGAATTTTATAGGGAATTATAATTGGTTTTGCGTGTTTATTTAATGCTATTACTGGTCTGTAATGTGCAAGAGACTAATAAGTAAATGAATTCATCAATTCTTTGTCTACATGATCTTTGATAAATTATTGATGTGACTTTTCAAGTTCACTTCAGGAGACATAATGGACTCTATTCTTGTAATCATCGCTATATCGCTGACAATTGCTAGTGTTATAAATATCATACTAACCAAGTTCTCGATTTCTCATATTATTGGCTACATTATTACAGGCACTGTGGTTAGCACTATTTTTGACTTCAATGGCAGTAAAAATCTTCATTCCCTAGATCTCATTGGTGAATTTGGCATTGTTTTTCTCATGTTTACCATTGGTTTAGAAATGTCTTTTTCTAAATTGGATAAAATGAAAAAACTGATATTTTATAATGGCTTTATGCAAATGGCATTTAGTGCCATTATTATTTTCATTATGGCGTTTTATGCTTTTACTCTTGATGCGGTATCGTCCCTAGTAATTGCGCTTTCATTTAGTTTGTCTTCAACGGCGATCGTATTACCTTACCTTAAAAAATCAAAAGATATTGTTACCCCATACGGTGAAAGGTCTGTTGCTATTCTAGTTTTTCAAGATTTAGCTGTTATTCCTATTTTATTACTGATGAGTTTCCTTTCGAATAATGAATTATCACTGACAGATGTCTTATTAAAAACATTGTTATATGCCAGCGGGATTATTATCTTCATGTTCACGATAGGTAAAAAAATGATTGCTTGGTTACTGCATTTCTCCTCTAAAGCTCGAATGGAGGAGTTGTTTCTAAGCTCTGTTTTTACCATAGTTTTAGGTGCATCATTATTTGCGCATGAAATGGGCTTTACCTATTCACTAGGTGCATTTATCGCAGGTATGATCATAGCTGAAACTAAGTTTCACATAAAAGTAGAGTCTGATATTTCATCTTATAAAGATTTACTCTTAGGGGCTTTTTTCTTTTCAATTGGAACAAAAATTAATATTGAATATTTTATCAGCCACCTACATTGGGTATTGGGGATTTTAGTCTTGGTTATGATGATCAAAGCAATCATTATTTACATGCTAATGAGAAAGCAGTTGAATAAAAGTGACACAATAAAGTCTGCCATTGCTTTATGCCAAGTAGGAGAGTTTTCTTTCGCTATTTTTGCTCTAGCGTTGAATCAACACATTATTGCCGATGAGTTAGGCAGTTTTCTGATATTGATTACAGTGTTATCCATGATCTTAACGCCTTTCATGGTCAATAATATTTATAAAATGGCATCTGTTTTTGTGGTCGAATATTTTGAAGCAGATAATATCGCCACGGTGAAAAGCACCAATCATACTATAGTGTGTGGGTTTGCAGTTTTAGGGAGAATTGTTGCTAAAGAATTATCGAAAAAGGAGGTAAACTTTTTAATTATTTCTGATAATTTACAGCATGTATTACTCGCTAGAAAGCGTGGTTATGATGCCTATTTTGGACATTTAGATAAACTTCCTGTATTGGAATCGCTCAATGTAGATCAGACCAGTAGTATTATAATTACTGTTAACACACTAAAAAATAAGCAAATAATTTGTGAGTCGGTGCTGGATTATTATTCTGATGCTAATTTAGTGGTTAAAGTGAATACGCTTGAAGAAAAGGCTGCTTTGGCAGATATAAATATTAGATCCTTCGTTCATGCTCAACAGGAAACTGCCGACCTTTTGGTTAAGCAGAGTATGTGTTGACCCCTAAAGACAACACTTACCTTAAACCTTTATGGGGCTTACCAATTATTCATGGGTTACATTGAAAAATTGGTATTAAGTTCGAGCTTTTTGTGTCGACAGTCGACATCTCATTAATGCCTTCTAAAGAGCTCGGTGATGATAGTAAGGGGCGGTTTTCAACTCAACGGATTGGCCATCTAGTGACTGACTGAACAATAGTAAAAGACGATAAGGAATTGAATAAATGGTTTGAGGATGTAGTTAAAAATATCATCATAAAACAATACGAACATTTGATTTAACTATGTTATTATCCTGTTAATTATTAATGTTATCAAGGGATAAGATGAATCATAAAACACTAATGCTAGCAATGTCGGTTAGCTTAATATTTACCGGCTGTGCAACCGTTGAGAAAAAGGAAATCCACACAACACCTGTACAAGCTCCTGCTATAAGTAAAACAATCACAGCAACTGCCGATCAAACTAAATATCTCAAAAGAAAAGTTGCGATTGGTCGTTTCACCAACGAAACAACCTACGGACAAAGCTTTTTTATTGATAGCGATAATAATCGTATTGGCAAGCAAGCGATGGATATCCTTTCATCTAAATTATTTGAAACAGGTAAGTTCATCATGCTTGAGCGTGCTGACTTAAGTAAAATTGAAAAAGAACTTTCTATGTCAGGTAGCTCGGCACTAAAAAATGCCGCTGATTTTATAATTGTTGGTTCAATCACCGAGTTTGGACGCAAAGAAGTTAGCGATGTCGGGGTTTTCTCGCGAGTTAAACGTCAAGAAGCTAATGCTACTGTGAACATTCGCATCATTGATGTATCTACAGGCCAAATAATCTATTCAGAGAAAGGTAAAGGCATCGCTTATTCAGAAGCCGGTACTGTACTAGGTGTGGGTGATAAAGCGGCTTACGATAGCTCGTTAAATGACAAAGTAATAGATGTTGCTATTACAGATTTAGCCTCAAATATTGTTGAAAATATGCTAGGTAAAGCATGGCGATCTTATGTGCTTTCTTATGATGAAGGTAGTTTGATAATCTCTGGTGGTAAGTCTCAAAATATTAAACCAGGGGCAACTTTTGAAGTAGTCAAGTCAGGTAAAAAAGTTAAAAATCCACAAACAGGTATGTTTATCACCTTACCCGGTAAAACGATTGCCAAAGTTCAAGTGACTAGCTCATTTGGTGAGACACCAGAATCAGAAGTTTCTTTTAGTCAAATAATTGAAGGTAACTTGGATTCTTATATCAAAACAAATGATTATAAAGATTTGTTTATTCAAGAAATTATTAAGTAACAATATAAGGACATTACAATGAATATCATTCGGACATTATTAATATTTTCACTGCTGGTTATTACATCCGCTTGTAGTAGCTACAATACCTATAGTTCAGGTCAAACGACGGCTGAACCCGTATCCTATCTTTATTTCTCAGGAAATATTACCGGTGCTGAAGTTTCTATTGATGATGGCCCATCATTTATAGTGACCAAAGCAGGTCCTAAACAACAATATAAAGTAACACCAGGTAAACATACAATTATAGTGACTAAACAAGGCAAGGTAGTTGTTCAGCGTAACGTATTACTCGGCGATGGTCATGAGAAAGAAATAAATATTCCTCAATAACAATAATTAAAATCATCATAGGATCAACATGAAATTAGTATTAACACTTTTAATATTTACCGCTTTTCTTAGTGGCTGTAAATCAACACCACCAATGTATATGTATGAAAATTACTCTGAAAGTTTTTATGCTTTGAAAAAAGAAAGTGGTCATGAAAGTGATGCCCAATGGCAGAGTTCACTAGAAAGTATTGTTAAGAAATCAAATGCTAAAGCGGTAAGAGTTCCACCAGGAATTTATGCAAACTTAGGCTATATCCAACTAAAATCAAGCAATTACCCAAAAGCTATTGCGTTTTTTGAACAAGAAAAAAGTATTTACCCAGAATCAAGCCGATTTATGGAAAACTTAATTAAAAAAGCAAAAGTGAAAGGGTAATAGAAAATGAATTATATTGAAAAAGTAAAAACCTCACTACTAACCCTATCTATATTATTTCTTAGTGGCTGCGTAGCGCCAACTTACATAACAAAGGGTGAAGAATTCCCTAAAATGTACGAAGAAAAGCCACGTTCACTGCTTGTTATGCCGCCAATAAACTTAAGTACTGATGCTGAAGCAAAGGATTATTATTCAACGACTGTTGAAATGCCTATTGCTTTACATGGTTATTATACTTTTCCTTATCAACTTACTGCTGATGTCTTAAGACAACAAGGCATTTATGATAGTGAGTTAGTTTATGATGTACCGCTAAATAAGTTTCATGAATACTTTGGTGCTGATGCAGTACTTTTTACGAAAATTGTTAGCTGGGATACGTCATATACTGTTTTAGCCTCAACACTGACTGTTTCTATCAATGCAGAGATAAAATCAACTAAAACCTCAGAGGTTTTATGGCAATACAATGGTACGGTCGTCGTCGATTTAGCAGTAAATGGCGGCGGCGGAATAGCTGGCCTTCTTGTTAGTGCAATAGCAACCGCAATCAATACCGCAGCAGCGGATTATACTACTTATGCAAAACAAGCGAATGGTAGATTTATTGGTAGTATGCCGGTTGGACCATATCATCCAATGTACATGAAAGATCAACAAGTTAAATTGTTGAAACAAAGCAAGGCATCTGATTCAGATAAAGCAGACAAAACTGAATAGATCCAATGCTAATAGTGGACTTTTCGTCGTTAGAGAAGTCCACTATATTTCAATTACTTCGCAAATCAAATCTTAATTATTTTCACCTCAAGACAAGAATTATCAGCGTAAAAGCTAAACTAAACTTCATTTCTCGATTTTACGTCTAATATCTGCAATGTGAAGGCCAAGCTGGTTGATCATTTTAATATATCGAATCCCTCAATATTCACTTTACCAATTAAAATAAAGCTGTTGATAGCGTATATGAAGCAAGGTTATCATTGCATTTAATGCTATAAACCTATCCATTTTATTAAACTTCGAATTGAGCCTAACGATCTTATGATAAACATTACAAATTTTGAACACTCCAAGTTAGCGATTAAAAGCTGGCAAGTACTTGAAAATGACAACTGGTGTGTTTTGGGGCGAAATGGCTCAGGAAAACAATATCTTGATCAGCTTTTAACGGGTACTTTATCGCCAGACTCAGTCGGTGAATTTACAATACCCCATGCAGATAAAGTTGGAATGGTTTCTTTTGAAAGCCAACAAGAAGTTTATGAGCATGAAGTAAAAATGGATGCCTCAGATTATACCGATGCCAATGATATTGGCACTAAAGCTAAAGACTTTTTGCCCGAAGATAAACTCAATGATGTGCTGATTAGTGAATTTGGTTTGTGTCACCGACTTGAAAGTGGTTATCGGCAGTTAAGTACGGGAGAGGGAAGAAAGCTCCTCATCCTACAGGCGATATTTAATGGCGTAGAGCTTCTGGTATGCGATAACCCTTTTGATAGCCTAGATGAAGCTTCCTGTATCGCCCTATCAAATGCCTTAGAGCGATTATCGAAAACAGGTATTAATGTGTTACTGATGCTAAATAATCGTCAAGATATTCCTGAGTGGTGTAACAATATCGCCTTTATTGAACGAGGGCAGTTTGATGTTGTCGGCAAACTTGAAAGTGACGAAACTAAACGACAGCTAGATGCACTATTAATGCCGGTATCTGACAATGTTAGTTGGCCAACTAACATGCAAGAATTGTGTGACTTCAAGCACGAACATCTAGTAAAACTATGTAAGGGTAAAGTTAAGTATAAAGGGGTAAGCGTTTTTGAAGATTTAGATGTTTACATCAAACCATTGCAGCATACTTTGATCACAGGACCAAACGGCAGTGGTAAATCTACCCTAATGCAGTTAATTACCGGGGATTGTACCCAATGTTATAGTAATGATATTCATGTGTTAGGTTATAAAAGAGGCTCAGGCGAAAGTATATGGGAGCTTAAAAAAGATATGGGTATTGTCAGTGCTGAGTTACACCGACAATATCGCGTAAATGGCGATCTGCTAACAGTAGTACTTTCTGGTTTTTATGACTCTATTGGTCTATATCAACAACCTGATCAGCATAAAATTGAAATAGCTCGACAATGGTTAGAAAAAATAGGCTTATTAGCGCATCAGCATAGCTCTTTTCGCAGCTTAAGTTATGGAGAACAACGGTTAGCTTTAATTGCTAGAGCTTTGGTTAAATCTCCCTATTTATTGATCTTGGATGAACCAACACAAGGTTTAGATGAACTGAATCGACATAGAGTACTTAACTTTTTAGAACATTTATCCGAACAAAAGCACAGTACCATGTTATTAGTTAGTCACCGTAAAGATGAGTACCTGTCAATTTTTGAGCAACATATAAAATTGTAAGTTGGAAAAAGACGCAACTAAAGCTAATTAATTAGCTTTAGTTGCGAAAAATTAGGGTACTAATTTAAATAAAAAATAAAGTTAATATTTTGTCAAAGCACTTATTTAGCGAAAACACCAATTTAGCCATTTGGGTGCTTTGTTGTGCATTCTTATATCTATAGATATATTACTACCACCTGTGATGGTAAAGACTAGAATAACTATCATCCAAAGCGCTGAAAACTCCCAACCACCGTTGGGGAGCACCCAGATGTATCCAGCAGAAAAGTGTTCGCCCCAAAGCGTAGCTAAATACAAATATAACAATGCTCCTGTGGCAGCAATACGGGTCATTAGGCCAAAGACAAGACCAATACTAACCGCTATTTCAATAACACCAGCGAGGACAACCATTGGTCCTCCAATGTGAAAGCCTACACCAGAAAAATAATTTGAAAAAACTTGAAACTGGTTAGGTCCCGCCAATACATGGCCCGAGTAATGTGCAATGAACATCAAGCCAACATACACCCGAAGAAATGTCAGAGCCCAATCATTAAGACTAATTTTATTCGAATAAGCCGCTAGTTGATTTTCTTCTCTAAAAGCCAAACATACTGTTTGTATAACAATCAGACCCATCAGGGCATAACTCAAATACATTATATACAGCACTCCGGGACCTGTTTCTCCTAATAACAAGGGATCTAATGCTAAGCCACCTGAGGCAACCATATCTTCAGGTAACCTAAGTGTGCTAAACAAACGGCCGACTAACACCGTGCTATATAAATGAGCAGCCACGCTAAAAAATGAAGTACGACAACGCCAAGCTATCGTCGTTGTTATTGTCAGTAGGAGTAAAGAAACTGTCATTGACGTTGCTCCCCACGATGAAATATTTTCTGTGAGTAACGTTTGTGCGCTTAACACAAGGATAAAGGCACTAAATATTGTCACCATTACTCTAAGTATATTGCTTAGCATAAAGTTTCCTATAAATACTTAATCGAAGACTCGCGCAGCGTTAACTGGGGTATCTTGATGAGTGAGTGCCCAGCGTGCAATAGCATCTTTTCTCATAAAAACCACACCTTTATGTTGCTTGGCATAGGCGATAAAGTTATCTAACGCCTTAACGCGGGCAGGTGTTCCTGCCAATCGGTCATGGGCACTGATTGACATCATACGTCGGCGCTTAGTCCCTTCTGCATATAGCACGTCAAACTCATCTTTAAGATCTTGTGTATAGGCTGCTCCGGTCATTGCAGTGCTGCCGGTGTATCGAACTATATCGTTATTGCGGAATGTGTAAGGAACTACTGCAAAAGGTTTACCTTTTACGGGAGTCATGGAAGGTTCATCTCTAGAGAGATCATCAATATGATAGATAAAACCTAATTCTTGTAATATTTCGAGCGTTTTCGTGGAATGACGCATCCAAAAAGCATTAAACCCTACGGGACGGGTACCGGTAACTTTTTCGATAATATTTGCGCTTTTGATATATGAAGCGCGCTCATCCTCTTCTGTCATCGAGTATTGTGGTGTCCATGTTTGTCCGTGTCCAGATGCTTCATGACCACGATCTACCACTTCTTTCGCCAATTCAGGGTTGAGTTCAACAGCACGGCCAACCATGTGTGATGTTACTTTGATATTATGCTTATCCCAGAGGTTGAGTAAGCGAGGGATCCCTTCATTCATTCCATACTGATACCATGTTGGTGCGATAGTATCGGGATAATTTGGATCTTGCTTAGGGAAGGGCCCTGGATCATCAGCATCTTGTGCTGTGGCTTCGAATTGCATAGATATCGATATCACCAGCTGGGCGTCATCTGGCCAAAAGGGTTTTTTCTGTTTTATGGGTTCTGCTTGGGCTAAGCTCGAACATATAGCAATAGCGGCTATGGAGACTACTGCCACGGTCTGTCTAATTGTATTTTTAAAAATCATCGTGTTTGTCCTATCTGGTGTTGATTAGTGGCTATTGATTAAGCCAAGCTGTTGCATCAGGGTAAAATTATCTTCTAGGTGCCAGTTTTCAATGATTTTTCCGTTCTTGACTGTGTACATGTCGACAGCAGAAAATCGTATTGCTTGGCCTTTTCCTTGCAATGTTCCAAAAGTCCCTGTGAAATGGCCCTTAAACAGTAATTGAGAAATAACTTTATTGTTTAGTAAGTAGACCGACTTCACTGTCACTGAAAGGTCAGGGACTGCTTGTCGAAATCCCGCGGATGCTATCAGCGGCCCGTCGGGTCCTTGAGGTCTTCCTTCAGGTAAATTTAGATCGATGAAATTATCAGCAAGTGCTTGTTTGGCATAATCTTCAATACCCGTATTCCAAAATGCGTAATACTGTTGCGCGGTATTTAACAAACTAACCGCTTCTTGCTTTGTTAGACCACTAGCTACCTGCAATTTCTCTGGTTCTGGGAGTTTTTCATTTGCCCAAGTGGCTGTTGAAATAAATAAAATACTGATTGAAACGGTTGAAATAAAAAGCCGTATTGTCTTTTGTACAATCATGATATTTCTCCTAGCGAATTAAAGTCTGAATAACTTGGATAGTCTGTATAACCTCGCGCATCGCCGCCAAATAATGTTGATGGGTCAGTAATTTCGTTTAATGGCAGGCTATGTTTAAAGCGGTACGGTAAATCTGGGTTAGCTAAAAATTTTCGACCAAAAGCGATAAAGTCAACTAAGCCTGAATCAATTAACTCCGCACCTGTTGTTGCAGTGTAATTGCCAGCAACAATAATACTGCCATCAAAACTTTCCCGTAAAGCATGTCTAAATTCATCACTGACTACCGGAGCATCATCCCAATCGGCCTCAGAAAGATGAATGTAAGCTAAGCCCAGATCATTAAACTGCTTACTAGCAAGTAAAATAGCCTCAATTGCTTCAATATCATGCATACCACGTTGGGTAATAAATGGAGCAAGTCGAATACCTACTTTATTTGCGCCAATTTCATCACTTACGGCTTCAACAACTTCCATAACAAAACGTAATCTATTAGTAATTGAACCCCCGTATTCATCGTCACGTTTGTTTGAACTACGACGTAAAAACTGATCAATCAAGTAGCCATTCCCACCATGAATTTCAATACCATCAAACCCTGCTTCTATGGCATTACTTGCAGCGCGGCGGTAATCTTGAATAATATCCTTAATATCTTGTTTCGATAATTCACGTGGTATGGGGCAATCGACCATGCGTCCAACACCATCTTCACCAACAACCCATACTTGTGCATCAGGCGCAATTGCAGAAGGAGCAACAGGCAGTCCATCGGCATGAAAAGAAGCATGAGACATACGACCAACATGCCATAATTGAGAAACAATATGGCCGTCAGCTTGATGTACTGCTTGGGTTACTTTTTTCCAACCAGTGACTTGTTCAGGGGTAAACATACCAGGCGTAAATGAATAACCTTTGCCCTGAGAAGATATTTGTGTTGCTTCAGTTATAATAAAGCCTGCGCTGGCGCGCTGCGCATAATACTCTGCCATTAAATCTGTTGGCACATCGTCAGGTTGAGCAGTGCGAGAACGTGTCATTGGCGCCAATACAACGCGATTACTTGCTTCAAATGTACCTAGTTTTTTTGCGTTAAATAGAATCGAATTTTTCATAATATTTTACCTCCTAAAAAGTCAAAGTTTTGGTTAGTTTCATAAACAAGAGTTTGTTTTTTTTCTGTTAGTTCCTGATGTTCGTTAAGTGGGAAAAGCATTTCTACCGTTAAACCATCAGGTCCAATAATAAAGAGCTGTCGCTCGTTTGAAATCGGCAGAACTTTTTCGGTATAGGAATAAGCGCTATTACCAAGTCGTTTGAGTAATGCGTTGTAATTAGCCCCTTCAAGAGCAACATGGGCAATTGAACCATTACCAAAGGCTGAAAAGGGTTGCTCCGCAATATGTATAAGCGGATTGTCATCGCTATATAGCCATAGACCATTAAATGGAAAAGGTGGCCGATTTCCTTCGTGTAAACCAATCAGATCTACCCAAAAACACTCCATTGCTCTGAGGTCTGTCGTTAGTACTAATACGTGATTAATATTCATGTGATACCTTCTTAAATGCGCGTGATGAGTTTTGTTAATGAAATAATAGGTCTTGCTCATATACAAAACAATTGCCATAATTATTAAAACATTCTTTCTTAATTCGGAATAATATGAGTGATATAAAATAGTATGGATAAACTCGGTGATATTGAATTGTTTGTACGGGTCATAAAAAATGAAGGTTTAGCAGCGGCAGGGAGAGAAGTTGGCCTTTCACCGGCAAGAATGACTGCGCGGATAAATGGCTTAGAAGAAAGGTACGGCGTTCGATTGTTAAACCGAACTACTCGCCGGATTTCACTCACCGATGAAGGACGTAAATTTTACGTTTCCTGTGAGCGTATTTTAGCGGAAGTAGAGCAGGCTGAAACGTCATTACAGACAGGTCAAACAAGCTTTACAGGAGAGTTACGCATAACAGCACCCTCTGATCTTGGACAACAACACATAGCACCCGTGTTATCAACGTTTGTAGAAGAGCATCCTGGTATTACACCTTATCTCTATCTTTCTGATAGTGTTGTCGACCTGGTGGGAAACGGTTTTGATTTAGGGATACGTTTTGGCAGTTTAAAAGATAGCACATTGATAGCACGTCGATTGGCGAGTAATCGCCGAGTATTGTGTGCTTCACCTGATTATTTGAAGCGTAAAGGCATACCAGTGCTTCCTGAAGAGTTAACACAGCATGATTGTTTGACCATGGTACGTATGGCTGAGCCACTAACTACTTGGCATTCTCAAGGTACGGATGGTAACAGTTCAATTTCGATTCAAGGGATGAGAGCGTCCAATGACGGTGCTTTGATTAGGCGCTGGGCGATTGAAGGGGCAGGCATTGCATTAAAATCATATTGGGATATTGCCGAGGATCTAAAAGCTAAACGTTTGGTGACGGTTATGGATAATTACCAATATGACTTTAATCGAACAGGAACCACTGGAGGGGCTGACCTTCATGTTATATACCCGAATAGAAAGTTCATTTCACAGCGAACTATTGCGTTTATTGAAGCCTTGAAGCAGCACTTTATTTCAGTAGACAGCTAATTTATTAAACTAATTACAAATTTTCTTTAACTTTTATTGGAAATCTCAGTTAAAAAACAACGTTAGCAAGGGCATATTATTTGGAATAAAGTTAATTAAACCCGTACTGATGACGATGTTAGTCCCTGTTGGATATCTTGAGTCATCTAATGACTGTTTTAGTGAAGATCATAAGTTGGGTACGCACATTTCAGGTAATAAAAAAGCACCAGTCTTAATGGTGCTTTATGATTTACTTACCGCTAAAGAATAAATCGCATTATAGAATATATTCGATAGTTATCTTTTGAATCTACGTGACGCCAAACCCATAAGGGCTAATCCAAATATAGCAACGGTAGTTGGCTCAGGAATGCTTGTTGAATATTGAAAGTTATCAAAACCATTATAGGTTCCAGAAGTTCTAACTGGTAAAAAATTCAGGCTTGATATTACAGAACCGCCGGTTGCAATAACACCGAAGAACCCTAAAGTACCTGAAGGGCAACCACCTGAAGTAGGTGTTGCACCTAAGCTAACGCCATTTATTGCAATATTAGAGTTATCATTACCACAATCATAATTATAAGTATCAAACGCTAAAGCTTCTAGTGATACATCAAATGTGATTGACATATTACTTGAGCCAGATGTAGCACCTACCATACTTAAAAATGTTGTATTATCGATCCCAGTGCCTGAACTACTATTTCCGGGCATAGTATCTAATCTAAATGAACCAGCTCCACTTTCTGATATATTGAAAAAATCATATTCATAAGTAGATTCATTAATACTAGTATCAGAACTAATATCATTAAAATCTATAGTGCCATCTACGCTACCAACTGCTGCTAACCAGCTTGCTTCATCAGTAAAAGCAATTAATCCAGCGTTAGCAAAAGTACTTGTCGATAAAATCAAACCTGCAGCGGCCGCTTTCAACATTTTAATATTCATTATACTTCCTTAATAATACATTCCTGAGAATGGGTATTTGTTTTTAGTTATTTTCTTAATAATGCATTAAGTGTGCCATATATTATAAGCTGTTGTTTTTCAATGTCATAGGTGGCGTTTGAAGGTTTTTTAATTCGAGAGTGTAAAACAGATAGACACATGTACAATTATAACCTATTGTTATTTTTACACTTTGTTCACGTTTACTTAACAAGTAAGATTACTTCCATTCAGAAAATACTTTTGTTTACCAGACGCACTAAAAATCTAGCTATACAGCTTCCGTTAGAAAGTAATATGACAGCAAAAGTCCTTACTGCAAGTAAAAAATGTTATCGGGTAGAATGGGCAAGTAAAAAATGTTGGTATATTCTCTAAAACTTTTTGTAATGTAGCATCAAAATATAATTAACTTACATTATTATAAGTACTATCCTTTATATGTGATTTTCGAACTATTATAGTTTTCTACTGCTTTTAATAAACTTAAACTAGACCTATAGGCTTGAGTAAATGTTTTACGTTTTATTATCACTACTTAGCATTCGCCAGTGATAAATATTAGTTATGTAACAGAGATTTGTTCTAATGATATATTTTGAAATATATTAGTACTGAAGGAGGTAGTCATGAATTATTATGATAAGTTTCAAGGAATAAACCAAACAGAATCTTATGATGAAAAAACATCATTGTCTTTAGCTATAGCTTGTGATTTATCCTATGAAAAAGATGAAAACAAAATAGCTTTAGTAGTTAAAAGTTGGGGCTATCAATTTAATGGGGCCATTGATGTTGTAAAAAAGCCGGATGTAGATACTCAATGTTATGTGATGTCGAATACAGATAATATTGTGGTGGTTTTTCGAGGTAGCGACACCTTAAAAGATTGGTTTTCAAATTTTCAGGCCGTTTATGATCCTGGTCCTTTAAAGAATACTAAGGCTCATGAAGGTTTTCAAGACTCTTTATTTCCTGCTGTAATA